>Ga0075158_10001540_pt1 | contig 17321 bp, 14 predicted proteins | sample JI91814BDNA_FD_70968 | JGI IMG/M metagenome (GOLD analysis project Ga0075158, IMG submission 70968) | Wastewater effluent complex algal communities from Wisconsin, to seasonally profile nutrient transformation and Carbon sequestration -... | ecosystem: Engineered > WWTP > Effluent > Algae... | reverse complement strand
ATCAATAACGCGTGGGTCATTGAGAAACTCGGTGAGATATCGATACACATCGCCCGGATTAGGACTATCAGGAGAACCAAGGTTCACCAGCAATACGGCTATTTTTCTTTTATTCGGCATGAAGAGAATTCACTTGAAGTCAACAATGAAAAGTCCTTAGTGAAGTTTTGCGGCTTCTGTTCTTACAAATTTCCGGACGGCATAGGCGGTTGCAAGCCATGACATGAGAAGTCCGATGGAGAACACACCGCCGATAAGAATGAGTAATCTATTCTGCTCGCGTAAAATCTCGATGATGTCTTGAAAATCATTTCTGAAGTAATACAGCACAGCGAAGATGATTGCCAGGGCAAAGACAGAAGAAATGAATCCATACCAAAGTCCACGCTTTAGAAATGGCTTTTGAATGAACCAACGCGTTGCTCCGACAAGCTGCATGCTTTTGATTAGAAAGCGCTGAGAAAAAATTGCCAATTGAATTGTATTTACAATCAGCACGACAGCGATGATAAGAAGCAGCGCACCAATGATGACGAGTCCAAGGCTCCACTTGCTCAAATTGGCATTCATCTGTTGAAGCAGATCCTCCTGATAGACGACTTCATGCACTATTGGATTTGACTCCAAATCTGTAATTACTTGTTGCAATCCGTCTTGTTGGTTGAATGTCGGATTCATGCGAATATCAATAGAGGCGGGTAGAGGATTATATCCCAAAAACTGAACGAATTCTTCGCCAAGTTCTTCTTGCATGGACTGAGCAGCCTCTTGACTTGAAGTATATTTCGTGGACGCCGTGAATGTTTCGCCATCGAGGCGTTTTTTCAATTGAAAAATATCTTCTTCAGCCACGCCTTCTTTCATCATCAATTGCACCACTACTTGTCCGCGGTAATGATTCGAAAGCGAAGTCGCAAGCAAAGCCACCACAAGCAATAAACCCACCATAATGAGCACAAGCGTGATTCCCACAATAGTAGAAAACGAGGAGATAGCGCTACCGGATGTCTTGAATAAACTTTTGGACATGAAATGAATTACTGATGCGAAATAAAACAGAGAATGCCAACTCGACACGAGCACCGTGGAGGTTTGTCAACACAAGAGCGGTAATTAGGAAACAGAAACCACCTCACCTTCGAAGTAGAGATCTTCTCCAGCCAACGGATGATTAAAATCCAGGATAATGGAATTGAGTTTCACCTCGCAAACAACACCTTCTACCATTTCACCATCGGGCGTTTGCATCGGAACGATTTCACCTTCTTGAAAAATTTCTTCATCCAATTCGCCGTCTTCAATAAAATCGCTTTTTGGAAATTCTACAAAAAGCGTTTCAAGTTCGTCGCCATAAGCCTCTTCGGCAACAATGTGAACGTTGAACTTTTCACCGGCCTGCAAACCCATGAGAGCTGCTTCGAATTTTGGCAACATGGGATCTTCACCCATCACAAATCGCATGGGGTCTTCCAACAAAGTTTCTTCAATCAACTCTCCTTGTGGGCCATCGACACGTAGTATGTAGTTCACCGCTACACTGCTTCCTTTAGAAATTTTCATGTAATAAAATTAAGGGCGCAAGTTCCGAATGAAGATGGCTGAGACAAAGACAAAATGAATAAGATTTTGATCATTCAGATAAAGCACGTTAGAAAATTACAGGCCAATCATGTTGAAGTAACAACGAACAATCTGGATATGAAAAGAGCATAAATGGAATTTTGTATGCGGAGTCTGGCGCTGTAATTTGCGAACATAAATCGAACAAACAATGCGCATCTTGAAGCGAATACTTATCGGACTGGCGGCTCTGCTGCTGCTTGCGGTGGTTGCTTTGTATTTTACCGGAAACCAACATGTTCTCAATGGAATTGGCAAAACCTACCTTATAGGTAAAACAAAACCGGATATTGATGACATGGATTATTTTGATCTGAGCACCATTGCGGCCGATCATCCGGAACCGTGGACAATGCACGCAGATTACAACCTTGGAAAGATTCCAGACGAGTACACGGCACGTGTTGATTCTCTTGGAACTACTGCGTTTCTTGTTATCAAGGACGATGCAATTCTGTTTGAAAAATATTGGGGAAAAACGGACGAACAAACGTTGGCCAATTCTTTTTCCATGGCGAAGAGTTTCACGGCTATGCTGATTGGAAAGGCAATCGAGGAAGGATTTATCCAAAGTTTGGATCAGCCTGTGGGTGATTTTTTGCCGGAGTTCACCGGAGGCGAAGCTTCGAAATTGACCATACGTCATTTGTTGCAGATGACCAGTGGAATTCCGTTTGGTGAAAGTTACAGTAGTCCTTTCGGATATGTGGCCAAAAGTTATTATGGCAAAGATTTGATAAAAGAAACCATGAAATTTGGCGTAGAAAAAACGCCGGGAACGCTGTGGGTTTATGAAGGCGGCAATACGGTATTGCTTGGGATGATTTTGAAGAAAGCCACGGGAAGAACACCAAGTGACTATTTTTTTCAAAAATTCTGGTCATGCATTGGCGCTGAATCGACAGCGTATTGGAATTTGGATCACGAAGGTGGAATGGAAAAAACATTCAGTGGATTTTATGCAACGGCAAGGGATTTCGCACGCATCGGAAAATTATATCATCATGGAGGTGTATGGGAGAATGACACGATTTTGTCACCGGCTTTTGTAGCTGAGAGTTTGACCCCAAATAATGTGGCAGATGCGAATGGAGAAAAATGTGATTGGTACGGATTGCATTGGTGGCTTGGCGAACACAATGGGAAAAAGTTTTATTCATGCCGGGGATTGCGCGGCCAATACATCGCTGTGATGCCGGAAGAAAATTTGGTGGTGGTGCGAATTGGTCACAACCAGAATAAAGAACGCGTTGGACATATGCCGCCTGATTTATACATGTATTTGGATATAGCCTTGGCTATTTCATCACGATAAATAAAAATAGAATGAAGAAGGACATTCATCTCGAAGAAGTAAAGAATATCTCGATAGCCATTGTGCCAGAAAATTTGGCAAGTGGAGAGCCAGAGTGGGTTGTTTATTTTCTAAATCTGAAAGATGTGCCGGTAAGTTCTGTGCTCATCAACGCAGAAGGAAGGGGAATGGTGGCGGGTGAAGAAAGGCACACAGCAACGATGCGTTTTTTTCTAGACAAAGTGGAGCCCAAGAGTTTCAAAAAATTTGAAATGATTTTGCCAGAGGCATTCGCATTGAACAACCAATACTGGGTGAGTTTTTATATTGATCAAACCATTTTTGATAAAAAATACATATTCGCAGCAAACACAATCAATCAAGATCGTTTGGTGATAGTGCCATTGTTGAACAAGCCGGGCGTTTTGGTGAATTAGACGCTCGTTCTTTTGCAATTTATTAAACCCTTTATACCATGCTAAACCAAATTAAACCGGAGGAAATCCTATTCCTCGACATTGAAACAGTTCCTCAAAATTATTCCTATGAAGAGCTGAATGAAACCGACAAATCCCTGTGGTTTGAAAAATCGAAATTTACACGGGAGCGGCGAAACATGGAAGTGGATGAAAGCTATCAGGAAGCGGGCATTTATGCGGAGTTCGGCAAGATCGTTTGCATCAGTGTTGGTTATTTTGTGAAGCGCGATGAAGAGCGGTTATTGCGTCTTACCTCATTTTTTGGCGATGACGAAAAACAAATTCTGGAAGACTTTGCGTCGTTATTAAATAGAACACTCAACAATCCTTTTCGCCTGTTGTGTGCCCACAACGGAAAAGAATTTGACTTCCCATATATCTGCAGGAGGATGTTGATTCAGCGAGTGCCATTGCCGTCGATGCTGAACATAGCGGGAAAAAAGCCATGGGAGATTAGTCATCTTGACACTATGGAGCTCTGGAAATTTGGCGACTACAAACATTATACATCTCTAAAACTGCTGGCGCGTGTATTTGGAATACCGACACCCAAAGATGACATTGATGGAAGCCAGGTGCGGGAAGTATATTATGAAGAAAAGAATCTGGACCGCATCGAGGTGTATTGCCGAAAGGATGTTGCAACTGTAGCCAACGTTTTGCTATCGTATTTAGGCGAGCCAATTGTGAGTGATCAGGATTTGGTGATGGTATAGCCCGCGTCTAAGACGCTTCGATACTTTGGATAACATCGAACCACGCATTCGAAGACTTCCTTGAATGTCATTTTTTAGTATAATAAAAAAAGCGGCGACTCAAAAAGTCGCCGCTTGAAAAGTCTTCGCTAACCAAACTAATATGTTATTCCCGCGAAGTGAGGGACAACAAAAACAAATTATTAGAACGGAATGATTTGCAGACCAACGGTCATTGGATATACTTCCGGTCCTTTGTTTTTTTCGAAAAGAGAAGTCAGGCCATAGGTAGCAAATACAGTGAAGTTGCGATATCCTATGCGTGCCGTTGCGTCAAGCGTGAATGGAGTAAGATTGTAATCGGCTTTTCTGCGCAGCTCGTTTTTGTCATCGCCATCTTCCCATTTCTGTTTGGTGATGCTTCCCATTTTCCAGCCACCAATCACCCCGGCAGCGATGTGAAACGATTTATCATTATCGTCGCTGGTGTTGAATTCCAACATCAGGGGAACATTGATATATGAAGCGCGCAGTTTGTTTTTAGAATAATCGATCAATGTATCTGGAACGGTGATGGCATAGATCGCAGAGCTGTCAATTGTTTCAAGACGGACGTTGTTTTTGAGGCCATAGCTATTGTAAGTAAGTCCGGCGCCAACGATAATTCCAACATAGTCTTTGTAGATTCTGATTTTTTCTTCGATGAGATTGATTCTCCAGCTCAGTGAGCGGCCATAGTCGAGATTTAGCCATTGTGCCGCGCTGTCCATGGTAGTTCCTCCATTTTTATTGAGCAGGAGGTTAACACCGAGGTCGATACCACCCCAATGGGTAAGGGTCGCTTTAGATCCTGAGTCGTCTTCATCCTCTTCGGGTTCAACGATGTTTGTTGTGTCAGCAGGTGATTTATCAATCACCAGAATATTCATGTCACCGAGCATGATATTGGTAGTGTCGGGTTCTGTTTGGCTTTGTGCAAAAAGCGAAACGAGAATGGAAGCTGTTAGCAGAAGCGTTTTCATATGGATTGTGATTTTATAAATCTTCGATTTTGTTACTTTCAGGAGTATGACGCCATCCCTCCGATGAAGTTACAGCGACGGTGAATTTTTTTTGGACGCGTAAATCTGCTGTCTATTCTGGATGTATAAAATTGCTTTTGAGCTAAGGACTGAGCCGGCGGATCTGCCGCCCGCCGATTAACAAACTTTCCGACCTTTTATGAAATGGATGTAATCCAAGGCAACTTCTTGGTGTAACTTCACATCCACTTAGAGCGTCACTGCTTGTATCTGCGCCAAAACGAATGAAACAATTTTTTGCCATAGTGCTTATGTCTATTTTTTTGCAGCCCTTATGGGCCATGCAAACGAATGGCAAGCATCCGCAAAAGGGCAAGACAGCACAGCCGAAAAAGGTTGATCCACAAGATCAAGAGCCAAATCTGGATGGTGTTGTGGAGGTAAGTTTTAAAATCGACAATCTTGGAAAAGTTCAAATCCTCAACATCAACTCTACAAGTCCACAGTTGTCGGATTATGTGATCAAAAAGCTTGGTAAAATTCAACTTGACGAAGGCACGTCCCAGCTTGGCAAGGTCATTAAGTACCGCTTTGTCTTTAAAAAACAAGCGTAAAAATCCGCGCCGTACTTCTTTTTTATTCAGAAAAAGCCACACCTTTTTTCATTGTTGACAAGTATCAACGCGAGTTGAAATCGGCATCGTACATTTGCACCCTCAAAAAAATCGCTTGCCAAAACAAGCACCTTTCTACAGGTATGAGTGATGCGATTAAGCACGAGTGCGGTATAGCACTCCTCCGATTGAAGCAACCGCTTCAATTTTACACCGAGAAATACGGAACTGCATTTTACGGCCTCAACAAAATGTATTTGTTGATGGAAAAAGAGCATAACCGAGGCCAGGATGGCGCAGGTTTGGCCAATATCAAATTGGATGTAGCTCCCGGAAAGAAGTATATCAGCCGTATTCGCAGCAATGACCAGCAACCCATACGCGACGTTTTTTCGCGAGTTATGTCACGCTTTGCTGAACTGGAAAAATCTCATCCCGAAAAATTACACGACTCTGCATATCTAAAAGAAAATTTTGCCTTCACGGGAGAAGTTTATTTAGGACATCTGCGCTATGGAACTTATGGCGGCAATAGCGTCGAAAATTGCCATCCATTTTTAAGACAAAACAATTGGATGACACGGAATTTGGTTGTTGCCGGTAACTTCAACATGACGAATGTAGATGAACTTTTCCAACTACTCATCGACTTGGGACAGCATCCGAAGGAGAAAGCGGACACGGTGACGGTGATGGAAAAGATTGGGCATTTTTTGGATGAAGAAAACCAAGAGCTGTTTGATTATTATAAAAAGCAAGGCTATACTAATACCCAAATCACAGAACGTATTTCAAAACACATTGATGTGCAGCGTGTGCTTGCGCGTGCAACTCGCGATTTTGACGGCGGTTATGCCATTGCAGGTTTGATAGGACATGGCGACGCATTCGTGCTTCGTGATCCGAATGGTATTCGTCCGGCGTATTGGTATGAAGATGATGAAGTGTGTGTCGTTGCAAGTGAACGACCACCGATTCAAACCGCATTTAATGTGCCTTTGGAAAAAATACATGAGCTTGAACGCGGTCATGCGTATATCATCAAAAAGGACGGCACGTCAGCAGTAAAAAAAATCCGCGAACAACACGAGAAAAAATCATGTTCTTTTGAGCGCATCTATTTCTCGCGAGGCAATGACAAAGACATCTATCAGGAGCGTCAGAATCTTGGAAAAAACATTGTTCCTCTTGTCCTGGAGTCGGTCAATCACGATTTAGAAAACACGGTGTTCTCATTTATTCCTAATACAGCGGAAACTGCTTTTTATGGAATGATGAAGGCGCTGGAGGATCATTTGAATGATGGTAAAATAAAAGATTTAAAAGCGCTGGGTGGAAATGCGACAGCGGAAGACTATGAGCGCATCATTCGCAAAAGGGCCAGGCTCGAAAAAATTGCGATCAAAGATGTGAAAATGCGCACATTTATAACACAGGATAGTGCGCGGGATGAAATGGTATCACACGTCTATGATGTGACACACGGTGCAGTGAAGAGAGATGTTGATACCCTCGTAGTGATCGATGATTCGATTGTGCGCGGCACTACATTAAAAAAATCAATTATAAAAATGTTGGATCGCCTTGGTCCAAAAAAGATCATTATCGTTTCATCGGCACCACAGATTAGATATCCTGATTGTTATGGAATCGACATGGCAAAGTTGGGCGATTTCATTGCCTTTCAAGCAGCGGTTTCGCTGCACAAAGAAAGAGGCACATATGATCATACCATGAATGTTATTTTGACAAAGTGTTTGGATCAACAAGATGCGGCAAAAGAAACGGTGCGTAATTATGTTCGCGAAGTGTATGAGCCATTTACGGTGCAGGAAATTTCAAAGCGTATAGCAGAATTGGTAACTCCTCCGGATATCAAAGCGAAGGTAGAAGTCATTTATCAAACAATAGAAGGATTGCATGCGGCATGTCCGGCTCACACGGGCGACTGGTATTTTACCGGCCACTATCCAACACCAGGTGGCAACAAGGTGGTGAACAAAGCGTTCATCAATTATATGAGCGGCAAGAACGTGAGGGCTTATTGAAAGTGGCCAATTGATTGCGGATTAACACAGTCAGTATTGTAATGAAGTGTCTGGAAATTGGATGGAAAATAAATTGGTGGAACTACTATTGAACCCACTGAAATCCAATATATTTGTCCGTAACCTTATTCCCAAGCCACATGAAATCGAACATTCTGTTTTCATTTGTTTTTTTGTTTCTGTCAATCAATCAGCAAGCCCAATTCGTTGAGCACGCCATTACAAATGGTTTTAATGTTGGCGATATAGCGTCCATCGATTATGATCACGATGGCGATGATGACCTTTTGTTATCGGCTTACAATGGCGTCATGATATCACTGTTCGATGGTGAGAATTATGAAGCTCCAATAGTGTTAACAGATGGAGTGAACTTTCCGGAAATCGAAATCATCGATTTGGACAATGATGGAAATGACGATATTTTTCTCAATTCCCAGGATATGGGCGCGATTATCTCTGGCACCACATCATCGATACCAGCAACATTGAATTACACTGAAGGCGTGTCGTCCGAGTCTTTTGAATACGGCCTTTTTTTGGCTCACATCAACTCGGATAACCTTCTGGATTTGGTGCATGTTTCAAATGCCGATTTGATGTTTCCTTATGACATGAATGTGTCTTATAATCTCGGGAACATGGCTTTTGATGAAGCAATAACAACGGAAACGTTGGCGATGGAAAGTGATGGTGCAATTTCTCAGTTCTATTTTACGGACATGGATTTTGACGGGGATGATGACATCATTGTGCGCTCGTGGATCGACGAAATTAATTGGCTGGAAAATGATGGAACAGGTGCATTTGAAACAGAGCATGTTTTATTGCAGGATGCCAACTTGTGGCCCTATGCCTATGACGGAATAAAAAATCTATTCAAAGGTGATTTTAATGGTGACGGCAATGCAGACATCATGTTGACTGTGGCCTATCAGGGCAGCGTATCAAGTTCTTATCCAAATACAGCTCTTTGTTTTTTGGGCAATGGAAGCGAATACATATATAACAATATGTTTCAAACCAATATGTATGCGCCTTATTCGAAAGGCAACGAGTTGAGCGATGTCAATGGTGACGGAAATGTGGATTTGCCCGCTGCGGTGGCGACTAATTACGTTACCATAGACTCACAGTCTTATCATACGTTGACTATTGGTTACTTCAATTCTGTTTTGGAAAACACAGGTGAGCTGACGGAGATAAGTTCGAATGAAACGACAACAGACCTTTTGCGGGATTTTGTGTATGCCAATGATGAATTGCTGATTGGAGCTGGTGAAGTGGGCTGTCGTGTGCAGCGTGTCCTTGCCAATGGTATCGCAGGAATGTATGAAGAGCTAGTGAGTGCTCCTGTTCAATGTATAGGTGATGTTGTTGATTATGATTTGGATAATGACCTGGATATCCTCATTCGCGGAGTTGGAGATGATTATGCCGCTTTTAGATTATTGTACAATGACGGCGATGGAAATTTTGATACGCCTTTGCAAAGTGTCTTCGACCCATCTTACAATCCGGGCGGTAGTTATCATTTTGCAGATGTGAATCAAGATGGGTTGCTGGATTGTGTTCACACCTACGTTTCTGACGCAAACATGTATGAAATGAATATCCAGGTGGACACTCAAAACGAAGACCACACCTTTACAACAAGCTATACCTCTTCTACATTCATACACGACTCCAGCTTTGGAGATCTGAGAATAAACGAATGTGATTTTGACAACAATGGTTTGATGGATTTCGCCGTGGTAATCGTAGATATGTTTTTGGGTGATCCAACAATTCTATATACCTGGACCTCAGTTGGCGATGGCCAGTTTGTTGAGACGTTATATGAATTTCCAATGGACGCGGTTTTTTATAACGATGCGAGCGCTTGGTCCAAAGACATGAATGGTGATGACTTGATGGATTTGATTATTTCGGATGACTCGAATATGCCTGTAGTTTTATTGGGCGATGGTGATGGAAATTTTGAGGTGCCTGAATTTCTAAATTGGAATTGGTATGACAATACTGTTGTACTTGATTATGATCTCGACGGAATATTGGACGTGCTCGGGCACGATGGAAGTTCAGCAAACAATTGGCAACTATGTCTTGGAACAATAGATGGCGAATTTGGCGCCGGCGAACCGATGACAGATATTACCTATAATGAATACAGCGAATGGCCGGCCATGGTGGATGACTTTAATCAAGACGGGATGGAGGATTTTATCTTTTTGTCTCATTTGTTTTTGAGAGGTCAGGATGGAAGTTTTTTACCCGAAATAAATCTTTTTGAAGCGGGATATTTGTATGGATGTTCTTTCGCCAATGTGACCGCGTATGACATGAATTCCGACGGATTTCCGGACTTGTTAAACAACACTTCGAGCCAGCAAGTGAAGTGGTTTGAAAACCTGTACGGATCGCCGTATTCAATTGGTATAAAGGCGTACATCGATGAAAACGGAAATTCGATTCAGGATGCAAATGAAAACCTCATCAACAATTTTAAGATTCATGTCGATCAAAATTCAGCAGTCTACACATCGGATCTGGGGGTGTATCAGTTTCCTGTACTTGAGGGAACACATGACTTAGAAGCCCAATATGACAACACGCTTTGGATATTGAACAATGCATCCATGGTTGTGGATGTTACTGCTTCGAATCCCGTTGTAGAGGTGGTCTATGCGCTTCAACCAACGAGTCCCGTTTTGGATGTTGAGATTGTGGCGATAAGTGATTTTCCGCTGTGTAGCTTTAACTCACAGAATTGGGTAGAAGTCACCAATACAGGAAATCTTGTTCAAAGTGGTGACATTCTGGTGAGTTTCGATGAGCTGATCACGGGCATGGTTTACTCACCACAACCGGATCAAATCACGGCAGAAGGAGCACAATGGCACTATGAAAATCTTGCACCATTTGAACAATTCCAAATTGCGATAGAAGCACAAATGCCAAACTTTACGTGGATGGGTGAAATGATGGAGATGAATGCCACTGTCACAGCTATGAATGATCAAGCCGGTCAAACAATGGTATCGGAAGATTCTTATTCAGAAGCATTGGGTTGCAGCTACGACCCCAACGATAAACGAGAACTCAACGGCCTGGGCGCTGAGGGTTGGATAGAACAAAATCAGACCTTGCGATATCTGGTGCGTTTTCAGAATACCGGCAATGCAGCGGCGCAAACGGTTGTGTTAAAGGATCAACTTTCAACGCACGTTGATTGGCTTTCCTTGCGGCCTATCAGTTCTTCTCATAACATGTTGAGCAACGTAGATGAAAATGGATTGGCCACATTCACGTTCAACAATATCATGCTTCCTGATAGCACAAGTGATGAGCCCGGCAGCCACGGATATGTGCTTTTCGAAATTGATCAATTACAGGATGTGCCACATCTCACAGTCATTGATAACACTGTAGAAATTTATTTTGATTTGAATCCTGCGGTGATAACCAACACTTGCTCTAACACCATTTATAACTGCGCCGAATTCAATACGACAATTACAAATGACAACGGCACATTGACAAGTTCTTTGGTCGGACCGATCATGACATGGACATTGAACAACGAGATTATACCCGAAGAAGACGGCGCTCAGATTGTCGCTCTATTGCCCGGAAATTATGCGGTACAGATTCAATTCGGAGAGACATGTGTTGTTCAATCTTCAATTGAAGTGGTAGGCATTTCAGAAAATGATGGAATGACATTTTCAGCGTTTCCAAATCCTGCCGATGAGAACATTCGCATTCAATTTGAAAACAAGGATAAACGAACAATCACACTTTATGACACGCATGGAAAGCAGGCGATGCGCACCGAAAGTCAATTACAACAAATCGATTTGGATGTAAGATCCTTGGCAAGCGGAGTGTATCACCTCACCGTTTTTTCAAAAGAAAAAAATGAGATGAGTGGTGTCGACATTGTTTTGGAGTAAATCAACGGATGAAATCCATTGAGCTTTTCGTCGTTTGTATCAATTCCGCCACAAACCCGACTGCGGCAATTAAAAAGAAGGGATACGAAGGCACGAGATAGCGTTGTTCAATAAAGCCGAGAACAATGGCGAGCACAATTACAAACGACCAAGCAATGGCCACGAATGAAAGTTGTTTCCAACGTCGTTTGAATAGCAAATAAAAGGAAGCAATGACTCCAAGCGCATTTACAAATAGCAATAAAGCGAAGTAGCCCAGCTTGATTGCTTTTTGTAAAAGACTCATCTTGTCAAAGGCAGGCCCGGGCATGTTGTCAAGCCTGGAAGGAAAAACAAATTCCTTGAACATTTTCAAACGATTCATCACCAAAAAGTCCAATGGTTTTTCGTTGATGTATTCGGCGCGGTAGACTTTTGTTTTTGTCAAAACATAAGTTCCGCTCAGCTCTTTCTGTAATGAATCTTCCGTTGTTCTGAATGTGTTGTAAGCGTGCTGAAGCGCCATAATCGAATCTGTAGTGCACGATGACGTTTCCAATGACCGACTTCTTTCAAACAATTGGGTTTCTTTTTTAGCTGACACAAACCAATTCGCAGGCGTATTCGGTATCCAGTATTGAATGTCTTCACCCCATGCCAGAAGCAATTGATTAACCGCTAAAAATTGGGGCGTGTATGTTTCATAACAATCTGCTACCGGCTTTATGAAGGGAATGAATTGATGTTCCTTCACATAGTTTCGATACGTCCATGCACCAACAGAAATCACAATCGGTGATGCAAGCAGCGCGCATCGAACTATATATTTTCCAAATCCATCTTTGATATTTTGAAACAGGATTAGACAATACAGAGGCAACAGAATGACCGTGATCTGACGAAGAAAAATGGCCCAGGCCAGCCAAATGCCGGCGAGCAAAAGGTGTTTGAAATGTTTATGCTGTAGAAAGGAGGAAAGACTAAATGCACTAAAGATTAAAAATGAAGTAGAAAAACTATCGGACATCAGTGTGTGATCCCAGATAGAAACAAAGGTGCTTAGCGCATAAATAATCGCTGTAATTTCAAAAACATATCGTTGGGGAAAAATCCGTGCGGCGATGATTGCGAGCAAAAGCACAGACAGCACCGATAGAAAAAACTGAAAAATGATGATAGCAACGAATGCTGGTTCTTGTCCAAACAACCACGATACTGGAACATAGAAGGGCAATAGTCCCGGCATTCTGCAAGCGCTATTGTAATTGCCGTTGCGTGTAAATTCTTCGGCGGGCACATAATAATTTCGTGTGTCGCCCATGGCGATGGCTATGCCGGAGTGAATTTGTTTTTCACGCGCGTAAGCATGAAACTGAAACGTGAAGTATGTAAACAAAACTCCTTTTATGGTCAATACAATGAGTAACCACTTGATGAGAAATGCTCTCGTCATCGAAGTTTTAATTGCTGAATGTGTATTCAATTGACTCACGGAGTTTGAAATGAATGAAACTAGTTTTGAATTATTTCAATCCAAGTTCTTCGCGAATGTGAAGTGGAAGGCGATGAATTTCTTCGATGGTTCCTTTGCGCACTCCGGGCGTTCCCATAATGATAGATAACGGTTCAAAGTCTTTTGTCACAACTGTGTTGGCAACAACTAAACTTTCATGTCCGATGCGAACACCAGGCGAAATCACACATTGCACGGCAATCTGACAACCATGTTCGATGATAGATCCACGTTCGGCTCCAAACTTTTCTGTCACTTGTGGGCGACGATATGCAATTGGATTTCCGTTGGTAGTGATTGTCATGGGAGCAATAAAAACGTAGTCACCAATCTCTGTTCCCATGCAGATAAAGCTCCGTGAATGGATAGAACAAAAACGACCGATTTTCATTTTGCCTTCCATTTCTACCATGGTTCCAATCGAGGTTCCTTCACCAATGATTGCGTTTTCACGGATGAGAACTTTGTGATGAATTTTTACATTGTTCGCAATCTTGGAGCCGACATAAAGTGTGCTGCCTTCGCGAACCAGAATATTATCGCCAAGCTCAAGTTGGTTGTATTCTTTTTTTACACCCTCACCAGGGCGACCAGTGAAGCCAGTGATATGTCCGTAACCCAGGTGACAATTATTTTCAATGCGAGCACCTCTTCCGATCTTGGTATTTTCAATGATGGTGTTGTGCCCGATCGAGGAATCGTCGCCGATTTCTACGTTGTCGCCGATCACCACATTGTGACCGAAATTTACGTTGTTGCCGATTTTGGCAAGAGTAGAAATGATGCTCATGCTTCTTTCAAAAATTTGGCTGCAATTTCGGATGCAGTGTAGGTTGGAAAATTGTTTGACTTTAGATAATTCAAAAGGCCGGTGAAAAGTGTATTCACTCCGTCTTCACGATTCATGTAGGGTGTGAGCTCTTCTTTGGAAAGATCTTTTAATGAACGGCCACCGACACACAATTCTTTTTTCACTCGTTCATAGCTTTCAAAAGTATTTTCATTGAGACCAACATACACGGGATGAAAATTGAACATCTTCAATCCCGGAATACGAAACCCTTTGTCATCAATATTCCAATTTCGATCCGGACGCAAACACTCCACATCATCTTCCCAGAAAAATGGAATACGAAGGAGCGGAGTGTCATTCGGACTATAACCAAGTGTATGCGGAATGAGGTGTGGTGTGCGCGGAAGAAAAAGCGAACAATCCACTTCAAGCCGATAATCGCGGCGCAGTTTGGTGAGCAATCGCGAATTTTGAACGAGGGCATGCATGCGCACCGATTTAGCATTGGGCACAAGTTTCATGCAATATTGAATCACTTCGTCTTCTGTTTTACCGTGTGTACTTCCTTCGAAAAAATTCGGATGAATACCCAGTTCAAACAAAGGATTTTTGCGCAGACGCCCGAGAGCAGGAGAGTCGTGTGTGATGAACCAAGTGCATTTTACACCTGCAGCGGAGAACGCATCCGCCATTTGGTCGATCATAAAATCGGGCGCCCAATCCACATCCACCGTGAGGGCATGCAAATCAAAAGATGAAAGTTCGGGTGACATAAAACACTTCGTTTAGAAAGGCAAGGCGCGAATATAAAGAGAGAGAGAATGAGAATGGGAAAGAGGAACTGAACCAGAACTCGCACTTATGTGAGAGCAAGAAAGAGAGCAGGAGCGAAGAAACGCACTCCGTAATCACACTATTCACCTTTTGAACACCGGCACCGTGCTGCAGGGCTCACCGAACATGATGCTTTTGGCAACAGGCTGGAGTTTTTTGACCAGTTCGACATATGCGGAAGTTGGCACTGGGCGATCGCTGCAGCCTTTGATGATGATGCGTTTATCGCGGTAGTTCTCTTGATCAAAAGAATTGATCAGTTCGGAGAAGATAATATTTTCAAGAGTCTCAGGACTTCCGAAGTAAAATCGTTTTGCAACACCTTCGAGTTTTGAAGCGATCAGCATATAAGCCCAATTGGGAATGATGGCATCAACAGAACACAATACGGCGACATATTTGTCGCGAAACGATTCCCAATGATGTGTTTTGATCCACTCGCGAAAATCCTGTTCACGCAGTGCGAGTCCTTGCCACAATTGATCTTTGATATCAAGAAATACGCGATCACCTTCCGGAAAAAATTCTTCAAGGTTAATGGTGACCAGCCCGCTTGCTGCGACTTTATTTATGATTTCAGACATGTTGAATGATGAAGCAAATTTAAGTGATATGCAAAGGAAACTTTCGCATGTATGTGCGATAAATAGGAAAAGGCAACATGCGCTAAGCCATACCGGACTGACATTTTCTAGTGAAGTCAGATCGCCTCATTCTTTGACCAGCACGCTCAGTGGCTTTTGCGATTGAGTCGACAATGCGAGCTGTGGACCACGAAATTCCATTGGGAATGAATCATACACAAGTGTTCGGAGTGATTTTTCCCTGACAACAATTTCGAGCATTGTGTCTTTGCCAAGTGGTCGAAGATCTATGCTTCTGGTCATGTCGCCGGAATCATACCATCCTGTTGATCCCATAACACGTTGTCCACTCAAAAGAATATCCACATCAAACACACCTCGGAAACGGTTTTGGTTTCGACTGATATACTCCGGATAGTCCCACTGTGCTTTGCATCTGACGCTTGAGGCATGAATTATACTATCAGCACCATATTGGGGTGATGTTTTGTCATCAAACCAAAATGTCAAGCCAACAGGAGGCGCAAGTTTGACAGGAATGGATATCGAAATTTTTCGCCCGGAGTGTTCTACTGCAACCAGAGAGAGTGAAGGTTGAAGTTTGTATTCGGAATAGTCGATTGACTTTTTACAAATGGCAAATTTGCCCGCACCTTCATGGCTAACATCGAATTGGCAAGGCGAACGGAAGTACAAAGAATCAATGGGCGTTTCTGACAGAAACTGATAATGATTTTTAACTAGAAAATAAACAGGAGGAATAGGTGTCGTGTCTTCACGCAAGTCCACTACTGCATATTTCTGAGGCAATGTTTGTGCGATGTTTTCGCACGCAAACAATAGCATGAAGATGTTTACGAATATAAATGTGCGCATTAGAATTTTTTTTATTGAGCAATTAAACCCGACAGTGAAAGACAACAGCAAGGTTTAACTTCATGTTGTTTGGATTAACAGTTTGTTTGCAACAGTGAGCAGAATTAGTGTCGCAGTATGTTTTTGGATGTGTAGTGAATTCTATAACTTTGTTATGTCGTATTAAAACACATTTGTATGTCGTTACTAGTCTCTTCTTCGCGTCTGTCAGTTCTTTTTGCAATTGTTTGTTTCATAGGAATCGATGCTAATTCCCAAACAGCCCCTATTCCATATTCCAATTATTTCTTTGATGAAACTTCCGGCGATGATTGGTCGCATTATGCCATCAGTGGCACAGATGACTGGCAGCTAGGCGTTCCCACGGGAAATGATTTTGACGATCGCGCTGATGGTGTTTCCTGGGTGACTACATTGAATTCAACACCTGCGAGCAATTCTATTCGTGTGCTGCAAACACCCGCGTTCGATTTAAGTGACACTACTTACGAGCGCTACGTATCGTTTCAACACTATAGACAGATTAATGCAAGTGCAAATCCTGTGTTGAAGTTTGAGTATTCATTGGATAATGGTGCGTCGTGGCAAATGCTCATGGATCCGGATCATATAGCACAATGGCAAACCAGCACCGGATTTACGGGAACAAGTCTTTCTATTTCTTCTTCATCCATGTGCAGTTTGAGGAGCATTCAGGATCCCGCCAATACATATGTATTGTTTCGGTTTTATTTGTCAACAGGTGACATCACTGCGAATCAGGATGGATGGTTGATCAACAATTTTATTTTAGATAATAACTACATCAACATCACACAAAATACCGAAGCGTTGGAGATCAATCAATCCTCCGATACTTACGAGGCCAGTGCCAAGTGTTCTAATTTTTCCATTGGTGTCAGATATTATTTCTACCGCTTGTGGGCAAATGGATCATTCAACGGAGTCAATAGAATTTATTTATCGGAAGATGATATATTGGAAGAGGGCGATTCTTTATTGTATAGCAGTCCA
>Ga0075158_10001538_pt1 | contig 17340 bp, 17 predicted proteins | sample JI91814BDNA_FD_70968 | JGI IMG/M metagenome (GOLD analysis project Ga0075158, IMG submission 70968) | Wastewater effluent complex algal communities from Wisconsin, to seasonally profile nutrient transformation and Carbon sequestration -... | ecosystem: Engineered > WWTP > Effluent > Algae... | reverse complement strand
AACGAGTGGTTCTTCTACCTGCCGCTTGGTGCGACCGAACCACAGATCCAAGCCCCTACTGGCTACCGCAAGACAGCGACGTATCCCGACGGTCTTGGCCGAATGGTGTCAACCACGGAAGGCACCATCGCCCCACAAGCCACCGACGTCCTGAAGTTCAGCTACAAGATCGCGCCGGGAACGTTCACGCGTCAAGGTGGGGGGTACTCCTATCACGACCAACTCAACCCCCAGCCCATGCAGCAAGCTGTCTCACTGACAGTCAACGTGACGTTTTCAGGCGGCGCCAAGTGCACGTCCAGTCCGGGATGGTCTGCCACGGGCGCCGGAGCAAGTTGGAGCGGTGAGCAGTCAATCCGACGCACTTTGAATCTAGAGTGCTCCTAGACACGCTCAGCTGATCTCACGACGCACTACCAACAAGGAGCCCCCGTGAAGAATCGTTCCGCCGGAATTGTGTGCGCGCTGGTTCTCGCCGGGGTAGCGCTGACGGGTTGCTCGTCGAGCAGTTCGTCATCACCTTCGCCGTCAGCACCGAGTTCGATGAGCCAGAGCGAATTCTGCGCAAACGCAAAGAAGGCCCAAGACAAGCTCAATTCGCTGGGCGAAGATCTGGCAAGCGGCGATGCGGGCAAGCAGAACGTCGCGATTCAGTCATTGACGACGTATTTCAATCAGTTACTCGCCTCGCTACCGGCGAACGCCAATGCCGCGATTTCACAAGCGCTCAATGATGCCAAAGCGAACGTCAGCAAGGGTGCGAGCGATCCCAACTACCAGAAGAGCATCAGCAACTTGACCGAAGCAGTCAAGAAGCAGTGCCCCAATCTGTAAGTGGGTCCAACACAATTGCAAGGGGCGTTATCGGCATGCCGGGGTATCGCTCCCTAGACTGAGGCCCGGTCGTTGTCTCGTGACAACCGAAATCTCTCAAGTCTCCACCGAATCCTCTAGGGAGTCGTAGTGCGCAAGGTGCTGATCGCCAACCGTGGCGAGATTGCCGTCCGAATTGCTCGTGCCTGCCGGGATGCAGGGTTGGAAAGCGTGGCGGTCTACGCCGACCCCGATCGGGACGCGGTCCATGTACGCGCATGCGATGAGGCCTACGCACTCGGTGGCTCAACTGCCGCCGACTCTTACCTGGTCGTCGACAAGCTGCTCGATGTTGCCGCCAAGAGCGGCGCCGACGCGGTTCACCCGGGCTACGGGTTCCTGTCGGAAAATGCCGACTTCGCCCAGTCCGTGATTGATGCCGGGCTGACGTGGATCGGCCCGCCGCCATCAGCTATTCGTTCGCTCGGGGACAAGGTTGCCGCTCGACACATCGCTGAAAAGGCCGGAGCACCGCTGGTCGCCGGAACGTCTGATCCGGTCCAGGACTCTGACGAAGTTGTGGCATTCGCCAAGGAAAACGGCTTGCCCATCGCAATCAAGGCAGCCTTCGGCGGCGGCGGACGCGGCCTGAAGGTCGCTCGCGAACTTGACGAGGTCGCAGAGTTGTACGACTCAGCGGTTCGTGAGGCAATCGCAGCGTTCGGCCGCGGCGAATGTTTCGTCGAGCGCTACCTCGACAACCCCCGCCACGTGGAAACCCAAGTGCTCGCGGACTCGCACGGCAACGTTGTGGTCGTTTCCACCCGCGACTGCTCGCTACAGCGTCGGCATCAGAAGCTGGTGGAGGAAGCCCCAGCACCGTTCCTCACCGAGGCGCAAGAAGCCGAGCTGTACCGAGCATCCAAAGCCATCATCAAAGCCGCCGGTTACGTCGGCGCAGGAACGTGTGAGTTCCTCGTCGGGCAAGACGGAACAATCTCATTCCTCGAGGTGAACACGCGACTCCAGGTCGAACACCCCGTGACTGAAGAGGTCTCCGGCATCGATTTGGTCCGCGAACAATTCCGGATCGCCGACGGCGAGGAACTTGGATACGACGACCCGCCGCTGCGTGGCCATTCGATCGAGTTCCGCATCAATGGCGAAGACCCGGGGCGGAACTTCCTCCCGGCACCAGGTGTCCTGCGCGTATGGCGCCCACCGAGTGGTCCCGGCGTTCGCCTCGACGCAGGATTCGAGGCCGGGGACGTCATCGGCGGAAACTTCGATTCGCTGCTGGCTAAGTTGATCGTCACTGGGCGCGACCGGCAAGAGGCGCTCGAGCGTTCACGCCGTGCCCTCGCGGAGTTCGACGTTGAAGGCATCGCTACCGCAATCACCTTCGACCGCGTTGTTGTCGAAGATCCCGACTTCGCGCCCGCCGATCCCAACGAGGCGTTCAAGGTACACACCAGGTGGATCGAGACTGACTTCAACAACACGATTCCGGCCTACGTCGACGCGGAGGCAAGCGACGAGGTTGCCGAGGCCTCAGCGCGTCAGGACGTTGTCGTCGAGGTCGGCGGCAAGCGCGTGGCAGTGTCGTTGCCCGCGGACCTCGCGATCGGCGGCGGTACTGCCAAGAAGACGTCAGCCGCCAAACGCGGGAAGCGAAAGAAAGCTGGCGCCGCGGCCTCTGGTGACGCAGTAGCAACACCAATGCAGGGCACAATTGTCAAGGTGGCCGTGGAAGAGGGCCAACAAGTTGAAGCCGGTGACCTTGTAGTCGTACTGGAGGCCATGAAGATGGAACAGCCTCTCAACGCCCACAAGGCTGGCACTGTGACCGGACTGACTGCCGAAACGGGAGCAACGGTTCCAACCGGAACCGTGTTGTGCGAGATCAAGGACTGACACTGAACGTTCGACGGGCTTACTTAGCTGCCATCGCGGCGGTCTTTGTTGGCCTGTTTGTGGTGGCGCCAGCGACCTCGCCCGCTTTTGCCCGCACCGCGAATGATGAAGAACCACTGCCGGTCAATCTTGTTGACATGTCGGTTGCCGGGCTTCAGCGCAATCCACCATTCTTTGAAATCCCGCGCGCCCCGTTAGCGATTTCGGATGCAGACGCGATTCGCGTCGTCACCGCGATCGGTGCATCCGGGACGCCCGTCTACATCGTGATTCTTCCCGGGACAGCTGTTCGTGCCGTTGGCACGAGCCAGGAGATTCAGCAGAAGCTCGGCTTGCCTGGAACGTTCCTTACGATCGTCGGCACGGTCTACGAAACGTATTCGACTGAGTTCGATTCCAAGCCGATTCTCACGCGGGCATTTGCAGAGGAACGGAATAACGGCACGACAGCTGTACTCGTTCGCTTCGCGGAGCTTTCAGGCCAAGCCGCCCTCGGGCCGCTTCCGACACCAGATGTCATTGCGTGGCGCCCAACCGCGATCGTCATCGGGTCCGTCCTGGTCGTGGGCGTGGGCTACCTGCTGATTCGCGGAAAGTCGGAAGATGAATCCGACGATGAACATGCTGCGCCACCCGGTGCAGTGGATGTTCCTACCGCTGGCTGACCCGCACTTTCCAATCAGCCGTGCGCTAGACCACGTGCAGGCGTCGCGCAGCTTCAGCGATCGACCCGGACATCGACGGGTACACCGTGAAGGCCGCGGCAACATCGTCAGCCGTGAGGTGCTGGCTCACAGCCAACGAGATGGCGTGGATGAGGTCGCTGGCTCGCGGGGCAACCACAACCCCGCCACGAACAACACCATCGGGACTAACCACCAGCTTGACGAAGCCATCGCGCGTGCCCTGCATCTTCGCTCGTGCGTTACTCGCCAGCGGTTGAGTGTGGACTCGTCCGGGAACTGCCCCTGACTCAACGTCTGCCGGTGCAATACCCACCGATGCGATTTCAGGATCGGTGAAGACAGCCTGCGAAACTTCGGCCAAGTTCAGCGGTGTCACCGCATCTCCAAACGCGTGCCACATCGCAATGCGACCCTGCATGGCCGCCACTGACGCCAGCAGGTTCACGCCAGTGACGTCACCTGCGGCGTAGATCCCAAGCTCGCTGGTCCGCGACACCCTGTCCACCTCGATAGCTCCGGAGGCGGTCGTTCGAACGCCAACCACATCAAGGCCAAGATCCTCCGAATTGGGAATCGCTCCCACCGCAACTAGCGCGTGCGATCCAACAACCTCGTGCCCGTTCGCCAGCGTGACCGTCACCTCATCGCCGTCGGAACGTGCTGACAGCGCCCTGGAGGACCCGAGGACCTTCATGCCCCTGCGGGTAAAGACCCCTTCCACCACGTCGGCAGCGTCAGGGTCCTGGGTCGGCAATACCCGATCACGGCTCGACACCAACGTGACCTCAACACCAAGCGCGGTGAATGCACCAGCGAACTCCGCTCCGGTGACCCCTGAACCAATCACGACCAGATGTTCGGGAAGTTCCGTGAGGTTCCAGACCTGCTTCCAATTCAGGATCCGCTGACCGTCTGGCATGGCATCAGGAAGCTCCCGCGGGCGGGCGCCGGTGGCGATCAACAGGATGTCGTAGTCAACGGTCGAGGAAAGAACGCCAGCTTCGCCCACGATCTCGACGGTGCCGGGACGCACGATGTGAGCCTTGCCGTGCCTGACCTCAACCCCGTCGGCGATCAGTCTCTGCGTGATGTCGCTTGATTGCGCGGCCGCCAGACGCTTGATCCGGTCAAAGCCGTACTGCAGGTCGAGTCCCGCTGCGTCGGGGTTGATGGCGGCACCGTCGATGCGGACTCCGAGGTGCGCACTTTCAGCGGCGAGGCTTGCCGAGCGAGCGGTAGCAACCAACGTCTTGCTCGGAACACAGTCTGTGAGGACTGCGGCGCCGCCCACTCCGTCACGTTCAATGAGCACCACCTGCGCGCCTTCTTGGGCCGCCACCAATGCCGCCTCGTAGCCACCCGGACCACCACCGATTACCACCACTGTCGCCACGCGTCCATTGTTGCCGGTGCGAAGCACTTTGGCAGCGACAAAGTGGTTAGGCTTGCTGGCATGGCGTTATATGCGGCGTACGGGCCCAACCTGGACCCCCAGCGGATGGCAGCCCGCGCGCCCACGTCCCCGGCCCGAGGCGTCGGCTGGCTGGTTGACTGGCGACTCACCTTCGGTGGTGAGGACCTCGGCTGGGATGGCGCACTCGCCACAGTCGTCGAAGAACCCGGCTCTCAAGTTTTTGTGATGTTGTACGACGTTCCCGAATGGGACGAGAAGCTGCTCGATGAGTGGGAGGGCACCGCCCTCGGCGTCTTCGTCAAGATTCGCGTACGGGTCCAAACCCTCGAGGGAGAGGTTGGAGCTTGGCTCTACGTCGTGGATGGCTACGAAGGCGGCTTGCCCTCAGCCCACTACCTCGGAATCATTGCTGACGCGGCCGAGGAAGCTGGAGCGCCGGATGACTACGTCGCGAACCTGCGAACTCGTCCGTGCCGCAACGTCAACCCGTAGCCACAAGTTCGACGGCAAGGCCCTAGAACGCGGCTATTTCTAGAACGCGTCGGGCGGGTCGTACTGACCCCACACCTCGCGAAGTGCGTCGGCAACTTCGCCACCGGTCGCCCGGGCAGCAAGCGCTGCCTTCATCGGGTACAGGCAGTTGTCGGTTCCCTCGGCAGCCCGGCGAAGTGCGTCTAGCTGTCGCGTCACTTCCACGTTGTCGCGGTCAGCACGGAGAACGGCGAGACGTTCCACCTGCTGAGCCTCGATCGTCGGATCAACTCGGAGCGGCTCGTACTTCTCTTCGTCTTCAATCGTGAACTTGTTAACTCCAACGAAGATGCGTTCGCCGGCGTCAATCTCGTTTGCGATGGCGTAGGCCGAGCGCTCAATCTCGCCCTTCTGGAATCCCTGCTCAATTGCGGCAACCGAACCACCGAGATCTTCGACCCGAGTCATCAGGTCGAGAGCGGCGGCCTCGAGTTCATCGGTGAGTGACTCAACGACGTAGGAGCCAGCGAACGGATCGACGGTCTTCGTCACGTCAGTTTCGTAAGCGAGAACCTGCTGGGTCCGCAGCGCAAGGCGAGCAGCCTTCTCGGTCGGCAGGGCGATTGCCTCGTCAAAGCTGTTGGTGTGTAACGACTGGGTGCCGCCCATCACGGCCGCGAGGCCCTGAACCGCCACCCGCACCAGGTTCACCTCGGGCTGCTGAGCGGCGAGCTGCACTCCGGCAGTCTGAGTATGGAACCGCAGCATCATCGACTTCGGGTTCTTGGCGCCAAATCGTTCCTTCATGACGCGGGCCCAGATTCGCCGTGCTGCGCGGAACTTGGCCACTTCTTCCAGGAAGCTCGTCCGCGAGACGAAGAAGAACGCCAGCCGCGGCGCAAATTCGTCAACGTCCTGACCTGAATCAATGGCGGCTTGGACGTACTCGATGCCGTCGGCGAGCGTGAAAGCGATCTCCTGCGCGGGAGTCGCTCCTGCCTCTGCCATGTGGTAGCCGGAAATCGAGATTGTGTTCCAGCGGGGAACCTCAGCCTTGCAGTACTTGAAGATGTCCGTAATCAGCCGCAGCGACTGCGCGGGCGGGTAGATGTAAGTCCCGCGGGCGATGTATTCCTTGAGTACGTCGTTCTGAATGGTTCCGGTCAGCGCCGAACCGGGGATCCCGTTGCTCTCGCCGACCAACTGGTACATCAGCAGGAGTGTCGCTGCCGGTGCGTTGATGGTCATCGACGTCGAGACCTTGTCGAGCGGGATTCCGTCGAAGAGGACCTGCATGTCGTCGACCGAGTCGATCGCGACCCCGACCTTGCCGACTTCACCGTGAGCCAACTTGTGGTCTGAGTCGTAGCCCATCTGCGTCGGCAGGTCGAACGCCACGCTGAGCCCTGTTGTACCCGCTGCGATCAGCTGCTTGTACCGCTCGTTCGACTCCGCGGCATTGCCAAATCCGGCGTATTGACGCATGGTCCACGGGCGCCCGGTGTACATCGTCGGGTAGACGCCGCGAGTGAACGGGAACTCACCTGGCTCCCCAAGTTCTACGGACGGATCGAAGTCCGCGAGGTCCGATGCGTCGTATACCGGCTTGAATGGCAGGCCTGATTCGGTCGAGGAAGACATAGGTCGAGGTTATCCCAGGCCAATTCCAGGAACTTCCGGCAGCGGCTCAACGGGTGGTGGTGGCAGGTTGAGGGCTGTGGAGCGTTAGCATTCATCTAGGCAGCACCACGTCCGGTTGCTGGCCCGGGTGCGCAATTTCCAATTGGCGCGCCCGCCGACTCGAGTTGTTGCTCGGAGGCGTAGGTGGCAAAGTCCGCTACCGGGACTCTGTACCGCGGACACGACGGTATGTGGTCGTGGGTCGCTCACCGGATTACCGGTGTCTTGGTCTTCTTCTTCCTGTTGGTGCACGTCACTGACACGGCTCTCGTTCGGATTTCACCAGAGGCCTACAACGACGCTCTCGAGTTGTACAAGACGCCACTGGTCAACCTCATGGAGGTCGGACTCGTCGGCGCTGTTCTGTACCACGCGCTCAACGGTGTGCGAATCATCCTCATTGACTTCTGGGCGAAGGGTCCCAAGTACCAGAAGTCAATGCTTCGCAGCATCATCGTTGTCTGGCTCGTCGTGATGATTCCGGGCGCCTACTTCATGTTGCTGCGCACCTTCCAGACCCTGTTTGGAGCTTCCTCATGAGTGCACCCACCCTCGACGCACCTCGCAGCCGCCGCCAACTCACGAAGAACAACTTCGAACTCAACGCCTGGCTCTTCATGCGGATTTCCGGCGTGGTTCTCATCATTCTGGTGCTCGGCCACCTGCTGATCATGAACATCCTCGACGGGGGTGTTCATCGGATCAACTTCGCATTCGTTGCTGGTCGCTGGGCAAGTCCGTTCTGGCAGATCTGGGACCTGCTGATGCTGTGGTTAGCGATGATTCACGGCTGCAACGGCCTCCGCACGATCATCAATGACTACGCGAGCAAAGAAGGCACCCGCCTGACACTCAAGGGCCTGCTCTACTGCGCAACCGTCCTCGTCATCGCATTGGGCACTCTGGTGATCTTCACCTTCGATCCGAGCATCAGCTAAAGGGGCGATCAAACGACATGCAGGTCCATCGTTACGACGTGGTCATCGTCGGTGCAGGTGGCGCAGGAATGCGTGCCGCCCTGGAATCCGGAACTCGCGCGCGCACCGCAGTGCTCACAAAGCTTTACCCGACGCGTTCGCACACCGGAGCTGCCCAAGGTGGCATGTGCGCCGCTCTTGCGAACGTCGAGGAAGACAACTGGGAATGGCACACCTTTGACACCATCAAGGGCGGCGACTACCTGGTAGATCAGGATGCTGCCGAGGTCATGTGCAAAGAGGCGATTGACGCCGTTATCGACCTCGAGAACATGGGCCTTCCGTTCAACCGGACCCCCGAAGGCAAGATCGATCAGCGTCGCTTCGGTGGGCACACTCGAAACCACGGTGAAGCCGCAGTTCGCCGCGCTTGTTACGCCGCCGACCGCACGGGACACATGATCCTGCAGACGCTGTATCAGAACTGCATCAAGCGCGGCATCGAGTTCTACAACGAGTTCTACGTCCTCGACCTGATCCTTGACCGCTCCGAGGGCGAACCGAAGGCCGCTGGTGTTGTCGCATACGAACTAGCGACCGGCGAAATCCACGTGTTCACCGCCAAGTCAGTCATCTTCGCCAGTGGTGGCTTCGGCAAGGTCTTCAAGACCACCTCGAATGCTCACACGCTCACCGGCGACGGCATGGCAATCGTGTACCGCAAGGGTCTGCCGCTTGAGGACATGGAGTTCTACCAGTTCCATCCGACCGGTTTGGCCGGCCTCGGTGTGCTGCTCACGGAAGGCGCCCGCGGCGAAGGCGGCATCCTGCGCAACGTTGACGGCGAACGATTCATGGAGCGGTACGCGCCCACGATTAAAGACTTGGCGCCGCGCGACATGGTGAGCCGAGCGATGCTGCAGGAAGTCCGTGAGGGTCGCGGCGCCGGTCCTCACAAGGACTACGTATATCTCGACCTCACGCACCTTCCGGCAGCCCAGATCGAAGAGAAGCTCCCTGACATCACTGAGTTCGCCCGGACGTACCTCGGAGTCGACCCGGTGAGTGAACTGGTGCCGGTGTTCCCCACCGCTCACTACGCGATGGGCGGCATTCCCACCAACATCGAGACCGAGGTGCTTCGCAACAACACCGACGTCGTGCCGGGTCTGTACGCCGCCGGCGAATGCGCGTGTGTGTCCGTCCACGGCTCGAACCGCCTGGGCACCAACTCGCTGTTGGACATCAACGTCTTCGGTCGGCGCGCTGGCATCGCAGCGGCCGAGTACGCGTCCACCGCCGAGCAGCCGCCGCTGCCCGACGATGCTGCCGGGCACGTCGTTTCACTCGTGGAAAACCTGCGTGACTCAACAGGCAACGAGCGAGTCTCGGAGATTCGCCGGGCGATGCAGGAAACGATGGACATGAACGCGCAGGTCTATCGCACCGAGGAAACCCTGACCCAGGCACTTGCCGACATCAAGGCGCTGCAGGTCCGCTACCAAAACGTCGCGATCTCGGACAAGGGTCGTCGATACAACACGGATCTACTCGAGGCGATCGAGCTCGGGTTCCTGCTTGACCTCGCCGAGACCCTGATCGTGGGCGCGCTGGCTCGTAAAGAATCCCGCGGCGGGCACGCACGCGAGGATTACCAGACCCGCGACGACGAGAACTTCATGGTTCACACCATGGCGTACCGCGAAGAAGACGAAGAAGGTTCAGCCGAAGTCAGACTCGACTACAAGCCGGTCGTTGTGACCCGCTACCAGCCGATGGAGCGTAAGTACTGATGACTGCCACCGCGAGTGAGACGAGCGCAGCCGCAGGTGCCCTTGCCGCACCTGTTGCCACCGATGTCACCTTCAAGATCCTCCGATTCAACCCGGAGGTCGACGAAGGCGCGCACTGGGAGGAGTTTGTTGTCTCCTGCTTTCCCACCGATCGTGTCTTGACGGCCCTCGAGAAGATCAAGGGCGAGCAGGATGGGTCGCTGACTTTCCGCCGCTCGTGTGGCCATGGAATCTGCGGGTCCGACGCGATGCGGATCAATGGCCGCAACCGTCTGGCATGCAAGACCCTGATCAAGGATCTCAACACCAAGAAGCCAATCACGGTCGAAGCGCTCAAGGGCCTCCCGCAGGAGAAGGACCTCATCGTCGACATGGAGCCCTTCTTCAAGGCGTACCGCGAGGTCATGCCATTCCTCATTACAGATGATCACCCGCCGACCAGGGAGCGGATTCAATCCGCTGAAGAGCGAGCGATCTTCGATGACACCACCAAGTGCATTCTTTGTGCCGCGTGCACGACATCGTGCCCGGTGTTCTGGAATGACGATCAATACTTCGGCCCACAGGCGATCATCGGCGCTCACCGATTCATCTTCGACAGCCGTGATGCTGGGACCGCTGAACGCCTCGAGATCCTTAACTCCCAGGATGGCGTCTGGCGTTGCCGCACCACGTTCAACTGCACCGAAGCGTGCCCGCGTGGCATCGAGATCACTGACGCGATCCGCCAGGTCAAGAAGGCATTGCTGTCAGGACGTCCGTAACCACACGGGCACACTTGGTTGCGTGTCGAGGAAGACGCGGCCCAGAGGCCGCAGTGTCGCGACTACTTGACGACGTTGATGTGAATGGTGTTGCTCCTCCACACATTCTTAGCGCCGTCGACAACCCGGAACTGGTAGGCCTGGTTAGCCCCAGCCTTTCCTGAAACGATCCTCATCGAGATGTCGCCATTGGCGGCCACGGTGCGTTCAGCGGCGATCTTCTTGCCGTCCTGGTAGGCGTAGACCTTGGAGCCCTTAAGGCCCTTGTCGGTCTTGCCGGTGATCTTGAACTCCTGGCCGACCTTGGCGGTCTGTGGGCCGCTGATCGTCGTCTCTGGACCGACCGGTGCCGGTGCGGAGACAGTTGTCGTCCCAGCCGAAGTTGGCGCAGGAGCGGTCGGCGCCGCCAGGGCGGCTGGCGCAACAAGGACGGCACCAGCGGTGGCGAGCGCGGCAATAGCGAGATGCTTCTTCATGTGACTCTCCAATTCTCCTGATCCGGGTTTCGGATCGGTTGGAGACAGATCTGCCCTGCGGGTTCCTGCAGCAAACCTCACGAGCTTGGTAGACCGCCTCTGAACCGGTTCACCCGGGCCTATCACGCGCCAATTACGCGCCCATCGCAGCAGCTCGACTACTGCGCGTCATCAATCCGAATGAATTATTTGGCTCCTGCGACATTTGATGCCGAGATCAGAAATCCGCGGGTTATCGTTTCAGGGTGCACATCACATCTGGCAACCTCAACCGCCGCGAAGGCGGTTGGTTAACAGCCAGCGTGCGCATTGTGATGGCGATGCTGATTGCATTCGCAGCGCTGGTCGCGAGTGGATCAATGGCTACGGCCAAGAACACGGACCCACCCAAGCCTCCGCCTGGCCCGCCAATCGAGTTCTCACCAATCGCCGGTGCCACTCCACCTCCCGAACTTGACGCCTACGCCTGGATCATCGCCGACGCTCAATCTGGCGAAATCCTCGCGGCGAAGGGTTCCCGGCATCGCCTCCCACAAGCCAGCACAACAAAGGCGCTCACAGCGCTGACCGTGATTCCGCACCTCGACCCGAACTCCACCTACGTTGGTCGTAAGCAGGATGCGAAGGCTGACGGCAGCCAAGTCGGTATCCAACCCGGCGCCAGTTACACCGTGATGGACCTGCTTCACGGCCTGATGCTTCCGAGCGGCAACGACGCCGCGAGCGCCTTGGCAAATGCCAACGGCGGCTGGGAGAAGACCATCGCCGAAATGAACGCGGAAGCCGCCAAGCTCGGTGCGAACGACACAGTGATCCGCAATCCCAGCGGGCTCGACAGTGACGGGCACGTGAGCACCGCACTCGACGAAGTGACCATCTTCCGGGCAGGTCTCCAACTGCCATTGTTCCGCCAGTTGGTCGGAACCCGCACCGCCCAATTCCCCGGCGAAATGCCGGCGCCGGGTAAGAAGCGCGAATCGTTTGCGATCGCAAACCAAGACAGGCTGCTGATGAACCGATATCCCGGAATCATCGGTGGGAAGACCGGATACACCACCAACGCCGGACGGACCTTTGTTGGTGCTGCCGAGCGCAACGGGCACACACTGCTGATATCGATCATGCGCACGGAGCAACACCTCGATGAGGCCGGAGCGAAACTACTCGACTGGGGCTTCGCCAATCTGGGTCGAGTGAACCCACTTGGCACGCTGCCTCAACCAGGCCAAAGCGCAGACGAGACTGCCCAGGTCGCCAAGTCAGCGCAGTCTGGTACCAGCGCGGGCGTCGGCACTCCTGACACCAATCCGGCAACAGGCACGGCGGCAGACACTCAGGTTCTGGCGGCGTCAGTCACCAACCAGTCAACCTCCACCAGCGATCTACCGTGGCTCATGTATGCGTTGGTGGCGTTCCTCGCGGTCCTTATCGTGGCTTCGATCCTGCGGGCCAGAGTGCTCATCAGAAAGGGCAAATAGTCCAATTTTCTCCGCACTTTCCGCTCTAACCGTGATGACCTTCACAGAATGAATCACCTCAACGTGACGTATGACCTTGAGGTTGGTCCACGGATCGCAGACCATTGAATGAGGAGCGCACAGCACCACGCGCTCATGAGAAAAGGGGGAACACATGAACGCAGCTATTGGTGATCGGGTCGCAGTGATTATTGAGTCCAGCGACGAAGCACCACGCGAAGCAACGGTCATCGACATTCGAGATTCGACCGAAGGAAGCCACTCCTACCTCGTTGAGTGGGCCGACAACGGACACCGCCAGTTGGTCGCTCTTGGACCAGGTAGCCGAATTGAGAAGCGCCAGTAACTGGCCGCTTCCTACAGCGCGACGAAGCCGACGCGGTCGTAGACAGCAGACAGGGTCTGTGTTGCGACAGTCCGTGCCTTCTGGGCACCAAGGTCCATCAGGCGGCGTAGTTCCGCCGGATCTTCCAGGAACTCGTTAGTTCGGGCCTGGTAACTGGTCGCAAAACTTACGACCGCGTCGGCAACGTCAGTCTTCAACGGCCCGTACATCGACCCTTCGTAGTGCTTCTCAAGGTCAGGAATCGACCGGTCTGTCAGCACTGAAAGCATCGTCAGCAAGTTGGAAACGCCCGGCTTGTTCACTGGATCGAATCGCACAACAGTCTCGCTGTCAGTCACCGCTGACTTGATCTTCTTGCCGATCTTCTTCGGATCATCGAGCAACATCACACAACCGGTCGGCAGCGACTTACTCATCTTCGAAGTCGGATCTTGGAGATCCTTGATCTTCGCCGTGTCCTTGACGATCAACGGTTCCGGCACGACGAAGGTTTCGCCGAATCGAGCATTAAAGCGCTGCGCCAGGCCGCGGGTTAGTTCAAGGTGCTGGCGTTGATCCTCACCGACGGGAACACCAGTGGCCTGATACAGCAAGATGTCTGCCGCCATGAGGACCGGGTAGGTGAAGAGTCCGACACTGGTCGCACCAGAGCCGTCACGAGCGGATTTGTCTTTGAACTGCGTCATCCGTGACGCCTCGCCGTACCCGGTGATGCAACTGAGAACCCAAGCCAGCTGAGCATGCTCCGGAACGTGGCTCTGGACGAACAACACAGATCGGGCAGGGTCGACGCCGCAAGCAAGTAACTGGGCGAACGAGACCAACGTGCGGCGACGAAGCTCCGCGGGGTCGTAGTCAACGGTGATCGCATGCTGGTCGACAACTGTGTAAAAGGCTTCGTGGGTGTCCTGCAACTCGACCCAGCTCCGGAGGGCCCCGAGGTAGTTGCCGATGTGGAAAGAATCCGCCGTTGGCTGGATTCCGGACAACACTCTGTCGGTTTGCGCCATGGCGGTCATTCTGGCAGTTCGGAGTCTGCAGCGACAACGTGCATTGGGATCACTCGGATCCGCGCGGCGCGACGGCCATCCAATTCCGTCACCTCAAGGGCTGCACCTGGGGCTTCGACCTTGTCCCCCACATTTGGCAGCCGACCCAGGGTGGCCATGATGTAGCCCGCAACTGTCTCGTACGGGCCCTCTGGCAGCACGATCGTGGTGTGCTCGGTGAACTCGTCGAGGTTGTCCAACCCGTCGACAAGTACCTCGCCCGACAGCCCGACAACCACCACGGATGAACCGTCACCCTCGTCGTACTCATCCCGGATATCGCCGACGAGCTGTTCCACGAGGTCTTCCATCGTGATGATTCCGGCCGTCCCACCGAACTCATCGACCACGATCGCCAAGTGGAACCGGTTGTCACGCATGAACTGGAGTGCCGGCAGCACCTGCTTACTCCAGGGGAACCTCGGAACTTCGCGAATCAGCTTCTCGACCTTCACGTGACTGCGCACAACAGCTGGGTTGAGCACGTCGCGCACGTGGACGAAACCGATGACGTCATCAGCTGAACCACGAACGACTGGGTACCTCGAGTGCGGCAACCGAATGACCTTCTGGGCGGCCGCCGAAATCGGCATCGCGTTGTCCAGGAACGCAACCTCGGTGCGCGGAATCATGACTTCACGAAGGTCTCGACCACCTGCATCAAAGACGTCATCAATCAGTTCACGCTCGGCCTGTGAGAAGCCCGCATGCCCAGCGATGAGGCGGCGCAACTCCTCATCGGACATCGCCTCGCGTCCCGTCGTGGGGTCGAGACCGAGGATGCGCACGAGCAGGTTCGTCGACCCCGACAGCAGCATGATGAACGGGCGCGAGATCTTCGCCAACCAGTCAACCGGCGCAGCAACCGTGAGTGCAACTCCCTCAGTGCGCTGCAACGCGATCCGTTTCGGAACGAGCTCTCCGAGGACCAGCGAGATGTACGCGATCAAGATCGTCACCAGGATGAAAGCGACAGACTCGGCGACACCCTGCGCGAGGCCAAAGTTCTCAAGAACCGGGGCCAGGTAGGGAACAATTCGTGATGCGCCGTAACCCGCGGAAATGAATCCTGTAAACGTCACCCCGACCTGAACGGCGGCAAGGAACCGATTGGGGTTTGCGGTGAGTGCTGCAAGCCGAGCACCTCGTCGGCCGCGGGTGTTCGCGAGCCTTGAGATCTGGCTTTCGCGCAAGGTCACCAAGGCAGTCTCAGCGGCCGCAAAGAAGCCACCGATGATCGAGAAGACGACGATGACGATCAGACTGACAACTGCATCGTTCATGGAGTGCTACCGAATCTCGCTAGCACTGGCGCGTGGTCGCTCCATCGTTGTGCATACGTTTCGGCCCGGCCCACAGTCACAGAATCGAGACTCTGGGCAAGTTCAGCATCGGCCATCACGTAATCGATGCGCCAACCCGAATCATTGTCGAATGCTTGACCACGCCATGACCACCAGGTGTAGGGACCTGATACATCCCCGGCATGGGCACGGCCAACGTCAACCCAGTGCTTCGCGAACCACTTCGTGAGGTAGGCGCGCTCATCTTCAAGGAAACCGGCTTTGTCGCGGTTCCCTCGCCAGTTCTTGATGTCACGTTCGGTGTGGGCGATATTGAGGTCACCGCACACCACAACGTGGCCGCCAGCTTTGCGGGCGTTTGCCCGCAGTCGGGCCAGACGTGCCGTCATCGCATCCAGAAAGCGGTACTTCTCGACCTGACGACCAGTCCCCGCCTCACCGGTGTGGACATACACCGACACCACGGTGACGGTCCCCAAGGATGTCTCGACGGTCGCCTCGATCCAGCGACCGGAGTCAGCAAACTCTGACTGACCAACACCGACGCGCGGCTTACCGAGCTCACTGGCTGACAGGATCGCAACCCCTGATCTGCCTGCGGCGCTGGCCTCCGCGTGAACAACGTTCCAATGGCCGAGTCCACAGTCCGCCAGTGTCTTCGCGAGCACTTCGTCACTCGCGCGGACCTCTTGCAAACAGATGACATCAGCACCGCATTGCGCCAACCACGCGAGGTTGTCTCGGCGAGCAGCAGCGCGAATTCCATTGACGTTGGCAGTGGCGACGGTGAACACGTTGCGAATCTACCCCGTGTGCGCTGCTTGACCGAACATCACTTGGCGGTGCGGCGGCCACCCCGCTACGGTTGGCCGCGACGAAGGGATGCAGATGACCTGCGCGCTCAAACACATTGCCATTACCGGGACGTCGTCGGGTATCGGCAAGGCCACAATGGAAGCCGCCGTCGCAGCCGGATTCCACGTGTTCGCCGGCGACCGCGCCAACGACTCTGCCCGGGGTGGAACCGTTCCCGACGGCGAGACGCTGACGAAGATCCACTTAGACATCACCAACGCAGACGACATCGCTGCTGCCGTCGAACTCATCGACGGACATGTCGGCGATGCTGGGCTCGACGGTCTGGCAAACATCGCCGGTATTGGAATTCCTGGGCCACTCGAAACGATGTCCCTCGATGACTTGCGAACCTCATTTGATGTGGACTTCTTCGGTCAGATAGCGCTGACCCAGCCACTGATTCCGCTCATCCGCAAGGCACAAGGCCGCATCGTGTTCATCGGGTCAATTGCTGATCGCCTCACGATGCCCTTCTTCGGGGCTCTCGCGACCTCGAAGTCGGCAATCGCTGCGGCCAGCGACACATTCCGCCAGGAGTTGGCACCGTGGGGAATCGACGTTGTCCTCGTTGAACCGGGCTTCATCAGCACAGGTGCCGACAAGGCCACCAAGGCCCGTATCGATGCCCTCATCGAGAACTTCAACCCGGAAGCCGCCGAGTTGTACGGGCAGATGTTCAAAGAAGCCACGGACCGCGGATACAAGACGCAGACGTCAGGAAGTTCGCCGGAGGGCGTGGCAGAAGTGATCATGAAAGGACTGACCACAGAGCACCCGAAGGCTCACTACTTGACGGGGGCAAAATCACACCTCGGCGCTGGCCTCGCGGATCTGCCGCAGAAGCTGCAAGACAAGGTCAAGCGCAAGGCATTTGACCTGCCGAAACCAGGATCGATGTCGGACTGACCCGCGATGACAACTGATTCGAACGCCACGCAAGACGTCGATGTTGTGGTGGTGGGTGCTGGTTTGGCCGGTCTCGCCGCCGCTCGTAGTCTGGCGGCAGCGGGTCTTCGCCCGCTCGTCCTCGAGAAGCAGGCAACCGTCGGCGGCCGAGTCCGAACAGACGTGGTCGACGGCTTCCGCCTCGATCACGGGTTCCAGCTCTACAACCCTGCGTATCCGGAAGGGAAGCGGGTCTTCGACTACGCCGGTCTTGATCTGCGCCCATTCACCCGCGGCGCGATGGTCAACCTTCCCTCGCGAAATTGGCTAGTCGCCGACCCGCGAAACGAACCTCGTGCGATGTGGCAGGCGATCCGATCGCCGATCGGGTCTGTGTCAGCGAAGCTACGTTTTGCCTGGTACGCGTTGACCCGCGAGCGCATGTCTGCAGGTGAAGTCATCGGGCAGAACGACTGCACGGCGCTTGAGGCG
>Ga0075158_10001537_pt1 | contig 17346 bp, 16 predicted proteins | sample JI91814BDNA_FD_70968 | JGI IMG/M metagenome (GOLD analysis project Ga0075158, IMG submission 70968) | Wastewater effluent complex algal communities from Wisconsin, to seasonally profile nutrient transformation and Carbon sequestration -... | ecosystem: Engineered > WWTP > Effluent > Algae... | reverse complement strand
CCGGCGGCCGCGAGCAGCACGCCGAGCTGGGTGAACACTCGCTCGGCCTGCTCGCGGAAGCTGCCGCCGCCGGGGGCGCCGGTCGCCGGATCGATCGGCAGCTGGCCCGAGATGAACACGAGGGGGCCGGTGGCGACAATCGCCGGCGAGTAGGGGCCTGCGGGCGGAGGGCCCGCGACGATCGGTCGACGCATCACCGCGGACCATCGCACGCGGCGGCGGCGCTGACCAGCCCTGTGTGTAATGTGTGCACATGCGAGCATGTACACCCGCCCGCGATCTGTGTAGAAGCGGAGCGGAACCCCCCAACCCCTTGAGGAGCTTGATCATGCACCGTACAACCTCGTGGACCGCGCTCATTGTGGGCGCTCACCTCTTGATCGCCTGCGGCGACGACTCTGGCATGACCGTGAGCGCCAGCGTCGGCGACAGCGAGGGCGCGACCCAGGACAGCGCCGGCACCAGCTCGACGACGATGGCGCCGACCAGCGGCGCGTCGGCGACGACCGGCATCGGCAGCCTCTCGGACTCGGTCGGCGAGACGACGACCGGGACGACCGGGCCCGACCCGACGGCGACGACGACCCCGGACCCCGACACGACCGCCTCGACGGGCACGACGCAGGGCGTCGACGACACCGGCGAGTCGACCGCGGGCGAGTCGACCGCGGGCGAGTCGACCGCGGGCGAGAGCACCAGCACCAGCGGCGAGAGCTCGACGACCGACCCGAGCGACACCGAGGACCCGCAGCAGAACTGCCCGCTGGTCATGCAGCACGCCCCGTGCGACGCCGACTCGGACGACCCGCTGCACGCGTTCGGGCTCAACTGCACGTCGCTCGGCGGCGACTTCGTCGACAAGGTCAACGCGGTGGCGATCACCAACCTCGACTTCCAGGCGCCGGATCCGCAGCTCGGCATGATGGCCTGGCAGGTCGCCAAGAGCTACGGGTCGTTCGTCGACCCGAACACGAACATGCCGTTCTGGGGCCCGCGCGAGGGCGAGAAGCTGCTGCTGATCAGCTCGGGCCTGCTGCCGCCGGCGAACGGGCAGGGGGCGATCCTCGTCGACGACGGCGACGTGTTCAACGACTCGTTCCCCGACTTCAACGACGGCCCGCCGTTCGACGACAACACCATGCCGCCGCCGATGAGCCCGGAGCACGGCAGCCCCGACCCGATGGGCTTCACCAACTGCGACGGCACCAACGACTGCTCGAACACGATCCTCGACCAGTGGGACTTCGGGTTCGGCAACGCCGAGGACAAGATGTGGTTCGGGTTCGAGCTGACCGCGCCGGCGATCGCCAACGGCGACACGGTCGACGCCAACGGCTACACCTTCGACTTCGCGTACTTCTCGGCCGAGTTCCCGGAGTACGTCGACAGCCAGTTCAACGACATCTTCGTGGTCTGGCAGGACTCGGAGGACTACACGGGCAACGTCACGTTCATCAACGGGCAGCCGATGACGGTGACCGCGCTGTGGCCGATCGACTACCAGGGCGAGTGCGACTTCAACGCGCCCAACTGCAACGGCTCGGCCGACCCGCACCTGGCGGACACCGGGCACCAGGGCTACGGCGGGGCGACCGGCTGGTACAAGGCGACCGGCGGCATCCACCCGGGCGAGACGTTCACGCTGACGTTCGGCATCTTCGACATGGGCGACTCGTCGTTCGACACCACGGCCCTGCTCGACAACTGGCAGTGGGACTGCGAGGGCTGCGTCCCCAGCGAGGTCATGAGCTCCGGCCTCGACCCGCAGTGATCCGGGCCACGTCCGGGCGCGCCGGATCGCCGAGCCGGCGCGCAACATTCGCGTCTGCGTGATTGCACGCATACGCATGTGGCTGCAACGAACCCGCATTGGTGGGCCGATCTGTTATGGAACAGGTCCACCCCCACAACGAGGAGTTGCACATGCATCCCAGGACCCTTTGGACCGCGTCCGTGCTGGGCGCCCATCTCTTGAGCGCCTGCGGCGACGCTGGCGACGCGACCGTCAGCGCGGGCGACACCGAGGGCGCCACTTCGGCGCTGACGGACAGCAGCAGCGGCGGGGCGAGCACGCCGACCGGCGGCAACACCGAGGCGACGACCAACATCGGCAGCGCCTCGGACTCGCTCGGCGAGACGACGACCGGGACGACCGCGACCACGGCGCCCGACCCGACGACCACGCCGGACCCCGACACGACGGCGTCGACCGTCGCGTCCGACCCGGACTCGTCGACCGGCACGACGCAGGGCGTCGACGACACCGGCGAGTCGACGGCGGGCGAGTCGACGGCGGGCGAGTCGACGGCGGGCGAGTCGACGGCGGGCGAGTCGACGGCGGGCGAGTCGACCGGCGACACCGGCGAGACGGGCGACCCGATCGACTGCCCGCTGATCATGCAGCACACCCCGTGCGATGAGGCGTCGAACGACGCGCTGCACGCGTTCGGGCTCAACTGCACGTCGCTCGGCGGCGACTACGTCGACAAGGTCAACGCGGTGGCGGTCGCCAACCTCGACTTCAAGGCCCCGAACATGATGCAGGGCAAGCGGACCTGGCAGGTCGCCAGGAGCTACGGCTCGTACGTCGACCCGAACACGAACAAGCCGTTCTGGGGCCCGCGCGAGGGCGAGAAGCTGCTGATGATCAGCTCGGGCCTGCTGCCGGCCCCGAACAACCAGGGCGCGGTGCTGATCCCCGACGGCGCCGTGTACAACAACTCCGGCGGCGCGATGTGGGACACGGACACGATGCCCCCGCCGATGACCGCGATCGACGGCAGCCCCGACCCGATGGGCTTCACCAACTGCGACGGGATCAACGACTGCTCGAACACGATCGAGGCGCAGTGGGACCTCGGCGGCGGCGACCCGGAGGACAAGATGTGGTTCGGCTTCCAGCTGACCGCGCCGGCCAAGGCCAACGGCGACACGGTCGACGCCAACGGCTACACCTTCGACTTCGCGTACTTCTCGGCCGAGTTCCCGGAGTTCGTCGACACCCTGTTCAACGACATCTTCGTGGTCTGGCAGGACTCGGAGGACTACACGGGCAACGTCACGTTCATCGACGGCCAGCCGATGACGGTGACCGCGCTGTGGCCGATCGACTTCCAGGGCGAGTGCGACTTCGACGGCGACCCCAACTGCAACCAGTCGGGGGACGAGCACCTGGCGGGCACCGGCCACATCGACGACGGCGGCGCGACCGGCTGGTACAAGGCGACCGGCGGCATCCACCCGGGCGAGACGTTCACGCTGACGTTCGGCATCTTCGACATGGGCGACTCGGACTTCGACACGACCGCGCTGCTCGACAACTGGCAGTGGGACTGCGAGGGCTGCATCCCCAGCGAGGTCATGAGCTGCGGCATCGATCCGCAGTGACGACGTGATCAGCGCCGTCGATCGCGCTTGCCGCGGGCGATCTCCGTGGCGAGCGCGTCGAGCTTGTGGTCCCAGAAGCCGCGGAACTTGTCGAGCCAGGCGTCGACCGACTGCAGCGGCGCGGGATCCACGGAGTACAGCCGGCGCGGGCCGTCGACGCGGACCGTGGTGAAGCCGGCGTCCCGCAGCACCCGCAGGTGCTGCGACACGGCCGGCTGCGAGATCGCGAACTCCTGCTGCACGACCGTGACGATCGCGCCCGACGACTGCTCGCCGTCGGCGAGCAGCTCGAGGATCCTTCGGCGCACCGGGTCGCCGAGCACGTCGAACGCGTGCATCAACTCGTCGGGTCCTCGCCGCAGTAGAACGCGGCGGTGCGGCCCGCGGACGCGGTGGCGTCGGCCTCGTCGGCGCCCGCGACGATGTCCGCGCGGCCCCACGCGGCGCTGCAGCTGCGCATGAACTGCTTGCCCTCGTCGGACATCGTCCACGCCATGAACGCCTGCGGGTCGTTGTCCGCGCCGGTCGCGAGGTGCAGGCCGAGGCCGAACAGCGTGAGGTCCCAGCCGACCCCGACGGCGCCGGGGCCGAACTTGCCCCAATGTTCGTTGATGTGGGCGGTGTGCTCGAGCTCGAGGCGCGCGCCGCCGTTCGGGTCGGTCGACAGGCGGACCTCGAGCCACGACACGTCGCCGCCGAACTCCCAGGTGACCGAGAGCAGGTGCGGCGGCTCGCACCGCGTGATCTCGCCGCCGGCGTTGCCCTGCAGCTGATAGCGGCCGCCGAGGCGCAGCTCGCCGGAGATCGGCAGGAACCACCGCGGGATGCGCTCGGGCCGGGTCAGCGCGTCCCACAGATCCTCGATGTCGGTGTCGTAGGTGCGCGAGGCGACGACCGCACGCGCCGGCTTTCCGTCGCGCTCGCGGTCGACGACGGCGCGGTGGACGAGGCCGAGTTGGCTGGTGATGTCGAACTTCATGGCGGGACTCCTGGGGGCTCAGTACCAATCACGACTTATATAAGTCAACTCTTAAACGAGCCTGAGAAGACCAAATTGCGCTGTTTATGCGGGAATGAAGGAAATGCGGAGACGGGCGGCGCGCTGCCCACGTAGGATCTTCGGCGTGTCAGACTCCGCCGCGCTGTTCAACTTCGAGGGCGACTTCCAGACCGACCTCCGCTGCATCCCGATGGTCGTGCGCCACCGGCTCGACGAGGTGGGGATCAAGCTCTCGCTCAAGGAGTGGGTCAAGCTCGGGCCCGAGGCGCGGGCCGCCGTGCTGGCGCGCGTCCACGACGAGGGCTTCGCCGCCGAGGTGCGCGGGCTGGTCACGCGGCGCATGGGTTCGCCGCCGGCCGACTTCGCGGTCGACCCGGCGCCCGCGTGGGCCGACCGCGATCGCATCCCCGACGAGGTGGTCACGAAGGCCCGCGAAGAGGGCATCACGCTGACGGCGCCGCAGTGGGCCGGGCTCGCGCCGCTGCAGCGGTTCGCGCTGTACAAGCTGAGCCGGTCGAGCCACAAGAACGAGAACTTCGGGCCGGCGTGCCGCGAGTTCGGCATCTTCGGCATCGTGGAGGGGGCATGACGAACGACCCGCGCTCACGACCCGCGCCGGCGATCCTTCGCCGCGGCGACGAGACGATCACCCGCGAGGATCGCCTGGCCGTCGAGGAGCCGCTCGAGATCCGCGTGCGCCCGTTCGGCGGCGACGAGCGGCGCCTGTCGATGACGATGCGGACGCCCGGCGACGACGAGGATCTGGCGGTCGGGTTCCTGTTCACCGAGGGCATCATTCAACGGCGCGCGCAGGTCGTCGGCGTCGCGTGCGAGGCGACCCACGTGGTCGTCGATCTGGCGCCCGGCGTGCAGCTGTCCGAGTCGGGGCCGCAGCGGTCGTTCGTCATGACGTCGGCGTGCGGCGTGTGCGGGCGCAGCTCGCTCGAGGGGCTGCGGGCGGAGCTCCCCGGGCCGCTGATCGCCGGGCGCCCGCGGGTCGCCGCGACGACGGTCCCGGGCCTGCCGGCGGCGCTGCTGCGGGCCCAGGCGACGTTCGCGGCGACCGGGGGGATCCACGCGGCCGGGCTGTTCGACGCCCGCGGTGAGCTTGGTCTCTTGCGCGAGGACGTCGGGCGCCACAACGCCGTCGACAAGCTGGTCGGCGCCCTCCTCCTCGCGGAGCGGTTGCCGGCCCTCGACTCGCTGCTGCTGGTCAGCGGGCGTGCCAGCTTCGAACTGGTCCAGAAGGCGCTGATGGCCCAGATCCCGGTGCTGGCCGCGGTCGGCGCCCCCTCGACCCTCGCGGTGGAGATGGCGGAGGAGGCCGGCATGACCTTGCTCGGGTTCGTGCGGGAGGGTCGCTTCACCATCTACGGCGGCGCCGGCCGGATCGCCGGCTGACAGGTCGGCGCCCGCGCCGTTTGGTCCGCGCGGCGAAACTCGGTATGTTGGGCGCTATGCGCCAAGGCCCGATCGACGAGGCGATCGCCACCCGCGGGCACCTGCCCGGCGGGCTCCTGGAGGTCCTGCACGCCATCGCCGACCGCCTCGGATGGATCCCCCCGGAGGCGGTCGAGCGCGTGGCGAAGGCCCTCAACCTGTCGCGCGCCGAGGTCCACGGCGTCATCACTTTTTATCACGACTTTCGCAGCGAGCCGCCCGGTCGCCACGTGCTCAAGCTGTGCCGCGCCGAGTCGTGCCAGTCGATGGGCAGCGAGCAGCTGGCGGCGCAGCTCGAGCGGCGCCTCGGCTGCCGCTTCGGCGAGACGTCGCCGGGCGGCGCCGTCTCGCTCGAGCCGGTCTACTGCCTCGGCAACTGCGCGGCCTCGCCGGCGCTGCTGCTCGACGGCCAGCTGCGCGGGCGCGTGACCGCGGGGCGCCTCGATCGCCTGGTCGACGAACTGACGGCGCCCGCCGCGGAGGAGCGCGCATGACGACCACGGTCTACGTGCCGATCGACGCCACCGCCCGCTCGCTCGGCGCCGACGAGGTCGCCGCGGCGATCGCCCGCGAGGCCGCCGCGCGCGGCGAGTCGGTGAACATCGTCCGCAACGGCACCCGCGGCCTGTGCTGGCTCGAGCCGCTCGTCGAGGTCGCGACCCCCGCGGGCCGCGTCGCCTACGGCCCGGTCGACGCGGCGGACGTCCCGGAGCTGTTCGCCGCCGGCCTGCTCCGCGGCGGCGACCACCGCCTGGCCCACGGCCGCACCGAGCACATCCCGTACTTCAAAAATCAGGAGCGCCTGACGTTCGCCCGCGTCGGCCTCGGCGACCCGCTGAGCCTGGCCGACTACGAGGCCAACGGCGGCCTGCGCGGCCTGCGAGCGGCCCTGTCCGCAGGGACAGGTGCGGACATCGTCGAGGAGGTCGTGCGCAGCGGCCTGCGGGGCCGCGGCGGCGCGGCGTTCCCGGCCGGCATCAAGTGGCGCACCGTGGCGGCGACGAACGCGGATCGCAAGTACATCTGCTGCAACGCCGACGAGGGCGACTCCGGCACGTTCAGCGACCGCATGCTGATGGAGGGCGACCCGTACGTGCTGCTCGAGGGCATGGCGATCGCCGGCCTCGCCGTCGGCGCCGAGTACGGCTACATCTACCTGCGCTCCGAGTACCCCGACGCCGAGCGCACGCTGCTCGCCGCGCTGGGGCGGGCCCGCGAAGCGAAGCTGCTCGGCGACGACCTCCTCGGCAGCGGCAAGCGCTTCGACATCGAGCTGCGCCGCGGGGCCGGCGCGTACATCTGCGGCGAGGAGACCGCGATGCTCGAGAGCCTCGAGGGCAAGCGCGGCATGGTCCGCCCCAAGCCGCCGCTGCCGGCCATCGCGGGCCTGTTCGGCAAGCCCACGGTGATCAACAACGTGATCACCCTGGCGAGCGTGCCGATCATCCTCGACAAGGGCGGCCAGTTCTACGCGGATTACGGGATGGGCCGCTCGCGCGGCACGCTGCCGTTCCAGCTCGCCGGCAACATCAAGCGCGGCGGCCTGGTCGAGAAGGCGTTCGGCCTGACCCTGCGCGAGCTGCTGTACGACTACGGCGGCGGCAGCGCGAGCGGCCGCCCGATCCGCGCGGTCCAGGTCGGCGGCCCGCTCGGCTACTACATCCCCGCCGCCAAGTTCGACCTCCCGCTCGACTACGAGGCGTTCGCGGCCAACGGCGGCATGCTCGGCCACGGCGGCGTGGTGGTCTTCGACGACACCGTCGACATGGCCCACATGGCCCGCTACGCGATGGAGTTCTGCGCCATCGAATCTTGCGGCAAGTGCACGCCTTGCCGCATCGGCTCGACCCGCGGCGTCGAGGTCATCGACCGCATCCGCGCCGGTACTCGTCGCTCCGAGAATCTCACCCTGCTGCGCGACCTGTGTGACACGATGATCCACGGGTCCCTCTGCGCGATGGGCGGGCTGACCCCCGCGCCCGTGCTCAGCGCGCTCGATCACTTTCCGGAAGATTTTCTGCGTTAGCTCGTATGCATGTGCTTCCTGACATGGGCTCGATCGTTGACGGTACAACGCGGGGCGTGAATTATCGTCGGCGGACGACGGGGGGCCGGCGGCTGTGGGTCCCTCGCGACGGCGGCATCCCCGTGGCACGTGCTCGCCTCATCGCTGCTTCGGGCCGCGCCTCACTCCTTCTGGATCGTCCTGATCGTGCCTTCGGCTGCGCGCGAGCCCCGGGGCCCCTCCGCCTGCGTCCCTCGCCGTCGGCCCCTCATCGCCCGGGCGGCATCGTCGGCGCCCCGCTGGTCGCCGGGCAGGCATGCTGCCCCGAAGGACAGATCGTGGTGTTCGCCGGTCTTGCGACCTGCCCCGAGGGACATGTCGATGCATGCTCGCCGTCGGGGCTGAACTTCTTCGGTGAGCGACGGAGTCTGCCGCTCGAGCAGCGGGGCGCCGACGATGCGCCCCGGGCGACGAGGGGGCCGACGGCGAGGGACGCAGGCGGAGGGGCCCCGGGGCTCGCGCGCAGCCGCAAGCGCTTTCGGGACAAAGACGAAGGAGCTTGGCGTGGCCCGAAGCTGCGATGCGGCGAGCACGTGCCACGGGGATGCCGCCGTCGCGAGGGACCCACAGCCGACGGCCACCCGTCGTCCGCTGACAGCGCCGCTCGCCCCGCGCTGTTCGTTCAACGCCTCGAGTCTTTCAGTCAACGTTTGAAAACGAGAAGGAGGCGATAGCATGTACTCCGTCAAAGAGCCCGACGCCGGCACGCCCGCGCGCACCACCGACCAGATGGTCACGCTGGAGATCGACGGCAAGACGGTGACGGTGCCCGCGGGCACATCGGTGATGCGGGCCGCGTCGGACGCGGGCGTGCGCGTGCCGAAGCTGTGCGCGACCGACTCGCTCGAGGCGTTCGGCTCGTGTCGGCTGTGCCTGGTCCAGATCGAGGGACGGCGCGGGTATCCGGCCTCGTGCACCACGCCGGTGGAAGCCGGCATGAAGGTGCGCACGCAGTCGGACCCGCTGGCGAAGCTGCGCCGCGGCGTGATGGAGATGTACATCTCGGACCACCCGCTGGACTGCCTGACGTGCCCGACCAACGGCAACTGCGAGCTGCAGGAGCAGGCCGGGGTGGTCGGTCTGCGCGAGGTCCGCTACGGCTTCGACGGCGAGAACCATTTTAAAGACGCCGAGAAGGACGTGTCGAACCCGTACTTCGACTTCGACCCCGGCAAGTGCATCGCCTGCTCGCGCTGCGTGCGGGCCTGCGACGAGGTCCAGGGGACGTTCGCGCTGACGCTGGTCGGCCGCGGGTTCGCCTCGAAGATCGCCGCCGGGCCGACCAACTTCCTCGGCTCGGAGTGTGTGTCGTGCGGCGCGTGCGTGCAGGCGTGCCCGACCGCGACGCTGGTCGAGAAGTCGATCGTCGAGAAGGGCCAGCCCGACCACAGCGTCGTGACCACGTGCGCCTACTGCGGGGTCGGCTGCTCGTTCCGCGCCGAGGTCAAGGGCTCCGAGGTCGTGCGCATGGTCCCCAACAAGGACGGGCACGCCAACCACGGCCACTCGTGCGTCAAGGGCCGGTTCGCGTGGGGCTACGCGACCCACAAGGACCGCATCACCAAACCGATGATCCGCGGGTCGATCCGCGAGCCGTGGCGCGAGGTGTCGTGGGACGAGGCGATCGCCTACACCGCGGCGGAGTTCAGGCGGATCCAGGCCAAGTACGGGCGCGGCGCGGTCGGCGGGATCACCTCGTCGCGCTGCACCAACGAGGAGACCTACCTGGTCCAGAAGCTCGTGCGCGCCGCGTTCGGCAACAACAACGTCGACACCTGCGCGCGCGTGTGCCACTCGCCGACCGGCTACGGCCTCAAGACCACGCTCGGCGAGTCGGCGGGGACCCAGAACTTCGACTCGGTCGAGCACGCCGACGTCATCGTCGTCATCGGCGCCAACCCGACCGACGCGCACCCGGTGTTCGCCTCGGCGATGAAGCAGCGGCTGCGCGCCGGCGCCAGGCTCATCGTCGTCGACCCCCGCGGCATCGACCTGGTGCGCACCGCCCACATCGAGGCGGCGTACCACCTGCAGCTGCGGCCCGGGACCAACGTCGCGGTCATCAACACTCTCGCCCACGTGATCGTGAGCGAGGGCCTGCACGACGAGGCGTACGTACTGGCCCGCTGCGAGCACGCGGCCTACGCCCGGTGGAAGGCGTTCATCACGTCCGAGCAGAACTCGCCGGAGGCGATGGAGAAGATCACCGGCGTGCCCGCGGCCCAGGCCCGCGCGGCGGCCCGCCTGTACGCGACCGGCGGCAACGCGGCGATCTACTACGGGCTCGGCGTCACCGAGCACAGCCAGGGGTCGACGATGGTGATGGGCATCGCCAACCTGGCGATGGTGACCGGCAACATCGGCCGGCCCGGCGTCGGCGTGAACCCGCTGCGCGGCCAGAACAACGTGCAGGGGGCGTGCGACATGGGCTCCTTCCCGCACGAGCTGCCCGGCTACCGCCACGTGTCGGACCCTGCGGTCCGCGCCCTGTTCGGCGCGGCGTGGGGCGTCGACATCGACAGCGAGCCGGGCCTGCGGATCCCCAACATGTTCGACGCGGCGCTCGACGGCTCTTTTAAAGGGCTGTACGTGCAGGGCGAGGACATCGCGCAGTCCGACCCGAACACCCACCACGTCACCGCGGCGCTCGAGTCGCTCGAGTGCCTGGTCGTCCAGGACCTCTTCATCAATGAGACCGCGAAGTTCGCCCACGTGTTCTTGCCGGGCTCGTCGTTCCTCGAGAAGGACGGGACCTTCACCAACGCCGAGCGCCGGATCTCCCGCGTCCGCAAGGTGACGCCGCCGCTGGCCGGCAAGGCCGACTGGGAGACCACGCTGGCGCTGGCCAACGCGCTCGGCTGCCCGATGCACTACGACCACCCGTCGCAGATCATGGACGAGATCGCCAGGCTGACGCCGACGTTCACCGGCGTCAGCTACGAGAAGCTGGACCGCCTCGGCAGCATCCAGTGGCCGTGCAACGACAAGGCCCCGGGCGGCACGCCGGTGATGCACATCGACGAGTTCGTGCGCGGCAAGGGCAAGTTCGTGGTCACCGAGTACGTGGCGACCAGCGAGCGCAGCAACTGGGAGTTCCCGCTGATCCTGACGACCGGGCGGATCCTCAGCCAGTACAACGTCGGCGCCCAGACGCGCAGGACCGCCAACAACACGTGGCATCAGGAGGACCGGCTCGAGCTCCACCCGCACGACGCCGAACAGCGCGGCATCAAGGACGGCGAGTGGTGCAAGATCCGCAGCCGCGCCGGTGAGACCGCGCTGCGCGCGAGGATCAGCGAGCGCGTCCAGCCGGGCGTCGTGTACACGACGTTCCACTTCCCCGGCTCGGGCGCCAACGTGATCACCACCGAGAACTCCGACTGGGCGACCAACTGCCCGGAGTACAAGGTCACGGCGGTGCAGGTGACCCCGACGACCGAGCCGTCGACGTGGCAGCGCCGCTTCGGCGAATTCAGCGAGCAGCAGGGCGGGCTGCTGCCGCGGGGAAGCTGACGAAAGGCCGCGATCATGGACGCCCACAAGCTCGTCAAGATGGCCAACGAGATCGCCGCGTTCTTCGAGTCGGACAGCGACCCGCAGGCGGTCGCCGACGGCATCGCGGGGCACATCCGCCGGTTCTGGGACCCGCGGATGCGCCGCGCGCTGATCGCCTTCATCGACGAGCAGGCCGGCGCCGGCTGCAAGCCGACGGTGCTCGCGGCGGTCGCCGGCCACCGCGACAGCCTGCTGCCGCCCGCGGACTGACGGTCAGACGCGGCGGACCTGGTCGGCGGCGATCGGCGCGAACGCGACGTCGTGGGTCTCGCGGATCAGCTCGACGATCGGGTCGCCGATCAGCTTTCGCAGCATGCGGGCCGCCTGCGCCGCGTCGTTGCCCATGACGATCCAGTCGTGCAGGTGCAGGTGCACCACGCCGTAGAAGAACCCCGCCAGCGTGTACGGGCCGAACGGCATCGCGGGCACGTCGAACGCGCCGCCGGCCAGCGCGAAGATCGTGTTGGGCCCGAACTCCGCCGCGGGCTTGCCGTGCGTCTGCGCGTGCCAGGCCGCGGCCAGCCCGCGCGAGGCCCGGATGTCGCCCATGGCGAACAGGCCGGCGGCGGGGGCCTGCGCGCGCGTGCGGTCGGCGACATCGGGGTGGTCGGCGGGCAGGGCCGCGGTGCGCTCGCGCAGGCGCACGTAACACTCGTCCCAGAACGTGACGCCGTGCTCGTCGCCGTCGACGCGGATGTAGTCCTGCTTGCCGTAGTCCTGGATGCCCGCGGTGATCTCGACGCCGAGGGCGCGCAGGCCCGGGTCGCGGTCGAGGGCCCGGCGCAGCACGCCCTTCTGCAGGCGCGCGTGGGTCCGCAGGTCGTCGATGCTGCGGATCCAGTCGCCCGCGAGGAAGCCGTCGTGGGCGTAGCGGTCGCGCAGCAGCGTGCGGATCGCCTCCTCGGAGTCGATCGCCGGCGCGCGCGTCAGCAGCAGGCGCTCCATCTCCAGCCCGACCCCGGTGGCCCCGAGCATCCCGCAGTTGAACTTCGAGCCGGCGACCACGCGCAGCCGCTGCAACCCGCACGGGCCCGAATGCTCGCCGACCTCGATCTCGCCGTGGGTCTGCACGTGCACGACGTAGCGCACGATCCCCGAGGTCCGCGCGCGCTGGGTCGCCATGATGATGCCGCGCAGGTCCTCGACCAGGTCGGGGGTCACGAAGGTGCCGGGGGTCCGCAGCGCGTGCAGCTCGACCGCGACGCCGCGGTCGGCGTAGGCCTGCTGCACGTCGCCGACGGCCTCGATGAAGCTGCCCCCGATCTCCCGCGCGTCGGCGCAGCCGATCAGGATGTGCACCTCTCTGCGCTGCGATGCTTGCATGTCCACCCTCGGCCGCGAGTGTAACGCCGGGGCGCGCGCACGGGCGCGCACGGCCCACGCGCCAATTCCGTGGCGGACGCGCCGCGATCGATGCGATCGTGGGCCCGTGCAAGGTAATCCCCAAGTCGCAGTCGTGCTGGGCGCCACGGGAGTGGTGGGGTCCGGCGTGGTCCGTAAGTTCCTCGACGCCGGCGCCACCGTGGTCGGCGTGTCGCGCAGCGCCGCCAAGCTCGAGCAGCTGCGCCGCACCCTGGAGATCGGCGAGGCCGAGCCGTTCCACGGGGTGGTCGCCGACTTCACCGACGAGGAGGCCGCCGTCGCCGCGCGGCAGGCCGTCGACGAGGCGCTCGGCGGCCGCCCGATCGACCACGTCGTGTCGGTCCAGGGGTTCGTCAACATCGTGCAGGTCCCGACCGCGACCGCCCTCGACGACGTGAAGGGCGCGTTCGACGACGGCTTCTACAACAACCTGCTGGCGGCCAAGGTGTTCCTGCCGGACCTCAAGCCGCGGGCCGGATCCTCGTTCACGCTCGTCAGCGGCGGCCTGGCCCACTTCCCGCCGCCGAACCCGAAGCTGTGGCTGGCGACGATCAAGAACGCGGCCGTCAACGCGCTGACGTTCGCGCTGGCCGCGGAGACGGCCAGCGACGAGGTCCGCGTCAACACGATCTGCATTCACTTCAGCGTCGCGGCGATCGGCGGCGAGCGCAACGGGCTCGGCATCCCGGCGGAGTCGAACACGCTGCGCCTCGCGCCCGCGTTCCTCGCGGTCGCCCGCGGCACGCAGAAGGGCCAGGTCATCTGCCTCAAGTCGTTCGCCGAGGCCGAGCACCTCGGCAGCTGATCGCTACATGCCCGGGCCGCGCGGGCCGTGCGGGCCGATCATGGCGATGACGGCGAACACGACGACGACGCCGAGGGCGGTCCACAGGCGCGGCCGGGTGCGCGCGCCCCGTGGCCAGCCGTGGCGCGGGATCCCGAGGATCAGCGCGAGGCCGCCGAGCGAGCAGTACCCGAGGAGCTTGTAGAACTCGCGCCCGTCGGCGATGAGCAGGCTCGGCAGCGGGATGAAGTGCAGCAGCAGGACCCCCGCGAACCGCTTGATGCCACCTGTCTCCTGGAACAGGCTGCTGATGAACCCACCCCACAGCAGCGTGAACACCAGGATGGCGCCGGCGGTCAGGTTGGCCTCGAGCTGGTTGAGCCCCTCGGTGTCGCAGGTGATGTACTGGGGCATGGTCGATCAGGTTACCCGGGGATCGGCGGCTTGCACACGCCGCCGCCCTCGATCTGGGCGTTGGTCCGGTAGGTGTTCAAATTCTTCCACGACGGCTTTTCGAACTGCGGGATGGTGCCGTCCTCGCGCACGTTGGTCACGTGGTAGGTGTGCTGGTTCCAGATCCTTCGCGCCTGGATCCACCGCTCGTCGACGTCGCGGATGACCTGCACGGTCGGCGCGGTTTGGGTCTGGAAGCCGTCGTAGGAGTTCGAGACGACCAGGATCTCCGCGGACGCGTCGTTGTCGACGTCGACGACCACGGGGTACTCGATGTTGGTCCAGCTGGTGCGCGGGGAGCTCAGCAGGACCTGGCCGCCGCCGTCGTAGATGTAGAAGTTCTGCTCGTCGGCGTACATGGCCTCGGCGACGCCGTCGCCGAGGAAGTCGAACGCGGTGCCGGCGGCGCAGCAGCTGAACTCGGCGACGTTCGCGGTCCACACGATCGACGCGTCGGGCGCGAACACCGAGTAGTGCGTGGCCGACGACGTCGCGTACTCGGACTTGCCGTCGCCGGTGAAGTCGTGGATGGTGGCCGGGCGCAGCCAGGTGTAGCCGGACGGGTCGCCGGTCGGGCGCAGGTTGGAGTACTTGACGGCGCCGTCGTGCTCGAGCAGCGCGAGGCCGTCGAGGTTGGTGATGAGGACCTCGGGCAGGCCGTCGTCGTCGAGGTCGGCGATCTGCGGGTAGCCCGGGCTGAGCTCGGGGCGCGAGTAGTAGGGGGTGCCGTCGTGGTGGTAGGCGCTGCGGCCCATCACGACCTCCTGGTCGCCATCGCCGTCGAGGTCGGCGGCCGCGGTGGCCGACAGGTAGATCGGGTCGCCGGGCTGCCAGAAGTAGTCGGGCGCGCTCCACAGGACCACGCCGTTGTGGTCGGCCACGAAGTTGCCGACGATGATCTCGACGTCTCCGTCGTTGTCGAGGTCGGCCAGCGCGACGGCCATGTAGTTGGAGTTGGTCGGGGTCGCGCCCTTCCACTTGAGCGTGCCGTCGTTCTCGAAGGCGATCAGGCCGCCGGCGTCCATCGTCACGATCTCGACGAGGCCGTCGCCGTCGATGTCGCCGAGCGCCGGGGTCACGGACGCGAGGATCAGCTCGGGGATCTTGTAGTGGAGCGTGCCGGTCGCGCCGTCGAGCACGTAGATGTGGCCCGGCGCGGTCGCCACGCCGTTGGTCGCGACCGCGACGACGTCGGGGATGTCGCACAGGTCGATCGCGCCGTCGCCGTTGTCGTCGGTCAGGTTGGCGACCAGCGGGCTGATGCTGCTCTGGTCCTCCTCGTCGGGGCCCCACCACTCCCACTGCACGTCGGGGTTGAAGCTGTCCGACGGCGCCTTGGTCCGGCACGGTCCCGACGCGTCCTCGTCGCCCTGGACCTTGCACATGTCGACCGGCGGCGGCTCGTCGGTCCCGCTGTCGTCCTGCGCGCCGACGTCGAGTTTAATGGAGCCGGTGGTCGGCGGGTCGGCGGTCGTGGCGTCGGTCGATGTGCCCGTCGTCGCCATGCCGCCGGTGGCCGAGACGCCGGTCGGCTCGCCCGTACTCGGGGCGTCGCCGGTCGGGCCCGGGCCCGGGCCGGTGCCGGTGCCGGAGGGCGGCAGTGTGGTGATGCTGGTGCCCTCGGCGCTGCCGCCCGTGTCGTTGCCGCACGCGGCGAGGGTCAACGCGAGGACGGGGCGGAGGACGGTGCGCATGAAGCCGCCAGCGTAACAAAATCGCGGTCCCGGCGGCGATCCGGATTCAGACCGCGCCCGGACCCGGGCCCTGCGTCCATGAGCTCGGGTGATATCTGAACTATGATGATATCGTATGGCAGTGCTATGAATGTCTTCGATGCATTCGATTGTGCGTAGAGTCGATGGCGGACCGTGTCGTGGCCTTGGCGCGCCGCCCGCCCGCTTTTGTCACCGAGAATGACGTCGCTGGAGTGTGGACATCGGTGTCGAGACTTCGGTCACGATGGCGCTCCGTCGGCCGATTCGGGCCGATTTTTCACGCCACACGGCTGGACCGTGGCTCGCTGTCATGAGATAGCGTCGATCGTGGAATCGGCGCATGAGATCCTTTCAGCGCGTTCGGATGAGGTCCTCACTCGCTGGCGGGATATGGTCCGCGGGACGTTCCTGCCCGCGTCGATCCCGACGATCGAGCTGAACGACCATCTGCCGCTGTTCCTGGCCGAGATCGTCGCTGCATTGCGCGAGGACGGGGGCGCGGCGGACGACCCGAGCTCTCCGGCGATGGGCCAGACCGCCGCCGAGCACGGCGAGCAGCGGCTCCGCCTCGGGTTCTCCCTCGACGCGGTGGTCCGCGAGTACGGCGCCCTCCGCGACGCGATCATCGCCACGCTGCGCGACGCCGGCGCGCATCTGTCGTTTCGCCAGGTCCAGATCGTGTTCGACTCGGTCATCAGCGGGATCGCGCACGCCGTCTCCGAGTATTCGCGCCAGCGAGACGCCGAGCTCCATCGCCAGCACAACGAGCACGTGGCGTTCATCGCCCACGAGCTGCGCAGCCCGCTGTCGTCCGCGATGATGGCGTTCACGCTGCTCCAGCGATCCGGGCACATCCCCGCGGACAACCGGGCGGCGAGCGCCCTGGAGCGCGGTCTGCATAAGATGCGAGAGGGGATCGATCACTCCCTCAACCTCGCGCGCAGCGCCTCGGGCGTCGAGCTCCGCCTCGAGCGGGTCCGACTCGCGTCGCTGTTCGAGGAGGCCGAGCTGGCGGCCGCCGGCGAGGCCCAGGACAGGCGCGTGACGCTGCACGTCGAGATCCCCGAGGAGCTCGAGGTCCTCGTGGACCTGCGCCTGATCCGCTCGGCGCTCGACAACCTGGTCCGCAACGCCGTGAAGTACTCCGCCGTCGGCGGCGCCGTCGAGCTGCGCGCCAGCGTCGTCGGCGGGATGATCTGCATCGAGGTGGAGGACTGCTGCGGGGGGCTGCCGCCGGGTCTGGTCGAGGAGGCGTTCGCGCCGTTCGTCCGCGGCGACACCACCTCGACCGGGTTCGGCCTCGGCCTCGCCATCGCCAAGCTCGCCGTCGACGCGCACGGCGGCGCGATCCGGGTCCAGAACCTCCCGACGAAGGGCTGCATCTTCGTGCTCGAGCTGCCGCTCGCCGACGCGGCGCGCTGACGGGCTTCCGCGGGTTTCTCCGAATATGCGGACCCGGGCGACGGGCGCGGTACCTTCGGGCGCATGGCACCCGTCACCTCCGCCCACGCCGCCCTGTTCGGGGCGCTGCTCACCGCCCTTGCGATCAACACGACCCGCTGTCGGCTCCGCGCGCGCCGCAGCC
>Ga0075158_10001534_pt1 | contig 17377 bp, 16 predicted proteins | sample JI91814BDNA_FD_70968 | JGI IMG/M metagenome (GOLD analysis project Ga0075158, IMG submission 70968) | Wastewater effluent complex algal communities from Wisconsin, to seasonally profile nutrient transformation and Carbon sequestration -... | ecosystem: Engineered > WWTP > Effluent > Algae... | reverse complement strand
ATGTTGATGCTCCCGCCGACCGTTGCGTCGCTGGCCGACTTCGCGACGCTCGCTGCGCGGGGCGCCACCGCGCAAGAGGCGATCGATGAACTTGCGGCGCGAACGATCATCCCGTTAATGCCGAGCCCCACGGCGGATCCAACCGACCCATCGGGCGTTCGCTGGCGATTGGTGGACTTCCGAACGGACGAAGAGGTCATCGACATCCCTGGACCGCCCGCAGGTTCGGAATCTGGCGGGATTCATACGAGTCTGGACGGCAACTAGCGTGGGGAATCGGCGGGAATCAGCAACATTCGGTGGAATCGGCTACTTGAGGCGCCAATCCGACCGAATGCTTGTGCGCAGAAGGGAAATTGCCTCATGACCGGGATGATTGGTCCCCCAGGATTCGCTGGCGAGTGGTTTGGCGGCGCGATCACCACCCACGCGACCTGTGTGCTGGCTCCGAATGCGGGACCACAGACCCTGGATGGCACGAACACGTGGCTCATTGGCGCACCCGGGTCGGCCAGCTTCACGGTTATCGACCCAGGGCCCGACGACGTCGCTCACTGGCAGGTTGTTGCTGCTGAGGTCGAATCTCGGGGGGCGCGAATCGAACGCATCCTGCTGACCCACGGGCATCTCGACCACAGCGCGGGCGCGCGGATGTTCGCGGAGGCTGCGGGGTGCGCAGTTCAAGCACTCGATCCAACTCACCAGTACGGCAGCGAGGGCCTCGTCGGAGGTGACGTGTTCGAGCTTTCCGGCGTCGAGATTCAGGTTGTGGCAACCCCCGGCCACTCATCGGATTCGTTGTCCTTCTATCTGCCGCAGGATGGCTCGCTGTTGACCGGTGACACCGTCCTCGGTCGGGGAACAACAGTGGTGGCCTACCCCGACGGAACACTGGTCGAGTACCTGGATTCGTTGCATCGGTTGCGTGAGTTGATCGCCGAGTCCGACCTCACGATGATTCTTCCGGGGCATGGTCCGACCCTCGACCAACCGGCAGGAGTCATCGACTACTACCTCGCGCATAGGCACGAGCGCCTCGAACAGGTGCGCGTTGCTATCAACGAACTCGGCGGACATGGACTGCCGATTCAGGATCTCGCGCAACGTGTGGTGGAGGCGGTGTACGCGGATGTACCAAAATCGGTCTGGCCGCTGGCACTACTCAGTGTGCGGGCGCAATTGGAATACCTAGCAACGCACGGATAGTGCGGGTGTTACTTGGAACGTCGATCGAGGCGTTCTGGATCAATCAGAATGACCGAACGTGATTCCAATCGAATCCATCCGCGGGCAGCAAAGTCGGCCAGCGCCTTGTTCACGGTTTCACGCGATGCGCCGACGAGCTGCGCGAGTTCTTCCTGCGTCATGTCGTGGGTGACGTGGATGCCGTCAGGCAGTGGGCGTCCGAACTTCTCACCTAGTTCGAGCAGCGTCTTCGCAACCCGGCCAGGAACGTCGGAAAACACGAGGTCAGCCATTTGTTCGTTGGTCCGGCGAAGTCGCAAGGCAAGCGCCTGAAGCAGGGCTTCGGCCACCTCGGGACGACCCGTCAGCCATGGGCGAAGGGCATTGTGTCCAAGGCCCATAAGAGACGTTTCAGTAAGTGCCGTGGCCGTAGCGGTGCGCGGGCCTGGATCGAACAGTGAGAGCTCGCCGAGGAGCTCACCTGGGCCGAGAACAGCAAGGAGGCTTTCGCGTCCGTCACTGGACGTGTGGCCGAGCTTCATCTTTCCGTCAGTGATGATGTAGAGCCGCTCTCCGCGCTCACCTTCGTTGAACAGGACTTGGCCCTTGTTCAAGTTCACGGTGTCCATCGATGAGCGCAATGCAGCGGCGGCCTCTGGATCGAGGGCGGCAAACATTGGGGCACGGCTTAGTACGTCGTCCACGCGAGTTCCTTCGCTTGGTCATCTTCTAACGGATTGGGGCCCATTGTGGCGCATCTTGGTCGCCAGTCGCACCTTCTCTGCAACACAATCCGTTGGAAACCGGCGGATTCCCGCATGCGGCTGCGGAAAATTTCTTAGAGCGGGGATGGGCGTTGCACCCGCGTTGGTAGCGCCGTCAGCGCCAACAGCGGATCGTCGCGGTAGCGGGCCACGAGTTCGCCCGTTGCAGCATCGATCATTGAATGAAGGTCGCCGCGAATGCTTGAGAGTTGCCGTTCGGCCGCGATCAGATCCTTTTCGAGCTGCTCGTCGTCCTGGCTGTTGATGCCTCTTTGCCACAGGTGGTCCAGGCCGTCCATCGGCTGGTTCTCCTCTGGCATCACGCTGAGGATTCCCTTGCGGTTGTTGACGCCCATTTGTTGGGTGAGGATTCGCTGAAGGCCCTCGATGGTGGCGCCACGTTTGAGTGCGCCGTCGCGGAGGAGGTCGAGGCGGGCCTGAATGATCCTGCGCCAGTAGGAAATTTGGCTTTCGCGCTCAGTGAGGACTTTTCGCATTTCTCGGAGTTGATCCAGCGTCATTTCGCTGACATTTAGGTCGGCAAACGGCTGAGTGAATTCAGAACGAGAAGCCGCCACTTGCTCGGGAACTGAGTCAGCGCCAACTGTCGTTGAATGACTCTGCTCAGACATGACCAATCCCGTCGACGTCCGTCTGTCCTGGGCCTGGCTCACCGGGTGGTGAGGTCGGTTCTTTACGCCTTAGGCATCGGCCCGTGCGAGAAATACTTGAACGCGCGACTCACCCTTTCGGGCGGCACGTACGCTAATCGGGTGTCCCCTCGCGCCAACCGGCCTCGTCCCTCAGGAGTAGCCCAAGTCGATGCCGTCGAAGCGCCCGAACTGCCTGTAACCCCAACCGGTGAATCGCGCACTGCGTTGGTGCGCCGGGCACGTCGAATCGGTCGCGAACTGGCGGTCACCTACCCCGATGCGCATTGCGAGCTGAACTTCGAGAATCCGCTTCAACTCGTGATCGCCACGATCCTGTCGGCCCAGTGCACTGATGTGCGAGTCAACCTCGTGACCCCCGCTCTGTTTGCGAAGTATCCCGATGCTGCTGCTTTGGCCGCAGCTGATCGTGCCGAGCTTGAGTCGATGATTCAGTCCACCGGGTTCTTCCGCGCAAAAGCGAATTCGCTGCTCGGCATGGCCAACATGATTTGCGACCGTTACAACGGCGAAGTTCCTCGCCGTATGAAGGACCTGGTCACGCTTCCAGGCGTCGGACGCAAGACCGCGAACGTCGTCTTGGGGAATGCGTTCGACGTTCCCGGAATCACCGTTGATACCCACTTCGGGAGGTTGTCGCGAAGGTTCGGGTGGACGACGGAATTTGATCCGGTCAAGGTTGAGATTGAGGTCGGCTCACTGTTCCCCCGGAAAGACTGGACGATGCTTTCGCATGAGTTGATCTTCCATGGCCGACGCTGCTGTTTCGCTCGCCGCCCGGCATGCGGTGCGTGCCCAGTCGCCAAGTGGTGTCCGTCGTACGGCGAGGGCCCGACTGATCCGAAGGTTGCCGCAAAGATGATCAAGACGGGGACAAGCTGAGATGCCCCGCATCACGATTCGCGGTCGGACAACGGTGTGGCAGTGGGCGGCGGCTACTGCGATCGCCAGCATGGTGCTCGCCGGATGTGCATCTCAGGACGGCTCGAATCCGGCAGGTTCGGCGCTTCCGTCGCAGTCCGCGTCGGTGCAGCCAGGTAACACCGAGGGCGCATCGAGCGAGCAGATCCAAAATGCTCGCCTCGATGAATGCCCGGCGTCTGACCCTGCTGTCCCAGCGCGGCCCGACGGGCTTCCCGACTTGACGCTTCCGTGCCTGGGCCGCGGTAATCCGGTTCGGCTGTCGGGAGTGCGTGGCAAACCGATGGTCGTCAACGTGTGGGCATCCTGGTGTGGGCCCTGCAAGGCGGAGCTTCCGCTGATGGGCGAGTTCTATCGTGCGCACAGTGACCAGGTGCGTTTCCTGGGCATCGATCTCGCAGATGATCGACAAGCTGCGTTGGCGATGGCTGCCCAAACCAAGATGACGTTCCCATCAGTTCAGGACCCCAATTCGGAAGTTCGTGCCGGGTTGCGAGTGGTCGGCGTTCCCACCACCCTCTTCGTTCGCCCAGACGGCTCCATCGCGGGGCGAACGAGTGTGGTTTCCTCGAAGGAAGAATTAGCGAGCCTGATCGACAAATACCTGCAGGTGAAGGTGTCATGAGTGCAACTGAAAGCGCTGGAGTCGAGGTCTTCTCGGATCTCACCGACCTGCCTGCCTGGTACGTGCCGCTGATCACCGGGCTTCAATCGGCGTCGCCTGAGGAATTGGTCCGGTTCCGCGCGCCCGATGAGGAGAAGGTTCGGCACTCGGCGGTACTTGTGCTGTTCGCCGACGGCAGTGACATCGGCGAATCCGGACCCGACGTCCTCCTCATCGAACGAGCGGCGGACATGCGCTCGCATGCCGGTCAACCCGCGTTTCCTGGTGGGGCGGCGGATCCAGGCGACAACGGTCCGGTCTCGACCGCGCTGCGCGAGGCGCAGGAAGAGACCGGCCTGGACCCGGCAGGCGTGACCCCGGTCGCGGCCCTACCTCAGATGTGGCTGCCGCCATCAGGATTTGTCGTCACTCCTGTTCTGGGGTGGTGGCACGAGACGTCCGAGATTGCCGCGGCGGATCCAGCTGAGGTCGCCGACGTTCATCGAGTAGCGATCGCGGACCTGGTAAATCCGGCGAACCGCGTCAAGGTCTCTCATCCTTCTGGCTACGTCGGGTCGGGCTTCGAAGTCAGCGGGATGCTTGTCTGGGGTTTCACCGGACTCCTGCTCGACCGATTGCTTGACATGGCCGGATGGTCGCTGCCGTGGGAAGAGGGCGCCCGAGTTGTGCCGTTCGACGATGGCTGGCGAGCCTCGCAGGATTCGTAGTCTGCGTTCGCTCCACCTCGTCAGCAGCAGGGCCCATAGGCGACACTATGAGGACATTGCGGAGCTCCACCCGCTGGCGAGGAGGTGAACATGAACGTTGTCGACATCGTGGTCCTTACGGCGATCGTCCTGTTTGCCTGGTCTGGCTGGCGTAACGGATTCGTTTCCGGCCTGCTGTCGTTCATCGGATTCCTCGGCGGCGGATTGATCGGAGTGTTCCTCGCCCCGCTGGTCCTCGGCCAATGGCGGATCGAAGGAACGCTCGGCCTCGCCATCACGGCGGCGCTGGTGATCGGCTGCGCGATCGCTGGTCAACTCGCGACTTCGATCGTTGGCCGCAAGCTGCACGACCGCATTACGTGGGAACCCGCGCGCATCGTCGACAACATCGGCGGGGCGGCGTTGAACGTCCTGGCCATCGCGGTCATCGGGTGGATCCTGGCTGCCACTGCAACGGCGCTACCTGGCTCAACGGTCTCGTCGCAGGTGCGCTCATCGTCAGTTCTGTCGACCCTCGACACGGTCGTGCCGAGTCAAGCGCGCGACATGGTCACCAACCTGCGGAACCTCGTTGACACCTCCGGACTGCCGCAGTTGTTCGACGGCTTCGGAGTTCTGCCACCGGCGCCCGTCGAGGCACCGACTGCCGCTGTGGTCAAGAACAAGGCCGTTCAGCGCTCTCTGAATTCAGTGGTTCGAATCCAGGGTTCCGCGCCGTCGTGTGGATCAGGATTCACCGGCAGCGGCTTCGTCATCGCACAAGGAAGAGTGCTGACAAATGCCCACGTGGTGGCGGGTGTCCGTTCGCCGCGCGTGGAGGTGCCCGATACCGGATCCTTCCGCGCGACCACCGTCTACTTCGACCCACGCGTGGACGTTGCGGTGCTTGAGGTCCCAGGGCTACGCGCGCCTGCGTTGACGATGTCGGGACCGGTGGATCGTGGCGCAGACACCGTGATCGCGGGGTATCCCGGCGGTGGCCCAATGACGGCTACTGCGGCACGAGTCCGCGGCACGATCGGCGGAGACGTAGCTCGCGGAACCGACATCTACGGCCAACCTGGCGTCCAACGCGAGGTCTATGCACTGCGTGGAGTGGCTCGTCCGGGCAACTCAGGTGGGCCATTGCTGACCAGCGATGGGCAGGTTGCAGGTGTGGTCTACGCCCAGGCTGTGGCGGACCCACAAATGGCGTTCGCGCTGACTGCCGCGCAGGTGTCCGACGCAATCTCCGCAGGACGCAACGCGACCCGCGAGGTGTCTACCGGCGGATGCTCACATACCTAGAGCTGCAGGTCCTGCCGCTGGGCGCGGATCGTTCCACGGCACGTCGCTAGCCAGCCAATCGAGGATGAGCTGGTGGGTTTGCGCAGGGGCCTCCTCCTGCGGAAAGTGACCCACGTTGGGAATGGGGCGCCACGCGTACGGCCCGACGACGAAGCGCTCCGAACCCATCGCGGACCGGGGGAGAACGCTTCGATCGATGGCGCCATGGATGTGCAGCACCGGCCTACCAACGGGATTGGCGATCATGTCCGCTTTGAATCGGCGGCCGTCGGCTCGAGGAATTGAGCGGAATGCCCAGCGGTAGTACTCCAGCGAACAATGCGACGTCGCGCCGACCTGGAACGCTGCGCGGAAGTGCGCCGCCGAGCCGGGGTCGGGCCAGGCCGGATCGCCAGACCACCGGCGCAGAAAGGTTTCGATCCGTTCGGCGTTGTTGGCGGTTAGTTGGCGCTCCGGGATCAGCGGGCGCTGGAATCCGAAGATGTAACTCATCGCTGCGAGTTGTGCGCGATCCCCGAGGATCGCCTCACGCATTCGAACCGGATGAGGCGCGGAAATCGCAACCAAGCGGTTGACGGATTCCGGCTGCAATGCTGCGGCCGTCCAGCCGAGTAGGCCACCCATGCCGTGGCCGATGACCGTTGCGTCCGGATCACCCAGGCTCCTGATGATCGACGCGACATCTTTGGACAGCGTGAACATGTCGTAACCGCGGGGCGGGTGATCACTACCTCCGTAACCACGAAGGTCGATGGCCGCGACGCGGTAGCCCGCGTCCGCGAGCACTGGGATCAGCGACCGCCATGTCCACCAGTACATCGGGAATCCGTGCAACAGCACAACGAGCGGGCCGTCCCCGGCGGTGACAACGTGGAAGCGAGCCCCGTTTGCGGCGATGTCTCGGTGAGTCCAAGGACCCGCGACCGCAACTGCCTCTTCCGGCGAAAGGTCGGTCATGGCGGTGGAAGCTTCAGCTCCCAGCGATCGTGGCGCGTGCTTGGTCAGAGAATGTCTTCTTGGTGATTTCCATCTGCTCGACTGCGCGTTCCGGTCCCTTGACCTTTTTCGCGTGACCGCGGCCGACGATCAACAGAATCAGCCCGACGATGAACAGCACGAGCGTGACGATCCCGAAACCCGCCCACACTGGCAGTCCTAGCTGGACCAGTACGTACGCGATCGTGACGAGCAGGAAGATCCCGCCCATTCCGATCACGGCGATGGCGAATGCGATGAGTCCGAAGGCGGCACCTGCCTGCTGCGCGCTCTGTCGGATTTCGGCCTTTGCGAGTTCGACCTGTGCAGACACGAGCGCCGATGCGTTGTCGGCGACGGTGAGAACCAACTCGCGAACGCTTGGGTCAACCTTGCCGTTCGGATCGATGTGGGGGCTTGTCATGGCGTAAGGCTAGCCCGAGTTGGCGTCGTGATGGCGACCACGGCGCATTAGCGCGACTGAAGCGAGCGCTGCGGAAACAACTGAGGCGGTCAGGACGGCCAGCTTCGCGTCGGTCATGAGACCGGGCGTGTCCTCAAATGCAAGCTCCGTGATGAGCAACGAAACAGTGAATCCGACACCCGCGACGATGCCCACTGCAGAGATGTCGCGCCATGACAGCACGTCGACGAGCTGGACCCCGCGAAAGCGTGTGACCAGCCAAGCTCCACCGACGACTCCTATGGGTTTGCCGACGATGAGGCCAACGAGGATCCCGAGTGCGAGTGGTTCGGTGAGGGCCTCAAGCGGCTGAACTCCGGAAAGGCTGACGCCAGCCGCGAAGAACGCAAACAGCGGCACGCACACTCCCGCTGACAGCGGGTGGAATCGGTGCTGAAGCCGTTCAGCGGGTGCTTCTTCTTCGCCTGGGTCGGGTTTCACCCGGGTGAGTAGGCCCAGCGCGATTCCCGCGACCGTCGCGTGGATACCCGATTGGTGCACCAGCAGCCAGACAGCGATCGCGAGGGGAGCGTAGATCCAAGGTGAGCGGACGCGGCGGTATTGCAGGTATGCGTAGGCGGCGAGGAGGAGTACGGCACCGGCAAGCGGTGCCAGGAGGACCGATTCGGAGTAGAAGAGGGCAATGACCGTGATCGCGCCGAGGTCGTCCACCACGGCCAGGGTGAGCAGGAAGACGCGAACCTCGACCGGCAGTTTGCGTCCGGCAACCGCAAGCACCGCCAGCGCAAATGCGATGTCGGTGGCCATCGGGATTCCCCAGCCCGTGGGTTCGCCCGCTGGAGCAGTCGCATTGATGCCGAAGAACAGTAACGCCGGAATGATCATGCCGCCAAGTGCCGCAGCGACCGGCACTAACGCGGTCGACAGAGTGCGCAGTGATCCCAGGACCAACTCGTACTTCAGTTCAAGCCCTGCGACGAAGAAGAAGACCGCCAGGAGGGCGTCTGCCGCCCAGTCGCCAAGGGTGAGGTTGAGATGCAGTGCAGCGGGGCCAACCTCTAAGTTCACCAGGTTTTCGTATGCGGCAGACCATGGCGAATTCGCCCAGATCAGCGCAATGGCTGCCGCGATCAGCAGGATGATGCCGCCAACGGTTTCGTCCCGCAGCGCGGAGAGAACTACTTTCGTCGGCGCCGCCATGCGCATATCTGATCAGGTTTGCTGCAGGTCCGCCCGCCAGATTGGCTGATCTCGTTGGAACGTGCAGCATTCCAGCCCTTCAGGGCTAGAAATGCTGCACGTTGCAGCGTGGATTAGTCGTCGTCGGCCGAGGGTCCGTTCAAACCGTCGGAAATGAGCGCCATGACGTTGGGGTCGGCGAGTGTCGAGACGTCGCCGAGCGAGCGGTTTTCCGCAACATCCCGCAGTAGCCGCCGCATGATCTTTCCTGAGCGAGTCTTCGGGAGTTCGTTGACCACCATGACCCGCTTCGGCTTCGCGATCGGACCGATCTCCTTGGCGACATGGGACCGAATGTCCTCGACGGTTCCCTCGGACACATCGGCATGCACTCGCAGGATCACGAACGCGACGATTGCCTGCCCGGTCGTATCGTCGTTCGCACCAACAACTGCGGCCTCGGCGATTGCATCGTGCGACACCAAGGCCGACTCAACCTCTGCTGTTGAGATCCGGTGGCCAGACACGTTCATCACGTCGTCCACGCGGCCCAGTAGCCAGATGTGTCCCTCGCGGTCGTACTTCGCTCCGTCACCGGCGAAGTACACGTCCGGCCAGCGTGACCAGTACTGCTCGACATAGCGCTCGTTGTCGCCCCAGATGCCACGAAGCATCGCCGGCCACGGCTCATCGAGGATCAGGTATCCGCCCTCGCTGCGGCCGACGCGCTTGCCTTCGTCATCGACCACAACCGCGCTGATGCCGGGAATCGGATCCATCGCGGATCCGGGCTTGGTTGCGGTGACTCCGGGCAGCGGGCTGATCATGATCGCTCCCGTTTCGGTCTGCCACCAGGTGTCGACGATCGGGCAACGATCCCCGCCGATCACATTGCGGTACCAGATCCACGCCGCTGGGTTGATTGGTTCACCAACGCTGCCGAGCAGGCGCAGCGACGTCAGATCGAATTCGTTGGGGATCTCGCGACCCCACTTGGCGAACGTCCGAATTGCAGTCGGCGCGGTGTAAAGAATCGAGACTCGGTACTTCTCGATGATCTCCCACCAGCGGCCTTTGTGGGGGGTATCCGGAGTGCCTTCGTAGAGCACCTGCGTCGCGCGGTTGGCCAGCGGGCCGTACACGATGTAGCTGTGCCCGGTGATCCAGCCGACGTCGGCGGTGCACCAGTAGACGTCCTTGCCCGGCTTGTGGTCGAACACGATGTTGTGGGTGTACGAGGTCTGAGTCAGGTACCCGCCGGAGGTGTGCAGGATTCCCTTTGGCTTACCGGTGGTTCCTGAGGTGTACAGAATGAACAGCGGGTGTTCGCTGTCGAAGTACTCAGGGTCGTGAGTCGTTGATTGGCTGCCGACGAGTTCGTGCCACCAGACATCCTTGTCGGTCCACACGACCTCGCCTCCGGTGCGGCGGACCACCAAGACGTTCTCGACGGTTGGCGCGTCCGCGACTGCCTCATCGACAGCGGGTTTCAACGGGAACGGAGCCCCGCGCCGGTAGCCGCCATCAGAGGTGATGACGAGCTTCGCTTCCGCGTCGTCGATCCTGCTGCGCAACGCCTCAGCGCTGAATCCACCGAAGACGACCGAGTGGGGAGCACCAATGCGTGCGCAGGCCAGCATCGAAATGACGGCCTCGGGGATCATCGGCAGGTAGATAGCGACGCGGTCCCCGGCCTCAATGCCGAGCGCCGTCAGGGCATTGGCTGCCTGGCTGACCTCGTCCTGAAGTTCGCGGTAGGTGATCGCGCGAGTATCGCCAGGTTCACCCTCGAAGTGGATGGCGACCTGGTCGCCGAATCCGTCAGCAACGTGCCGGTCAACACAATTGACGGCGACGTTGATGCGTCCACCGACGAACCACTTGGCGAAGGGCGCATTCGACCAGTCGAGGGTTGTTCCCCAGCGTTTTTCCCAGCTGAGCCGTCCGGCCTGTTCGTCCCAGAAGGCCATTCGGTCGCCAACGGCCTCGGCGTACATCGCGACGCTGGCATTGGCCTGTTCGGCGAATTCCGGCGATGGCGGGAAGTGGCGGTTCTCATGCAGCAGGTTCTCAAGATGATCGGAGGTCACCAACCGAACGCTAGCGTTGATCCAAACTCTTCTCCCGCGCAAACGACCGAATAGCGCAATGCAATGGAAAGTTGCATTGGGTGCGTATCCTGGCATTCGCACTGGGGTGGAGGATCTATGAACAAGCGGCCAATCTTGGCGCTCGTGGGGGCAGCACTTGTTGTCATCGCTGTCGTCATCTTCATCCTTCCCAACCGATCCGACCAAAGTCCGGCATCGGCGAACGGCCCAATTGAGGGCCAAGCGCAGCTGAACCCAGGTGGTAAGGCCTCCCAGGCCAGCGATACCTCAGGCGTGACCACCCCGCCCGAACCTCAGCCCGAACTGGAGATCGAAAAACTCTCCGCAGGGCAACAGCCACCGCAGTTCGTTGTGGTGTCGTTTGATGGCGGCGTCGAAAGCAAGACCGGAATCATGCAGCACTACCTAGATGTCGCGAAGAAGGTCGATGGCCGGTTCTCCTTCTTCGTCTCCGGCGTCTACCTCCTTCCTGACAACAAGGCAAGGCTGAACTACGCACCGCCAAAGAAGCCGCGAGGAACGTCCGCGATTGGATTCGGTGATCCCGCGATCATCGGCACTCGCATCAACAAACTGTCCGATGCCTGGAATGCAGGGCACGAAATCGGCACACACTTCAACGGGCACTTCTGTGGAGCCGGTGGAGTCGGAAGTTGGAGTGCGGCCGATTGGACCAGTGAGATCACCCAGTTCAACACGATCATGGACAACTGGCGCGCGTTTAACCCGCAGGCGGCCGACGCAGGACCGCTGCCTTTCAACTCCAGCGTGGTGAAGGGTGGCCGGACCCCGTGCCTGGAGGGCAATCGTCCAGCAATGTTCAAGGCCTTCAAACAAGCCGGATACCGCTACGACACCTCCGGCGGCGGATCCTTGACGTGGCCGAAGCAGGTCAAGAACGGTATGTGGAACATCCCGTTGCAGGCGATCAAGGTTGCTGGCATCAAGTACGGCGTGCTCTCGATGGACTACAACTTCTTGGCGAATCAAAATGGCGGCAAGACGTCGGCATCCAAGGAAAAGTGCCAGCAGATTGAGGATGACACCTACAACGCCTATATGAATGCGCTCAAAGCCGTGAATGGTGGCAACCGTGCACCGCTGATCCTCGGCAACCACATGAATGACTGGGTGTGCGGCGCGTACACGAAGGCGCTGAGCCGCTTCATCGAAGATTCCCATGAGCGTGAACCGAACGTGCGCTTCATCTCCACTCTGGACCTGGTCAATTGGATGGATGCCCAGGACCCGACAGTGCTGGCGGGGCTGCAAAAGCTCAACGCCCCGAAGCAGTAGCGGAACATGGCAACTGACCTACTGCTTCCCCTCATGGACCTGCCTGGAGTTGCGGAGTCCGTCACGAGTGCGCGCGAGCGGGTCGACGCACTGCTGTGGGACCGGTCGCTTCGCACCAAGGGGGCGGCATTGCGCAAGGACGTCGCGATTCAGAATGCGCGGGCATCGGCCGCGATCGATGGTATTGACATCGCCCTGTCTGCCTGGGTTACGGGTGACGCCTTCGACGACTCGCCGATCGGTCACGCCGCTGCGGGGGTGTGGCGCCTTGAGCAGTCACTGCCGGAACAGGTCAACGTCTGGGCCGTGGCGCCGATGCAGTCGCTCGCTCGGATGCATTCGCTAGTTGCGCGCGATGTTGTGGCCGATGCTGACCGGCTTGGTCGGCCGCGCGATTCCGAAGAGGTGGACGACCCGCTGCGGATCAAGTCGTTGCCCGACGTTGCTTCGATGAAGGTGCGCCTGGCGGGACTTGCACAAGTCACCACCACGCCGACTGAGGCTCCCGCGATTGTCCAGGCCGCGGTTGTCCACGGTGAGCTAGTTGCGCTGCGACCGTTCGAGTGGGGAAGTGCGCTGGTTGCGCGGGCGGCAGCGCGAGTCGTGTTGGCGCAACGTGGGCTCGATCCAGATCTGCTGCTACTCACAGACGCCGCCATCTACTCGATTGGGCGCCCGGCCTATGTCGATGCGGTACGCGCCTACCTGAGCGGAACGCCGGACGGCGTTGCTCGGTGGATTCGCTTCTGTGCCGAGTCATGTGCCGTGGGGGCCAGGCTGAGCATCGACCGACTCCCTGACCTGGACTGATCGAGCGGTCCAACCGACCCCAGAAATGCGGCTGCCCCCACCGCGAGGCAGGGGCAGCCAAAACAACGGGCAAAGCGATCAAGCGTGCGTTCATCCGGCCCTATCGCCGTACCCTCTGCGTGGGTTGTACGCCGCGTGGGTTCTTCGCCCGGTGTCTTCGACCTTCTGGTCGATTACATGAGCAATTATCGTCCGGGCGCATGCGGGAGTGAAGGGACTAACGTCCTTTTCACCCGTTCACCTGGATCTCGCCATCTAACGTGCAGCATTTCTGGCGCTTGCGCGCAGAAATGCTGCACGTTCCTGGGCGGGCAGGTGTTCCGGGCGAGCGAGGTGCAGTCGCGGCTAGCGCGATCGGGACTAGTGGCGGAGCCGGTGACGTGCGTACCAAGCCAAACCGAGCGCCACGGCGCCGCCGACGGCAGCACCCGCAGCCCGGTTTCGGGCATGTGCTTCCTTGGATGCCATCGCAACGGGCTTGCGGAAGTCGAGAACCGGCCATACTCGATCCTTGGCCACGGCGCGCAACTCTTTGTCCGGATTCGTGGCGACTGGATTTCCCACTGCTTCGAGCATCGGCAGGTCAGTCATGGAATCCGAGTACGCGTAGCTCGCCGAGAGGTCGTATCCCTCGTCGGCGGCCAACAGGCGAATTGCATCAGCCTTGCCCTGGCCATACGCGTAGAACAGAATTTCGCCGGTGTACTTGCCGTCTTCGATCGCAACTTGACTGCCGATGGCCTTGTCGGCGCCGAGCAACGCACAAATCGGTTCGATGATCTCGGTCCCCGAGGATGAAATGACGATCACGTCCCGCCCCGCAGCATGGTGTTCATCGAACAGGGTGAGTGCTTCCGCGTAGACGATCGGTTCGATCACATTGGCCAGACCTTCAGCCGCGATTGCCTTGACCTGTTCAACGTCCCAACCCTTGACGAGCTCGGACATGTAGACGCGCATCTGGTCCATCTGTTGTTCGTTGGCTCCGGCCACCAAATACACGAACTGTCCGTACGCGCTGCGCATCAGATCTTGTCGCGTGAGCATTCCGCTTTGATACAGCGGCTTGGCGTAAGCCAGGGTGCTCGACTTTGCCAGCAGGGTCTTGTCGAGGTCGAAGAATGCCGCCGCTTTTGTCATGGTGTGGTTTCCTCCGTGCCGACTGTCTTTGCTCGATTGTGGTGGCGATTTGTCGCTGTTGCGTCTTCGATAGTTGTGCCCGCAAACCATTGTTTCCAAAACCGCTAACCGTTAGTGCGACTCGCCCATTGCCTGATCGGCCGATTACGTTGCACAAAGTGAGGGGATGGGTACATACTGACATCGCTCGGTCACGTACCGACCACAACCGACGTCCCCCCACGTCGGTTTAGAAGGCCCCCGCTCCCCCCAGCGGGGGCCTTCCTCGTTCTCCAACGCGCAGACGCTCCTGCGCCTCGGGTGTGTAACCAGCAGATTCGCGGGGCGGAAGTTTTCCACAGACACAAGCTGCGCGGGGTTATCCACAACTGCTGGCGGCCACCGCTTGCGGGAAGCCTTGGGCGGGCACAGTCAGGTCATGCCGACAACCTTGGATATGCGGCCGCTTCTCGCGACTGACGACATTGAACTTCTCGACGACATCTTGCGATTGGCCGCGGCGGCCGGGGTCGAACCTGCAGTGGCAACAACTTCGGCGGGATTGCGAAGTCGGTGGTCGCGCCATGCGCTTGTTGTCGTCGGAACTGACATCGCGCAACAGCTGACGGACGGTTTTGTGCCGCGACGTGATGGCGTAGTTCTTGCGACGAAGACAGTCAGTGACGGTCAAGAACCATGGCGGTTGGCCGCGGAACTTGGGGCAGATCAAGTAGCCGTACTGCCGCAGGCGGAGTCATGGGTGGTCGATCGGTTCGCGTCGATTGGTCTAGCCGACCGAAAGGTGGCGCCGGTTGTCGGATTCATCGGTGCCTGCGGGGGCGCGGGATCAAGCTCGTTGACAGTGGCAGTTGGTGTGGAGGGTCATCGAAACGGGATGGCGGTCACAGCCATCGACCTCGACCCGTTGGGTGCCGGCCTGGAGTTACTCCTTGGGCACGACCGCCCAAGTGGATTGACGTGGAATGAACTAGCGAAGACCAGGGGCAGGTTGCGCCCGGATGCGGTTCACAGTTCATTGCCAGTCGCTGCAGGTGTGCACGTGCTCGGTTGGGGAGGTGCGCCCAGCGAGGGCGTGGTGCAAGGGCCTGCGGGCGCGGCAATCGATGCACTTACCCGTGGCTGCGATTTGGTCGTTGTTGATCTACCCCGCCAACTTGGCGAGGTTGCCGCCGCTGCGATCTGTCGGTGTGACTTCATCGTGCTGGTGACACCGCGCACAAGCGTTGCGGTCGCTGCCGCTTCACGCCTGCTCGGCGCCAGCGAGTTGGATGGACCCTGCATTGAGTTGGTGACGCGAGGGCCAAGCCCTGGCGGACTGTCGGCCCCGGATGTTGGTGAGTTGCTGGGATTGCCGTTGGTTGCTGACTCGGCAGCCGATCCGGGAGTGGTTCGTCGGCTTGAGCGGGGGTTGCCTCCGGTCGGATCTCGCGGTGGGTTGCGGAACGCAAGTGATGCGGTACTGCGCAGGATCGAGCGCGGTACACGCGGGATTGATCCCGTGTCATGAACGACCATCACTCAGCTGTTGATGTGACCGCGCGCGCCGGTTCTGCTGTTCCGGAATCGCTGGTTGATCGCGTGCGTGATCGACTGGCCGCCTCAGGGGACCAGCCCACCCCGTCGCGCGTGGCGGCCGCGCTATCTGCCGAAGGCGAGGTGCTTGGCGACACTGCCGTACTTGATGTGGTCATCGCGCTACGCAGCGAACTCGCCGGAGCCGGTCCGCTGGAGGCACTCCTTCGGCAAGAGAAGGTGACGGACGTCCTCGTCAATGGCCCGGAGTCAGTGTGGATTGACAGAGGCTCTGGGCTTGAGCGGGCAGCGGTCGGTTTCCGCGATGAGTCGGCGGTCCGGCGGCTGGCACAAAGGCTGGCCGCGAGCGCCAACAGACGGTTGGACGAGGCAACTCCGTATGTGGATGCCCGACTGCCGGACGGCTCACGGCTTCACGCCGTCTTGCCACCGGTGGCTCCGCGGGGGACTTGCATCTCCCTGCGGATCCCGCGCCAGAGTGCGTTCGCCCTGCCCGATCTCGTCGCTGTTGGTGCAATTCCACAAGCGGCCGCGCCTTGGTTAGCAGCACTGGTGGAATCGCGCGCCGCCTTCCTGGTCAGCGGCGGAACGGGAAGCGGGAAAACAACACTGCTCAGCGCCTTGTTGTCGATTGCGCCACCGAGCGAGCGAATCCTGATCGTGGAGGATTCCGGCGAGTTGGACCCTGACCACGAACACGTCGTGCGGTTGGAAGTTCGACCGCCCAACGTTGAGGGTTCCGGGCACGTGAGCATGCGCGATCTGGTTCGTCAGGCGCTGCGAATGCGTCCCGACAGATTGGTGGTTGGTGAGGTTCGAGGAGCCGAGGTGGTCGACCTGTTGGCTGCTCTCAATACCGGGCACGAGGGTGGTTGCGGAACGGTTCACGCAAACTCCGCCACCGGTGTCCCGGCTCGGCTGGAGGCACTGGCTCTTGCTGCCGGCCTTGGACGGGAGGCCTTGCATTCGCAAGTGGCAGCGGGCCTTGATGCTGTGATCCACATCGAGCGGGATCGTCGCGGCCATCGGCGTGTGTCAGGAATCCACGCGCTGCATCGTGACAGCGACGCGCTTGTGAGCTCGTCGCCCGCCGTGATCTTCGGCAGAGACAGCGTGGAGCTCGGGCCCTACGGTCCCCAGTTGGCACGGCGGCTTGGAGTCCAAACGCCCGAGCGAATTGTGCCGAGCGTCCGATGAACACCTGGGCAATCGCGTTGTTGATGTCGGTCGCTGGCTACCTGCTCGCGCCGGTGCCCATCCGTCGCCGACCGATCTACCTGCGAGGGCGCGAGCGTGAGGCCTCGCCCCGCTCGTCTCGAACCCCAGGGGAGGTTGCGGCGGAAGTTGCAAGGCGGACGAAGCAGCACTTCCGTCGCCGGAGATCCCAGGATGCTGCGCGGGCTGCGGCCGTTGAACTGGTTGCTGCCTTCGCGGCCGAACTCAGAGCGGGGCAACCCGTGAGGCAGGCATTCTCCCGGGCTCAACGATCGAGTCCCGTCCCATTGGCGTCGAGGGCAGTGTCCGTTGCTGAACTGGGGGGAGACGTGCCGCGGGTATTGCGGTCCGAGGCGCAACGCGTCGACCTGCCGATTCTTCAATCGCTTGCCGCCTTGTGGCGGGTAGCTGAAGGTAGTGGTGCCGGACTTGCTCAAGCGGCGGATCGGTTGGCTATCGCGGAGGCGGCCAATCAAGTGGCTCGGGCCGAGGTTGCCGCTCAGCTCGCCGGGCCTCGGGCCACGGCGAAAGTGC
>Ga0075158_10001530_pt1 | contig 17398 bp, 12 predicted proteins | sample JI91814BDNA_FD_70968 | JGI IMG/M metagenome (GOLD analysis project Ga0075158, IMG submission 70968) | Wastewater effluent complex algal communities from Wisconsin, to seasonally profile nutrient transformation and Carbon sequestration -... | ecosystem: Engineered > WWTP > Effluent > Algae... | reverse complement strand
ACTGTCAACATAATATGCTCCATGTCGGGCATGGCTTTTGCTCTGTCAATACAGGACTCTATTAGGAGTTTGCCTAGCTTCTGTCCCCGGCACTCTGGCTTTACATAGACACCCCAGATAGTACCTTTGTGTTTGAGCTTTAAGCCTGACCGTCTAAAAAATCCGGCGATGCCAACTAAGTCTGGATTAAATACTCCAAGCACAAAGCTATCTGCTGTTGCCGTGAGCCTTTGCAAAATTTCACTGCGAGTCATCTGCTCAGACTCGGTCAGACTGGCACCAAAGGACTCGGGGTGCTCTTTTAAGGCCCGTAGACGTATTTGCCAGAAATCATCGAGGTCTGCTTCTGCGAGTACACGCACTGATGTGGTCATTTTGCTCATCCTTGTCTGGTGTTACTTAAAAACTCGGCAGATTAGCTCAATACCGATAGCACTGGTAAGGAGCCGTTCTTTTTTGTCGGTTAGTAGCCGTTGTGTCCAGTCGACAAAACCGCCATCGGCAACCATAAAAGTCTGATCCGCTAGGTTTTGCAGTTTGATATGCAGAGTTGGTCCCTGATAGTAGTTAAGACCTGTGAGGCGATGCAGGTTAAAACAAAAATGGACGCCGGGATAGAAGATGGATAACGGCTCCATTACCTGTTTTTGCAAGGCTTTGAGTTGGAGCAGGTGATGAGCCGGTAGATTGTATTGTCCCAGTTCATCATCAATATTGGTCGGTGCTTTGACCCAGATCTTTTGGTACTGGGCAAGCAGCCTTGTGGCACTATCGCTATCAGAGGCGCGCACCATAGATTTGATTTTGTCAGAGTCCACACCGTGTGATAGCGCCAGTGCTTTTACTACTCTTGTATCGGATAATTCGACAACTATGTCTTTATGGCTAAAACCGCACTGCCCAAGCGCCTTAAGTAACTCCAGATAGACGGTCAACTGCGACTTTAGTGCATCTAGTTCAAAGCCAAAAGACCCTCTATCGCGACCGCTGTCGACCATGCTAAAGAGTTTAAAATGCGCTGTATAGGTGGGATTGGTTGGCTCCGGAAATCTCACTACGCGCTGAGAGGTGCAGAGACTGAGGTTGTTTTTGCGCTGCTCCTGGGTTTTGCGCAAATGAGCGCAATTTAGCGCTAAGCCAATTGTAGGATCACTTGCTACTTCAAAGGCTCTAATAGTGCTGAGGATATTGCCCTGATCGAGTCCACTTAATTGATTGGTGGTACCCAGGGGATTTAGTGGCGCAAGCTCCACTACTTTATAGTCTTTAGCGCTTTGATAGGCTATGCCCTCTACTTGATGCAAGAGCCGTCCATCTAGATTACACGCCTGAGTCACTTTTGAGGTCTTGGTTATGTCAGTCAGTGACTGCTCTTTGACGCGCTCCTTGATGGCAGTCAATAAGACCGTATGCAACTGGGAGCCAGATAAGTCCTTTGATAGGAGCTCAAGCAAATCGTTTTGACCATGCTTTTGCGCTATTTGTTTGGCCAGATCAGTCATTGCCTACCCCACCAGTTTTGTATAGCTCTGTAAGGGCACTGCGCCAGAGACTTTTGCTTAGCAAGTCGGTACTGCTACTCAATTGATCGATGCTGCCTATTAATGGCAAGCGGCTCAGAGCTTTTATCTCTGGGTCTTTAATTGCTTTGATTAGTGACTGCGACATGCGACCCATACTGATTACTTCAAATGGCCGCTCATGAAACTGCAGGACTGACTCTACTTGAGGCTCGGTAATCTGCAATTGGTTATGTAGGCTTACAAGCTTTGTGTATGCCTGAGATAAATGCTTTTGGCGCTCTTGCCAGTTGCTTGCTGCTAATACGCCTTGAAGGTGGCTTGCAAGACTGCCTTTTGCCTTTAGTTGATTGAAGGCACTGCCAAACCATTTGGCATAGGGTGCGTATTGACGTGCTATCAAAAAACACAGGCGCATAATGTTTTGCACCAGTCTGCTAGCAATCAAAGCTGAGCCCAGCTCGTCGCCTACAATACCGGCCCGGCCCATGAGATGCTCTTCTTGCTCAATAGCACTCCAGGCGCTGGCCATTAGATAAAGCCAGACATCGTTTGGATAGTAGGATAGCTTTTTGCGCAGAGCCTCGATACCAATGGCATCATAAAATACTTTGCCACCTGTTAGAGCGAGTAGCTTTTGCTCTGGCATTGTGAGCCAGTCTATAGTCGTTATTGGTCCGTGTATGTCGATGCTCAGATAATCACTAATGTAGTCGTCGATTGATTGGATGGTGATGCGCGGTACAGTGTCTCCTGACTGACCATGGTCCATCAGGTGCACGCCGTTGTCTTTTATAAAACTAGTGGCAAAGCCCATGTAAGTCTTTGGCAGTGAGTTTTTGAGGTTTGCTAAAATCGAGTCTTTGCAGTGCAAGTCTTTGTGATCAACAAAGAGCAGTAGCCTCGGGCCCCAGTCATGATCACAAGATATCTCAGTATCAAATCCCAATACATCAGAGCCTTCGCCAATGAGTGCTGCGGCGTATTTTAAGGCGGGATAGTTACTCCTCAACAAAGGTCCAACTATCTCCGAGTAATAGCCCTTGGCCAGGTCCAGACCGCTAATAAATGCCGGATTATTTTTGCTCTTTTGCATATTTGCCACTCAAGCTATTTCCTAAAAAAACGGGCGCTACTGGAGCGCCCGTTTTAGTCACTTTTCGAGCAGTTAATTAGCCCATGTTAGCGATGATGGCATCAGCAAACTCACTGGTTTTGAGTTTGGTAGCGCCTTCCATCAGACGTTCCATGTCGTAAGTAACTTTCTTTTGTTGGATGGTCTTAGCGATTGCTTCGTGAATCAAAGCGCATGCTTCGTTCCAGCCCATGTATTCAAGCATCATGGCGCCGGACAAGATTACTGAACCAGGATTGATTACATCCTTGTCAGCGTACTTGGGAGCGGTACCGTGGGTGGCTTCGAATATTGCGCAGTCGTCGCCGATGTTAGCGCCAGGAGCGATACCGAGACCGCCTACTTGAGCTGCACAAGCGTCAGAGAGGTAGTCGCCATTGAGGTTGGTGGTGGCGAGTACTGAGTACTCGTCTGGACGGAGAAGTACTTGTTGGAACATTGAGTCAGCGATGCGATCGTTGAGCAGGATTTTGCCTTCTGGCATTTTGCCGTTCATTTCGTCCCAGAGTTTTTGCTCAGTTACGATTTCTTTGGCAAAATCTTTTTCAGCCATCTGGTAGCCCCAGTCTCTGAAAGCGCCTTCGGTGTACTTCTGGATGTTGCCTTTGTGCACCATGGTGACGGTCTTACGTCCTTTGGTGATGGCGTATTCAATGGCTTTTTTGACCAGACGCTGAGAACCAAACTCGGAGATTGGTTTGATACCGATACCGCTATCTAGGCGGATTTTTCTGTTACCAGCAAAGCTTTCTACTAGTTCAATGAGCTTTTTGGCTTCAGCTGAGCCAGCGGCCCATTCGATACCAGCGTATACGTCTTCAGTGTTTTCGCGGTAAATAACTACGTTGAGTTTTTCTGGGTGTTTGACTGGTGAAGGTACGCCTTCAAACCAGCGTACTGGACGGACGCAGCAGTAGAGGTCAAAAATTTGTCTCAGGCTGACGTTCAAGCTGCGGATACCGCCGCCTACTGGTGTGCTGAGAGGTCCTTTGATGGCTACGCCAAATTCTCTGAGAGCGTGGATGGTGTCTTCAGGCAACCATTCTTTAAAAGTGTCGTGAGCTTTTTCGCCAGCAAATACTTCGTACCAGGCGATTTCTTTGGTTGTGCCATAGGCTTTGGTTACAGCAGCATCGATAACGCGCTTGCTTGCTCTCCAGATGTCACGGCCAGTGCCGTCGCCTTCGATGAAGGGGATGATTGGCTTGTTAGGTACAACTGGTTTGCCGTCCTTAAAAGTGATTTTTTCGCCTTGAGGAACTTTCAGTCCGTTGTATGTCTTTTCGATCACTTGTCCCATTGTCTCTTTTACCTTGTCTTGCTGCTTGCCACGCCCTGCCGCATACTGCCTTTAGGGCTTTGCCCAATTTAGCAGCTAATTTTTGCCTACTTAAAAATGGTAAGCAAATAGTAAGAGATCGGGGTTATCAAGAGAAAAGTTGACCAAAAAGAGAGTAAAGCGGGGCTAGAGTCCCATTTGGTGGGAGCATTTATAGTTGTTGAAATTTTCTTGAGGGTGCTGTTTGTGAACCTAGCAATTTCTCTTAGACGAGCAATCGAGCTTTGGCCTGACCGGGAAGCCTGTGTAGACGGATTGAAGAGATTGACATACAGCGAGCTTGGTCAAAGAGTCGCGGCTCTGACCCATTCGTTCCGCGCACTCGGGCTGACCAAAGGCTCGGTAGTGGCCTGTATGAGTCCAAACTGTGTCGAGTTTTTAGAGCTTTATTACGCCACTAGCTGCCTGGGTCTGGTTTTAGCCCCCATTAATTTCCGCCTTTCTAAATCTGAAATCAGTCAGATCCTGGTCCATAGCGGTGCTGAGATGCTTGTCACTCATACTGATTTTGCCGATCTGGCTGTGGAAGCCCTGGCCGAAATGGAAAGCGAAGTGGAAGAAAGCCCACTCAAGCTTGTTACCTGGCTTGGACCTGGTAACCCTCCCAAGACTACTGCCACAGGCGTACACTACGAGTCATTTTTGCTCAGTCACTGGCGTCGCGAGATGATTGACTGTGAGCTATACAGCGAGGACCTGGCTCAGCTCTATTACACCAGTGGTACAACTGGCATGGCTAAAGGTGTCATGCTCACCCACGGCAACGTGGCTTACAACGCACTTGGCGCTGTGGCCGAAATGCAGCTGACAGACGCTGACATCTGGGCCCACCTGGCTCCGATGTTCCACCTTGTTGATGCCTGGGCGATTTTTGCCATCACCTGGGTGGGCGGCAAGCATGTCTTTATGCCAGCCTTTAAGGCTGACGAAGCCCTTAAATTGATTGAAACCGAAAACGTAACACTGACAGCGCTTGTGCCGACAATGGCCAATGCGCTGATTAATAGCAGTAAAGTGTGGGAGTACTCGTATACCAAGCTGCGTTCGATTATGACTGCTGGCTCTCCGATGGCGCCAGAGAGCGTGAGATTGGTCGAAGAAATCTTCAACTGTCAGTATGTGCAGTTTTATGGCATGACAGAGACCAGTCCCTTCCTCACTATCAGTTTGCCTTTTAACGAGCATCTTGGTCGCAGTAAGCAACAGCTGCAAAGCATCCGCTCCAAAACAGGTCGGACTTTTATAGGTATAGAACTAAAAGTAGTCAAAGCCGATGGCAGTCAGGTCGAAAAGAATGGTCTGGAGGTTGGCGAAATTATCGCTCGCGGTCCAAATGTGTTTAGAGGCTACTGGCGTAACGAAGAAGCTACTAAAGAAGCTCTGCGCGATGGTTGGATTTACACTGGAGATTTAGCTGTTGTAGACAGTGATGGCTATGTCAATATTGTTGATCGCAAAAAAGACATGATCATTTCTGGTGGCGAAAATATCTATTCCACCGAAGTGGAGCATGCTCTGCACTTCCATGCTGACATATTGGAATGCGCTGTCTTTGGCGCTCCTGATGAGCGCTGGGGTGAGCGTGTCAAAGCTTGCGTGGTGCTCAAGACCGGTGCTAGTGTTACTGAAGCTCAGCTTATTGAATTTGTGAAAGAGCGACTGGCTCATTACAAAGCGCCAAGAGAAGTAGAGTTTCATGATGAGCTGCCTAAGACCGGCTCAGGCAAAATACTCAAAGCCGTACTGCGTGACAAGTGCTGGCAGGGTCAAGTCAAACGCGTAAATTAGTCAGTTGCGAACAAACTAATTGTTACGTATACTCATGTTTCCCCTTCTAAGCGAGCAGCATGAATAACAAACCACAGGCTTCTTCTGGTGTTTGGCGTCTCTCAAAAATATGGCATAGAGCTAGCGTATATTCAACAGTCGGTCTTTTTGCCGCTGCCTCTATATCCTCAATGTCCCTTCTGGCTATCACCACTGGTGGTGCTTATGCCGACAGTACTGATAAACCGGTAGCCACTAAGTCAACAGTTGCGGCCAAATCTGTCGATGATGCTGAGCAGCTAAAACTGGCTTATGCAGCCTATCTTAAGGGCGAAACCGATCTAGCCAAAAAACATCTGGCAATGGCACTTGATGCCAATCCCAAAAATTGGCAGGCACAATATCTGGTCAGCTTGATTTTGGGTCAAGCAGGCGAATTTGATCTCAGTGTTGAACATGCCGGTAAATGCCTTGCTCTCAAGCCCGATTATGGTCCGGCTTATTCGGTCCTGGGGCGCTCACTGGCTGGACTAAAAAATCTGCCAGCAGCCAAGGCAGCGCTCGAAAAAGCTTGTGCTCTCGAGCCCAATTCGGCCATCCACCGTTATAATCTGGCAGCGGTCTATGGTATGTCCGGCAACTATACAGCGGCCTACAATTCTTATAAGCGCGCCACCGAAATAGCACCAAAATATGTCAATGCATATATTGGCATGGGCTCCTGTCTGGGCAAAATGAAAGACCCCAAAGGACAATTGGCAGCTCTACAAAAGGCCTGTGAAGTTGCTCCTGGTAGTGCCATTGCTCACGCCAAATTGGGTCTTTTGTTATCCGAATCGGGTGACGTAACTGGTGGTCTGAGAGAAGGTTTTAGCGCTAATGCCCTGCGCATTAAAGATAGCTGGAATGACTTTTTAGGTATGTTTTTAACAGCATGGGCCTGCGTCTTTTTGGCTTTTGCCGGACTGTTTGCTGTTATCTTTTTTGGATCAAAATTCAAACCTCAAGAGGGCGAGAATTTGATCAGATCGTTTTTCCTCACTTTTTATAAAGACAAGCCGGGCCGTTTTGTTGTTACTGATCAAAGATTGGTCTTTGTGCCAGAGGCGTTCTCAGCCTGGTTTGGTTCGACCAATGTCAGTATTCAAAGAGGTCAAATCGAAAGCATTAATTATCTTAGCACCGTTGGCGGTGGCACTGTCTCTGTCCTTACTCGCGATCAAAGCGTGCATCAATTCAGGATGCCGCTGCTCGTGCTAGACCCCTTGCGCAGTTTACTTGTGTCGCAGGGTATTGTTTCAAAAGATCCTGAGGATGTAAGCAAATCAAAGGAAAAATCATCTGATGCTAGTACTGAGACTGCTGCGCCAACTGCTGATGCCTCTGCTCAAAAAGCTGATCAAACCAGCGCTGAAGCCAGCAAAGAAACAACATCCGAAGAGAGCAAGGACCAAAGCGAAAAACCGCAATCAGAGCCAGAAAAGTCCGAAGAAAGCGCCAAAGATAGCGCCTCGGAGCCAGAAGGCGAAGACAAAAAGAACAAAGACGACGAGAAAATAGAATGAGCATCATCCGCAATGTCCTGGGCGATAATCTCAAGCCCTGCTGTCAGTCACCAGTAACGGGCTTTTACCGCGATGGTTATTGTTCAACCGGAGATGAGGATCTCGGCAGACACGTGGTTTGCGTCGAGCTAACTGATGAATTTTTGCAGTTTAGCAAATCAAAAGGCAATGATTTGATTACACCCAATCCGCTCTATGGCTTTCCTGGTCTAAAAGCTGGCGATCGCTGGTGTCTTTGTGCGTTGCGCTGGCAGGAGGCTTTTGAAGCTGGTGTGGCGCCAAAAGTCTTGCTTGAATCCTGTCATGAAGCGGCTCTTGAAATAATCAAACTAGAAGACTTGCGTAGCCTGGCACTCAAATAAAAAACAAAGGCACCAACCTGGTGCCTTTAAAAGTGCTTATCGTCAGCCACCGCCTGAGCTACCAGCCGAACTGCCGCCTCCGCCCCGGTATGAAAAACCGGCAAAACTACCGCCATTGCCAGCATAAGTGCGATTACCTGCGTATCTGGCCACCGCGTTGTAACCAACGGCCGCGTTGTATTTTAGTGTGGCGCTTTTGGCATAGGAAGAAACCCAGGAATAATGGTCAATGGCTCTCTGGGTTTGGTTCAGGTTGTGGTAGCAAAGTGCCAGATAGTAGTGGGTCATCTCATTGCAATAACCTGAGCGGTCAGCCTGTTCAAATTTTTCGGCAGCTGGACCAAAGCGATTATTTTGATATTCCTGAAGACCCTGCACAAAGGACTGGGGTGGCTTAGCCAGCTTGCCGCTTGTCTTTGACTTGGCTTTGGACTTAGCCAATACATCCAATACAGCGCCAGAGCCTAAACCTGCCAGGCAGAGAATGACCATGAGCCACTTTAATATTGGGGTTTGTTGATTCGCCATAAATCCATCTTACCCAATTGCAGGAGATGGACTAGTCTTTCCACTTTAAAATTAGACGGTGGCTTTCCTGGTCTATCGTTATCAGCTCTTCATTCATTGCCGCAAGACCCTCTTTTTGTGCCACTTTTATGTTGTGCTCTGATTCATAGATGATTAAGCCAAGACTCGTGGCTTCGTTGCTATGCGCTTCCATGAGATCTATGTCTTCTTGCCAGATTGTGCCCTGCTCAATCTTTTTGTCTACCTGAGCCAGTCTTACCACTTGAGTGGCGATTAGTTTGCCGTCTTTATCTAAAAACTGGATGTTAAGAAACTGACCAGCTTTAAAAGTGTTATTTGCTTTCCATATTGCTACAAGGCGGTGACCATTCTTTTGCCTTCTGGCCGAAAGCAAGTAGATATCTTTGTCAAAGCTGACATTTTTGACAATGGCTTCATTGCTCTGTGATTCCTGCTCAGCTTGCTCTATCGTCATGGTCTTGAGTGGGGGTGTGGCTGTACAAATTAGCGCCACAAGTACGGCTGCTTCTATGCCATACCACGCTAGAGCCTTCTTGGAAGTAGCTCTGGCTGGACGTTTAGCGGTTGGTTCAGTTTTTTGTCGGTGGCGCAGGACACGAGTGCCACTTGCTACGATAAACTGCCTCATAGGCGCTTCGACCCAGCGGTACATCAAATGGCTGGCAATAAAGAGGATGGCGCTAAAGTGCAATAGCGCTGCCGTATCTCTGTATTGGGACAGGTAGAGACCGTGATAGCACAGCAGTGGGTGATGCAGTAGATAGACTGAGTAACTTATCTCGCCAAGGAAGACAAAAGGAGCCAGTGAGAAAAGGCGAGAGAAGAGCCCGCGGTTTATGGCCATGATAAAGATAGTCAGGACAAATCCCACCAGTGGCACACCTGTGTTAATAAACCAGTAGCCACCAGCCGGACCGATCCAGGCTTGCTGAGCCAGTTGCGCGGCTATTGGTCTGGTGTTTATACAAAGGTAGGTGGTAAGTGCCAGGGCAAAGCCCTCAATGAGGGTTGCTAGTGTCACCGAGGGCTTAAAGTTTTGGGCTGGTCCGAGGAAGACCTTGGCGATCACCATACCCAGCACAAACTCGAATAAGCGTGGCGGCGGAATGATATAGAGGATGCCTCTAAGCTCAATGCCCTGCTCGTTGATCTCTGGCAGATTGGCTAAGTTACAGGCATAAATAGCTAGTGCATTTATTGCAAAGCTGACAACTAGGCTCCAGTAGGGTCTTTTAGAGACGAGCGGTAATATAAATGGGAAGACCAGGTAAAAGAAAAACTCTGTAGATATAGACCACGACGGCGCGTTGTAAGAAAAGAAATATTGAAAAAGCGGCACCCAGCCATGCAACATAAAGATGTTACTGAGCATCACAAGTAGCTTGGGAGCTGCCCCGGGAAAAGTAAGCAGATACTTGGGAAACATGAAAAAGCGCAGCACAAATATAGAGATGTGCAGGGGCCAGATGCGGGCAAAACGCTTGAGCCAGCACTGCGTTATCTCGTCAAAGTTTTTAAAATCATGATAGACATAGGAGAGAATAAAGCCAGAAAGCAGAAAGAAGAAGCAGACTGGCTGTGTGTATGCGAGGTATTCCGGCATATTGTCAAAGAAGACAAATATGCCTTTGCCGTGATAGGCAATGACAAAAGTAGCTGCAATAAAACGCAGACTGGTAAGAGGATCGATTCTTCGTTCGCCGGCCATTTTTACCCTTTGCGCTAAGTCTATAGGGTGTGTCCCGGCACTACATGAGCTAATTTCTAACCATCCATATCAGCTCAGGCTTTACGGCAAAGAACAATAGAACTATTGCATCTTATTAAAAGTGCACTGTGCAAATGTAAGACAGGTTATCTGTTTGTACTCAAGAATGGTCTAAATGTGAACTATGCGTAGAGACGTATGGATGTCTTGTTGAGAGTTGCACAGTACGAGTGGCAGAATGGACGTATGTAGTACTGGTGGTGCTATCGTATGTTCAACAATACGACGGGCGGAATGGTGGAACTATCGAATTAACTCATCGTAGAGCAGGGTGTGTAGCAGCGCTCTTGCTTGGGACCATTGCTCAGTCAAGGTTTTGCTGTACATACCGATAAGTCCCGTCTGCTCTAGCAATGGGAAACCATCTACTGGTCTTCTTTTCCATAATTTGTCTTGCGAGTCATAATAGCGAGTGTACATGCCCTGCCAGGATGCACGCTGGATCTTTATCTGTCCATCCGGAAAGTTATGGTCTATTCGGCTCATTACATCGGCGATACATTCCAGTGGTAGCAAGCGTTGACGTAAGGTCGCCCATTGCAAGAGATAACTCAAACCTCTCAGCACATCATAGTGATAAAAGCGGGGAAAGGTCAGCTTGAGCCATTCTGTATCTATGGCAACGCCAGAGCTGCGCATATAGAGCTTTTTGTCGATTAGATAAGAGGCGCCTCTGTCAAGGCATTCGAGTTCTTCTTCACTCTTATTGGCACAGCTGAGTAGCGCTTCCAGTGGTGGGAGAGTGGATACTATCGAGCTTTTGGGCACTTTTCTTGTATAGACAGCTTCGTCGCAATTAAGCCCACCGTCGTCAAGCTGATAGCGTCTGTACCAGAGCCTCAACCAGGGTAATTCTTTATCGACATCGACACCGCCTGTGGTGAGGACTTGATGCATCGTGCCGAGCTGGCAGTGACAGGCTATTTGGTTTAGAGGGTCTGCGCCTGAGGGTATTTCTTCCTCTCTTATAGGAAAGAATCTGAGATAGTGCTCGTTAAGTGACTGCACAATATAGAGCTTGGCCTGGGCCGGTATCAGGGCTGTTTGTCCCAGCTCATGGAGTAAGAGCATATGCCACCAGGGGCTGTGCCACTTAGGCCAGTAGGGATCGATTTCGATACTGTCCAGAGCATGCTGTGAAGTCAGGTAGGCAAGAGACTTTTCAATAGCTGCCTCATGATTTTCGACAGGTATCTGTACAGGTTCTTTTTCGGCAATTTTCTGGAGAGTGTTGAGCATTTGATCACACGACTTAGGTATTAACCATTGTCTACTAATTCAATGGTCAATTACCAATTACTATCCGTCAAGAGCGATTGGCTTGACGGTCAAACTGGTCCGATAATGTATATTATGTTTCACGACTGCGAGTTGTGTCTCAAAACGCCATACTGGTGAGGGTCTTGGGGCTTCGAATTAATCTTGATTTTAAGGCGCCTGACAAAAATTTGAGGGGTAATTGCACCCTTTTGAAATTTCTGACGCCTTATTTGAAAATTGCATTGAAGAGATCGCTTGATAGCCATGACCTTCTTATCAGCACTTGTTCCAAAGTGCTCGAAGCGAATCTCTTCTCAAGAAGAGCGATTGTCACACTTTCTTCTGAAAGTAGATTCAAAGCCATAAGTCTTTGAGCTTCTTCGTCTGTGTTTTCTACTTCACCTGAGATCAGGTCCTGAGCTAAGAGCAACCCATCGAGTTCTTCCTGTGAAATAAATTGTTTGGCCTGGAGTATCTCACCAAGCGGCCTATCATTTTGCTCTTGCTCACGCATTGCTTCTGTCAGCTGCGCAATAGTGATCATGCCAGAGGATAGGCAAAGCTGACCGAGTCTGAGCCGGGAGTTAAAGCTCTCTGAGCCACCAGACCCTTCAGGTCTGGCACCATTCTTAATGCGCTCATAGGCTTTTCTAGCCGCCTCTAAAGCATGATATTTTGCTTCATGGTCAGACTCATCCTGTACGCTCTCTAAAGCCTTTTCAAGCTTCTCTAGAGCGACTCTAGCTACTGACTCGTCTGCACCAGGTTTAATGCCTAAAGCAACAAAGGGATCTTTCATAGATGAGAGTGGTTACCAGATCTAAAACAGTCTTTTAATCTAAACTGTCTGAGCATATCACATTGCGATAGCGATTTATGACGATACGACAATACGACCAGTACACTCGTAGAAGATGTGAATGGTGGTATTATGTAATGTTGCAATGTACGCATTGTGCAATTGTAAAATGTAGTAATGATAGTAAAGACGAAAAGTAGCAAAAGGCTTTTTTTATTGCTCCTCTAATTGCCAAATTGGATTCGAATCAAAATGACCTCATCTCTCAATCAGTCGAGACAAGACCGCGTTTTTGACATCAATTATTTGATGCAGGAATGGACAGCAATGTTCAATCCACAAACGATGCCGCGCGATTTACTCTCGGGCATAACTGTGGCGATGGTGGCTCTACCACTCAATCTTGCTCTGGCGATTGCCGCCGGCGTAGAGCCCGCTATGGGCTTTTGCACTGGTATTGTAGCGGGTGTTATTGCGGCTTTATTTGGTGGACAAAGATACGCTGTAACTGGACCAGCAGCAGCGATGGCTGTCGTATTGATTGAAGTGGCACACACTTATGGTCTGCCTGGCATCTGGTTTGTCGGACTGGTGGCAGGGATTTTGCAACTGATTGCTGGTTTATTGCGTCTCGGTCGCATCATTACTTATATCCCCATGCCAGTTATTGTGGGCTTCGCCAATGCCATCGGGATACTTGTATTTTTTAACGCCCTTGATGACTTCCTGGGTCTGCCCGGTAAACCACTGGCTCATCCTACTGAGGGGGCACATGTACTGGGCACAGTGCCTTTTATCCCTGAGTTTATCAATGATCTCTCTGACATTTTTAATCGTGCTTTGTTGCATGGTGAGGTCAACTATCAAGCCATTCTTATTGGTGTGCTTGTAATTTTGATTGCAATTTATACGCCTAAAGTAACCAAAGTTATTCCAGGTCAGCTGGTGGCAATCGTCCTCACATCCATGCTTGCCTACTTTATGCATTTTGATGTGGCCCGCATTATCAATGTGGCTCCCATACCGGCTCTTAATTTAATTCCTCATTTGCCAAGCCTGCCCATCATCCAAAACACCAACCAGCTGCAGAGCTTGCTGCTTTACGGCATTACAGTTTTTATGTTGGGCTCAATCGAATCACTGCTTAGCGCTTCGGTGGCTGACGGTATGACTATGTCGAGCAAACATCGAGCTGATCAGGAGCTTTGCGGTCAGGGTCTGGCGAACATAGCTATGCCCTTTTTTGGTGGCATCCCTGTTACTGGAGTTATTGCCCGCACTGCTGTCAATATCAGTGCTGGTGCCAAAACCCGCTTATCAGCTATTGTTCATTCACTGGTATTGCTTGGCATGGGCTTTACTCTCGCTCCCATGGCAGAGCAGATTCCGCTGGCAGCACTAGCCGGCATACTGGTTTTGACTGGTTTTAGACTGATTGAGTGGGACGCCATCCGCGAAATCTGGCGGGGCTCCAAGACTGAAGGCTGGGTGGTGATAGTAACCACAGTTGCTTCTGTTGCCATCGATTTGACTGCCGGTGTGCTCACCGGATTGATGCTCACTTGTGTGCTTTTTGTGCGCCAGATGAGTTCTGTAAGAATGGTCGTAGAAGGCGATGATAGTGACGATAGACTCTCTGCCGGTCAACTTATACCTAGCTGTAAATTTGCCCGTACTTATCTTGTAGATGGACCGCTCTTTTTTGGAGCGGTGCAAAAATTTACTGAGACTATTTTGATCACGCAAGATCTCAAGGCTCTAATTTTGCACATGCGCGCTGTCACTATCCTTGATATGACTGGTGTTGAGACTCTGCTATCGATTCACTCTCAGTTGCGTCGTAAAAATGTGCGCATGGTGATTGCCGAGCTACCGGGCCAGCCTCTTGAACTCTTAAAAAATACTGGCGCTCTCAAAGTCATTGGTGCCGAAAATTACTTTTATGACTATAAAGAAGCATTGCTTGACGTTAACGAGCGCTTGCTCACCACTGAATGTCAGTCTTGCTCATATGGTCTTGGATTAAATAAAACTGCCAAGAACGATGGTCCAAAGGACTGCCGTTTGCGCAGTGCTTTGCTCATGGATAACAACCGTCTGACCAGAATTTTGAAGTCGCGCATGGACCGTACTCAAAAGATGAAGACCGGTCAGTTTGAAGCAATTAAACGCGATATCACAAGGCTGGTGCCAATCAAAGAAGAAAGTGATATCCCCGAGTCTCTGCGCAATACGCCTATCGAGACACTGCTTAAGTGTCAAAATATGGGACAGATAGATGCCACAGCTAGTGACAAGCCAGAGCTTATCATCGCCATGTGTATCGACTATCGCAAGTCGCTTTCATTGCCCCAAAACTGCGCCTATGTTATTCGCCGTGAAGGGGCCAATATGGCTGGTTCGGAGTTTTCGCTGGCGCTAGCTCTCTCAGCTGGTATTGATTACATTGCCTTGATTGCTCACAATCATTGCATTATGTCCAATCCCAATCAGCAGCGTGAAGCCTTTATCAATGTCATGGCTGGCAAACGGGGCTGGACTGACGCTGAAGCTAAAGGATTTTTTGACAAACATGCCTCAAGCCGTGAAATTTCAGATGCTATTGACTTCTCGGTGAAAGAATCTCGCCGCTTATCCAGGCTCTTTAGCGGCGTCAAAATTGTGCCCATGATGTTTATGCTTGAAGACAATATGCTTTATCTTGTAAAAGACTGGGTGGCCGATGAAGTGGAAGGTAAAGACATACTATCCATCGATGAAGAAGATGTGGAAGCTGAATCAGTAGGAAATGCTACCTAAAAGGGGCAATAAGCTAATCCAACTAGCTAGCAAAAATTACCAACAATGAGGACTAATGGGTTTTAAAAGCTGGTCATTTAAGCGTAAGCTAGCCTTTATCTTGAGTCTGGTGCTAGTTATCGATCTATTGGCTGGAATCTTGTTGTGGCAGCTAAATAAATCGCCTGATAGTCCGCTGGCAAAGCTTGCTACCAGATTTACAGACTCTGATAGCGACAGTGTTGACAAATTTACTTCAAAAGGTAATCAAAACATCGTCAGTGCTTGCAGCAAAAAGCTTGATGGTGAGCCTGATAACGTCAACGCCCTGTCTGACCGCTGCGAGGCGTATTACTTTTTAGGCGAATATGCCCTGGCAGCTAAAGATGCAGCTCATCTAAATAAGCTCCAGCCAGATAACTATCTCTGGGTAAAATGGCAGGCTATGGCTGAGCAAAAGTTTGATCCACAGCAGGCTATCCCCCCATACAATCGGCTCATAAAGATGGACGGTGCCAAAGTCGACTATTTGCTCGGTCGTGCAACTTGTTATGCACAAGTCGGGCAAAAGGCTCTTTGTCTCAAGGATTTACAGACCATCAAGAGCAGTACGCTTGCGCCAGAGCAGATACTAATCCTGGCTAATGCTTATTTGCAGGCGGGAGAGAGCAAAAAGTTTGTTGGCATAATCGTTGACTATGCTAATACCGCCGGTGGTGACCTGCATGGGCGTGCAGTCAATAATCATTGTCTTTATAGGTATTTGCTAAATCAAGAGAGAGTAGCTGAAGCTGTCAGTTTGCAGAGACGCTTTACAAACACCCTGTCTGAGGAGCTAGCCAAATCACCACCTGTTGAGCGCAATTTGATCTTGGGCAAACAGTACAAAGTACTGGCTGACCTGTTACTTGCCGCCGGTCAAAAAAATGAGGCAATGTCAACCTACCAAAAAGCCTATGCCTTTATAGTTGCTGCAAATAATGATAAAGAGCAGGTCTGGGAGCGATATGGCGTGCTAGATTTTGGTGATCTTTTACAAGAGCTGCAAATAGCACAAATCCTAAAAACACCCGGTCTTATAGATAAGAGCCAAAAGCATGTTGTGGGCAAAGCCAGAGAAATACTTGCTAGCGGCCAGTCTAGTGGTTACACCGAACTGCTTGAGCTTATCACCGCCCTATCGAGACCAGCTCGTGTGGAGCTGTGCGACGCTGCTTTGCAATATCTGGAGCGTGTAAAAGCCCAGGGAGACAATTTTGAACGCGATAAAATTGAGCTGGCTATACTGAGTGACCGCCTCGGTGAAGCCAGAAGAGCGATGACACAAATTGATCCTTATGCCCCTGGCGCCATGAAAAACGTTGAGCTTTATCTTGCTCTCGATGACCCCGAAACCGCTCTAGTCGTGGCAAGAGGCATCAAAGAGAATCGCTCCGATAAGGATCAACTGCGCGCTGCTAGAGCAGAATTTGTATCAGGCAATTTTGAGCAGGCCAAAGAATTGTGCATCAAGGTAAAAGGTGATCCTGGCGTACATGGCGAGGATTTATATACTTTGAGTCGCTTAGCTGAAATCCAAAAAGAGTCTAAAAGAGCTAAGCTCCTGGTTAGAGCGGCAGCAGGTGTCGGTAATCAGCAGGCACTGCTTGATTTGCTGGATACCAAACTACAGTCACAGAGTGGTAAATAGCAAGATATGAGTATCAAGGACTGGAGCTTTGGTCGCAAACTGATGTTGTTTGTTGGTGTGCTCCTGACTATAGACATGGCTGGACTGGCTGTTATTATCGTTGTCTCGCGTACTCCCGGCAATCCACTGAGTAAAGTCTTTGAGAGCTTGAGAGATCGCGGCGATAAAGATGATCCAGATGCCGATACGATTATTGCCGAGAGAAGTGAAATACTCAAACACGATAAGGACAACATCAAAGCACTTGAGCGCAGAGCTAATGCCTACTATGAAAAGAGCCTCAACAAATTAGCATTGGCAGACTATGAGCACTTAATTCGTCTTCAGCCAGCGGTGGCTAAATGGCTAAAGCTTAAAGGTGATGTGCTGCAAGGTGATAATCCTGGACTTGCTATTGAGGCATATTCTAAAGCGATTGCTATGGCAGGACCAAGTTTTGAAACACTGATTGAAAGGGCTGATTGTTATCGCACTCTTGAAAAAAAAGAGCTGGCACTGAAAGACTTGCATGCTACTGCTCAGATGAAGCTAAGCTGCGAGCAACTTAACAAGCGCGCCTCGCTTTATCAACTTCTTGAGTTGAATGATTTGTTTGTTGCTGATCTCAAAAGTTCTATTGAGAGCGCTGATGGTAGTGACTACGATCGCCGATTATCTATGCGAGATCTCTACACATTTTATGTAAAGGGGCAAAACTATAAGCTTGCTTTTGACTCTCTCAAACGGTTTATCACCAGCATAAGTGTCAGAACGGATGTTAATAAGAGCGAATATGGTGCCGGACTGCAATTTACCGATCTAAAAATGATTGCTGACTTAGAGCTCGTTATGGGCGATTCGGAAGACTCAATTAAACACTATTACCA
>Ga0075158_10001526_pt1 | contig 17401 bp, 13 predicted proteins | sample JI91814BDNA_FD_70968 | JGI IMG/M metagenome (GOLD analysis project Ga0075158, IMG submission 70968) | Wastewater effluent complex algal communities from Wisconsin, to seasonally profile nutrient transformation and Carbon sequestration -... | ecosystem: Engineered > WWTP > Effluent > Algae... | reverse complement strand
AGTCTCGCTCGCCTACGTCCACCTGGATTTTAGAATGGCTTCTAAATTTGATGTCTTTTTTGAGACCAAGCATGTGCTGGGCAAAGTGACAACTGGACTGATTCCACAGGGTTATGCCTTGAGACTTTCTGATGTCGAGATGTAGTTACAACCACACCGGATAGTCATTTTTATGGCGCTCGGTTATGTCGGGCTGAGCAAGTAACTTGTAGAGATTGCCTTGAGTTTTGGGTGCACCCAGCACAGAGTTTTTGACCCTACCTTTGATACCATGCTCAGGCTCATGCCTCAATATCTCGATTATGTCTTCCATTATTTCCGGGCACCGCTCCATATAATTATGCAGAGTGTGATATGTGCGCTCAGCTCTTTGCTTACCGTACATACGGTCACGCAACGTATAGACTGTCGGCTCCAGACAATCGACAAAGACAAGTTTGTCACTATCTATGGTGTCTTTGTCCCAGCCTGATAAGCCCAAACGATTGATGCGGTTGACTATCCGTGAGCGGTGCAAAAGATTGTCCTTTTGACTGTGATAAATGTGCACACGCCTGGCTAACCTTGGCACACTGGTCATGGGTCCTTTGACATGATAGACATCAAAAGGCACATCAGATCCAGCCTGCACCACTTCATTAAAAGTCGGTCTGATATCACCCTCTTGAGCCCAGAGTTGGGCAAACTCTTGCAACAAAAATACACCCATTGAGCCAGCCGCTAGATTGACCCGAGACAAAAACTCAGCTCTTTCGCTATCGGTCAGATGAGTGGGATATTTATGCAAATCACGGGCAAAAGCCATGAGTTGATGAGCCGAGGCTGTGCACATCTCACGGTCATAATGATATTGCCAAAAATTGCCCGCTGATGGCCAGCTAAAAGTAAGCAGGTGACCAATAGTTGACTGGGGCGGGTCGATATAAAGACGGTGAAACAGTTCAACATTACCGATGAGCTTGTTAAACGAATGTGAATAGCCATGCAGGTAGACCATCAGCTCTTTGCCGTCCTTCATGCGCTCATAAAGGTCCTCTATTAAGCTCTGGTAGTCATCTTGCTCAGGCTTTTTGTGGATAGCGTAATCAAACTGACCGCTATCCAGTCCACTCATGGCACCCCAGGCAACCGGATGTGTCGCCTTGTCATGACCAAAAAACGGTCCAGCATGCTTGACTCGCATGAGCGACCCTTGAGCAATAAGTGGCCGGTTGGTCCAAAACAGATGGTTGAAGAAGGTTTTCATATGCAAAATTTAGCATAGTAACCTCAGGGAAATGGAGGTAAGGTTAATGGGCATAACTAAATGGGATCCCTGGCAAATTACTTACGGGGGCAAAATGAGCGACAGAATAGTAATAGTCGGCGGTGGCTTTGCAGGCGTCAAATGTGCCCGCACACTGCGCAAACTCTTACCAGACAACTGCGACATAGTCTTGTTTAACCGCGAAAACCACATGGTCTTCCATCCACTTCTGGCAGAAGTGGTGAGTGCTACTGTCCAGCCCAAAGACGTAGGCGCCCCCCTCAGACAACTGCTCAAAGGAGTGCAGTGTCGGACCGAGGACGTGACCAATATAGCGGCCGATTCCAGGCAAATATTTTACGAAGCCCACGATGGCCAGGTCAGACCCATGGACTTTAGCCATCTGGTTCTCACCTGTGGCAATACAGTCAATCTATCGCTTGTGCCCGGTATGGATGAACATGCCTTCCCCCTGAAGACAATAGGCGACGCTCTAGCGCTGCAAGCGCATGTAATGGAGCAACTAGAAAAAGCCGAAGTCTGCGAAAATCCCGAAAAGAAAAAATGGTATTTGACTTTTATTGTCGTTGGCGGCGGCTTTAGCGGTGTTGAAGTAGCTGGCGAAATCAATGACCTGGTGCGCAAAAGCCGCAAATACTTCCACCATATAAAAGAGGAAGACATAAAAGTCGTCATAGTCCACAGCAAAGACGCGCTGCTGCCAGAAGTAGGCGAGTCACTGAGACAGTTTGCCAGAGTGGAAATGGAAAAAGCGGGCGTCACAGTGATGTTAAACGCCACAGCGGCAATGGCCACTAACGAAGGCTTGAGACTGAATGACGGCACTCTTATCCGTGGTGGCACAGTGGTTTGCACAATTGGCACCACGACTACTCCACTGATTGGCAAAATAAATTTACCCAAGCAATACGGCAGACTAATTACAGAGCCGGATATGAGCTTGCCTGGCTTGCCATCAATCTGGGCACTGGGAGATTGTGCCGCCGTTGTAAACGCCCAGGACGGCAAGTTTTGTCCACCGGTGGCACAGTTTGCTGAGCGTCAGGGAGCACAAGTAGCGCAAAACATTGCCCGTCGCATCAAAGGCCAAGCAACAAAACCATTTAGTTTTAAAATGCAAGGACAGCTCTGCGCTATAGGCGGTAAGTCAGCTGTAGCCGAGATATTAGGCATAAGACTATCGGGCGGTCTGGCCTGGTTTATGTGGCGCGGTATTTATCTGATGAAGCTGCCCTCCTGGCCTCAAAAAATAAAAGTAGGTCTGGAATGGGGTCTCGACTTACTCTTTGGTCGCACTCTAGCGCACCTCAAAGCTGACCGTACCAAGCGCATTTGCAGGGCTCACTACGGTGCCGGTGACTATATATTTTTGCAAGGCGACCCGGCCACTGACTTTTATGTAATCGACAAAGGCGAAGTAGAAATACTATCCACGTCTGGCGAAGGCAAAGCAGAAGAAGAAGTAATAGCAATACTTGGTCCCGGTGATTTTTTTGGCGAATCTTCACTGCTCGATAGAGCAATGCGCACAAGATCTGTCAGAGCGCGCTCAGAAGTGACTTGCATGGTACTGGGTCGCAACGTGTTTACTCAGATATCGTCATGCCTGATACCGCTCAAAGAAGCGGTAGCCAAGGCAGCGCAGCGCCGCTCCAATATGTGGCTGCACGTACCAGATGTCAGACTGATACTTGAGGATCAAAAAATTAGCTCAATGATTGAGCCACTACCAATGCCATCTGTACCAGTGACGCAATCAGTCGAAAACGTCATCGCCATGATGCACGAGAGCAATGCCGATGCTTGCTATATAGTCGACAAGGACGGCATGCTTGCTGGCATCATCACCAGATCCAATCTACTTGCAGCCCTCGAAAAAGCACCACTGGCAGATCCAAATGAAGACTTGCCAGTCAGTGAAATCATGATCTTAAATCCTGTTTGTCTGGCTACCGATGAAGGTCTGGCTGCAGCAGTGGCAACAATGCGCGATCACGACCTCAAACAATTACCGATAGTCAATGACAAAATCAAGCGTGTGCCAATCGGTCGACTGCGCATCGAAAAAATAGTCTCTTATGTGCTCAGACAGATGCTTGAGCGCAAACGCAATCAGACAGCCTCAAGCACAGACAATCCAATTACAAGCCAGGAAGATCTAGAAAGAGCAATTGCCAAAGCGCGCTCAAGTCCTGAGTATGCCAGTCGCAAAACACTAGAAATTTAGTCACCGCTAAAATCTATCAAATCGCTTTTAACCAGGTCGTTTGCCTCTGGATTGGCATCTATACAAACACCATCTTTTATATCCATTGCTTTCAAATCATTTTCAAACTCGTCAAAAGCACAATTGGGATCTGTGTCTTCTTGATCTGCCCAGGGCAAATTGACGATTGGTGGCTTTTCAAATTGCGTCTGTCTCTTAAGCCTGGGATGGAGATAACGGCGCTCCATCAAAGCTTTAAAAGTATCCTGAGTAATTTTGGCAGAAGCAACCCTCTCATCCCGCCCTGACTCTTTTAGATCTGCCACAAGCTTCGAAGCCAGGTGTGGCATCATGGTGATAAGGTTCCGAAAACACATAACAAATCCTCAAAGCCAGAGCAGGAGCCACTGACACATCACAGCTGTGTCAATGTTTCTTGCAGACGATTGCTTCCGCCATACTTCTATGATGACACTGCCACCTAATGCCAGCTATCGGCCGCATGCCGGATTTATGGCGATGCGAGTTAAGCCCTATAGGTCAAGTGGCCGATACAAAAGGGGACTAAAAGTTAGCGCTAAAAGGTACAGCCAAAACAAAGAGCGACCCCCCGGAGGAGTCGCTCAATATGGTTATTTTGTCCGTAGAGTTACTATTGCGGCTTGCGCGGTGGTCTAACTGTGGTCTCGATATGGGTTGCCCGTCCGCTGCTATCAGTTGAGACATTGGACTCCAGTATGCCGATGACATTACGAGTCTCATTTTGGCGTACCACAATACGCTCTCTAAAACCACTACGATTAGGATAGGGACTTAGTTCCATACTCATATTGAGATTGAGCGGCCGACCCTGCCCATCTTTTAACCCATCCACCCTAAAGGCACAACTACGATCGCCCTTTAACTCGGGTCTGGGCATAAAACAGTTAGGCCCATCTGTGCTACGAATATCCTGGATGGGAAATCCATTGGCGTCACGTCCAACTTTGCCACTTGCGTCCTTCCAATCAATTTGATTGGCTCGAGACATAGTGATTGGGTTTTTACCATCGCGACCACTAAAATTAAAATTGAGACGAGTATCCGTACCATTCCAATCCAAGTCCCTCAGACTGCTTGTCAGTTCGGCGTTTGCTCGCTCAGCTGTGCGCACAGGTTTGCCGTCTTTGCCGGGGGTCTCTTTATAGATATCAAAGCCGGTTCGATAGGTCTCATCAATCCAGCCATTGTTGTATCCGGTATCTTCGGGTCTCTTATGAATTTCCATGTGACTACCAGGTCCACGATTGGAAGTGGTGTCCACATTCATACCTTTTGCGGTTTGTTGAATCGTACTGTTATAGGTGGCTGGTTGGCTGTCGAGAAGAAACTTGTTGAGAGCATCTTTGGCTACTTCAGTAGCAACAGTCATATTTGCCAGATCGTTTGGAGTAGTCGCTTCCTTTTTACCGTCGCCCATAAGATTCCATCCTCAAAAGTGATTTCTCAAAAGCACCGACCTGAATCAATGCCAACGATTAAATAGGTCTATACACCCACATCACTTTTATTCCCATAACCAGTCAGATTTAATCCTCAGCGCCCTTTGCGAATTTATATCAATGGCAAACAGAGCCAGGGTTTGAGCCGTCGGTTGCCAAGGGTATCAATCTCACCTTTTTTAAACCATATCCCTGGGGTTATCATCCCTACCTACAACGTATAGCTTTTAAGCGGAGCACTCAAAAATGCAGATTGTTATCTTTGGCGGCGGTTTACAGGGTCTGGTCATAGCCAAAAATCTCCAGGATAGACCAGAAAAACCCCAGGTGACCATAGCTGACATTGTTGAGCCGCAAAACCTGCCCACTGGCATAAAAGGGCTAAAAGTAGATGTACTCGACTTAGCGCAGGTCAAAGCCGCCACAAAAGGCGCCGACGCCCTGGTCCTGGCTGTACCGAGCAGTATCGCCCACAAGGCACTGACCAATCTTTTGACTCTCGGCATCCCAGTTTGCGATGTCAGCTTTACCCCTGACCCACCACTGAGCCTGGATAGTGACGCTAAAAAGAGCGGTGCATGTTGTGTCGTTGATTGTGGAGTAGCACCTGGCTTGAGCCATATCCTGGTGGGAGCAGCCTACCGTGAGCTGGGAGGACTGGACGAAGTGGAGATACTCGTGGGCGGCATGCCCCAGGACCCACCAGAAGTCTTCCGTCATGCCATTTATTTCAATCCATCAGACTTGATTGCTGAGTATGTGCGCCCAGCCCGCGCCCGCAGTAAGGGTCAAAATATCTCCCCCAGCCCGCTGGAAGCCAAAATCGAACCCTACCACGATAAAGACCTGGGTCATATCGAGTCATTTTTATCCGATGGACTGCGCTCCTTGCTCGATAGCTTCCCTGATGTGGCCGAAATGAACGAGCGCACATTGCGCTGGAGCGGACATTTGCCAGCGATGAAGTTTATGCACAAGCTCGGTCTCTTTGAAGATGCAGTGATTGCTCAGACCGCCAAATCACTCAATACCCACTATCCTGCAAGCGCCTTTGAAGACTATCTGCTCATGGTAGTGACTGCTCGCAAAGGCAACAAAACACTCTCCTGGCGCATGCTAGACAAGCATACCCAGGGCACCTCGGCTATGAGCCGCACCACAGGCTATACCACTGCCGCTGTCACTATGCTCTTAGCCAAAAAAATGTTTACCGCCCCTGGTGTACACGCCCCAGAGGTACTGGGCAATGAGCCTGAGCTGGTCAAAGCACTGCTAGCAGATCTTAGCGAGCGCGGCGTCGAGTGCAAGAGTCTTGAGATGAGCCAAGCCAAAGCATAAATCAGTAACTGACTTTCACTTGTCTTTCACGTCCCTGGACATAGTCTAGGGACGTGCACTTTTAGTAGCGCTTTTTCTACCCCTTAAAAGAGTAATTTACTAATGGCTAATCCAGAGCAGTCAGACCGCGTCCAGGAGCAACCACCCCGTGCCCCCGAGCGCTCGACAATAAATGAGACACAGGATTATCAAAAATCAAATCCTGCCATGTTTCGCGCTGACCAAACAGCCAACGACAAGCTTGTCAACTCTGGTGCCCTGCCAGCAATAAGTTTTGGCCAGTTTGATGGACGCTATGACTCTGCCAAAATGATCGGTCAGCAAAATGGTTTTAAATTTGAAGACGGCATCAAAGCCTATGAAGGCGGTCACAGTCTGACAAATGGCATTATGCTCACAAGAGAAAACGCCAGTCGAGTAGCCACAAGAGAACTTGAGCCTGGCTCTCCAGCGCTGCGCGGTAATGAAACGCAAAGAGGCGTTGAACAGCAAGGCAAATCAGAAAACAATAGTGCTGCTTTGACAAGCAAATTGATGGATGCCAAAGCTACGCCGCAAGAGAGACTGGCGGCTGCCCGTGAGCTGGTCAATAGCGGTGTCACCAAGATTGATACCACTATGCAAGACGGCAGCAAAGCATCACTGAGATTGGACAGCACAAAAGCCGGCAGCAAAGAAATGGTGCATGTATTTGTCAACAAAGGCAACCGCGAAAATGTGGCTCTGAGAGGCAACTTTGATGAGAGTGGTGCACTGAGTAAACAGCAAAACAACGGCAAGACTTACTCTTATGAGGGCAAAGGTCAAAAAGACCTCAGCCGCATGAGCTTTAAGCCTGGCAATACACCTGAAGCACCCAGAGCGACTGAAGCGCCAAGACCACAAGCGCCAGAAGCTCCTAAAGCTCCTGAGCGTGTTGCAAAAGCGCCAGAAGCCCCCAGAGAAGTTCCCAGGGCACAGAGCAAAGCGCCAGAAGCTCCCAAAGCACCCGAAGCTCCCAGGGCTCCACAAGCACCAGAAGCACCCAGGGCACCGGAAGCTCCACAAGCCCAGGCTCCAGCATCGAGAGAAAGACCAGTATGGCCTCGCGTCATTAACAAGCCAGATGCAGCCCAACCAGAACAAGCGCCTAAAGCAACTGCAGAAACAACACCAAAAGCACCAGAAGCGGCACCAGCCAATGCCAATGCAAAAGCAGTAGAAACACCGCAAGCCGAGAAGAAGGAAGGAGAGACTAAACCAGAACAAATAAAACTAAAAGATGGCATGAGACCAATTGTTATCCTTGACGCCGGTCATGGTGGCAAAGACAGTGGCGCGGTAGTAGGCGGCACGCAAGAAAAGGACCTGACTCGCGCACTCAACGATCTCGTCACTAAAAAATTGCAAGATCGAGGAGTCTTTGTCGAGCACACAAATCCCACCGATAAATACATCTCTCCAACAGAGAGACGCGAAAGAGCTGACAGAGAGCGTGGCGCCATAGCTGGCCGCAAACCTGAGCAAGAGTGTCAAGCCGATGCCGCTGTATCCATTCATGCCAATCACGATGGCGTCCACAACAAAGGTGGGGGCTCTACTCGTGGACTGGAAATACTGCTCAATGGTGGCAAAGGCAAAGATGGCACACTAGATCTCGCCAAGAGCATTCAAGGTGCTGTCAACAAAGAAAAAGAAGCAGGACTGGATGTAGTGGATGGCGGCTTGCGCAATCGCCCTGGACTGGCTTTTACCAAAGCGCAAAGTCCCACAGTTTTAGTGGAGGCTGGTTATATGACTAATAACCGCGACCTGGCTAATCTTAAAGACCCTGTTTACCGCGAAAAACTAGCCACCGCCATCACCAATGGTATCGCTCAATTTTTGCAAAATCGCCCTGCTAATTGCCGCAAATAAGCATGTAGTTGGCAAATTGAAGCAAAATAGTGGAATAGTCTAACAGCGATTTATTCGAAAAGTTTCTCGATGTTTTCGGTGGGGCGACCAAGCACAGCCTTATTGCCGCGCTCCACGATTGGTCTTTGCATTAAGTCAGGGTGTTCCACCATCAGCTTAATCAATTGGTCATCGGATAACTCTGCTTTAGCTAGCTTCAGCTCTTTATAGATTGCTTCGGAGGTACGCAAAATCGCCCGAGCCGGTAAGTCCATCTTGCCCAAAAGTTCTTTTAGCTTTTTAGCAGTAAGAGGCTTGATGTAATAGTTGACCTTTTCAAAGTCAACCTTATGCGATCTAAGTAGCTTGTCTGCTTCACGGCACTTGCTACAGGTTGGTCTTTCGTAGACTGTTATTTTTTCTGACATAAACACCTCACAATACGCGTCAGAATAGCACTTAAGCTGGTGGTGCCTGCATGTCCTTAAACATGACGATTGGATAATTATTGCGCTGTGCCACCATCTTAGAGGCTTTAGCAGCACTAAGAAGTAGCCCCATATCATGACAATCCTCAGGCACTCCAGCGATGCCAAAAGCGAGAGCTAGATTGTCTACACCAGGCATGATGGGAGAAGAGCGCATGGTCTCAAGTAAGCGGTGAGCGAGCATGGCAGCAGACGGTGCCTCAGTATTGGGCAAAAGCAATATATAGCTCAATGTCTCAAAGTGGGCCAGCACATCAAGGCTGCGCTTGACCGCCCTGATACGGCTAAATGCCTCAGCCAGTGCCGGTGCAGACAGAGGCTCCAGGCGATTGGGCAAAATCATGCGCATCTCAAAGATGACAATCGCAAAGGGCGTACCAAACAATTGATAGCGCTTAAATTCCTGGTCCAAAAAGAAATGAAAAGATGGATAAGACATAATGCCAGTGTCAGGTCTAGCCAAAAGTCCATTGACGCGTTGGATAGCATTGCTATCAATATTGGTGGACTCCAAAAAGGCTGTTTTATCAACTTTTGATGGCTTTTTGGTAATGACAATGAGACCGCAATTGACCAGGTTAAAGAGCACGCCGACCCAGTCTTTTTTGACCATGGGCTTTTTGCGCAATAAATCAAATAGCGTAGAGCAACCATCTAACTGCAAGTAAAATTCTTTTTGCATCTTGAGATCTACTGGCGCACCCTTTGCGACAGCTTGATCAAACTCCGGCTCGGTCAGTCCCACCTGAGCTTTATCCAGATATGACTCCATTGTCAAACCACTGTCAATCAACGCTTTGCTTTGATCGAGGAGCGTTATACCCTCCATCAATATGGCATCGAGACGGCGTTTTACCGTGCGCAGAGTAGTGGTCTCGTCACGGTAAAAATAAAACTTACCGCGCTCCCAGGTTACTAACTCCATCAGTGCCAGATCGCCGTCCACATCAACAGCAGTAGCGTGGATTAAATTGCCATCCTCAAAAAACAACTCAGCGGCAGCTTGTGTAGTATCGACAAAGAGACGTCCTGTCATCTTGCTCATCACTACTGATTGCAAGAGGTTAGGCACTGCCATATCAGTCAAATCACCTTCCATGGTGGCATCACGCATAGACTTACTGGCATTAACTACTGGATAACGAGTGCCGGATGTAGCCTGCAAACCAAGCAAACTAGTGCTGTATGTACTCGATGTATTGCTGGCAAATTTATTAGCACCACTGCCCTGACCATTGTTATCGGTCACAGCACTGACTTCACCAGTACATTCGGCATTTATTAAATTGAAAATCAATGTCAGATCGCCTGAGCCATAGGTCCAGATTTCGCGATTTTGACGACCTGCCCCTTCGTTAAAGATCCAGACAGGGTCGCTCGACTCCGGCTTATAGCCGACTGACAACAAAAAATTTGTTTGACTATTAGGCTTGGGCCAGACCAGCTCAACTATACGTCCATGACTGTCCTGGGCTTGAGACAAAGCTGACATCAGCTGTGCAACAGTAGGTATGGTCTCAAGAGGAGCCATACGGATAGGTTGGGTCGTAGGATCTTTTTTGGGTCGGTACATCTTTTAAAAGGATACCCTATACGATAAAGATTAAAACCAGACAGTATGGGCATAGACATCATACCTACCTTTGCCTCTTGATAAAGGACGTTATGGCAAACAACAAGGACCGACTGCAAAAAATAGAAAAACTTATTGGCGACTATAGAGTGACAAGCGGCAAAAAGTTTAAGCTCAAAAACTGGGAGCCATCGGATACTCATGGACTGGACTCAGAATTTAAAGATGAAGCCAAAGAATTACTTACAATTGGCGTAGAATGGCTCGCAGAGCTGCAAGACAAACTCTACGCTCAGGATCGCTGGGCTGTTTTGTGTATCTTTCAGGCCATGGATGCGGCGGGCAAAGATAGCACTATCAAGCATGTAATGTCCGGTGTAAATCCACAAGGATGCCAGGTATTTAGCTTTAAACAACCAAGTAGCGAAGACCTCGATCATGATTTTATGTGGCGCTACCAGCGGTGCTTACCTGAACGCGGTCGCATCGGTATATTTAACCGCTCCTATTACGAAGAAGTGCTAGTAGTAAAAGTGCACGAAGAAATATTGAAAGCACAAAAACTGCCAGAAAAGCTAGTAACAAAAACAATCTGGGAAGACAGACTGGAAGACATAGCCAACTTTGAAAAATATCTAGCTCGCAACGGAGTTAGTGTCATAAAGTTTTATCTGCATCTCTCCCAGGAAGAACAGAAGAAAAGGTTTTTGGCGCGCATCGAAAAGCCAGAAAAAAACTGGAAATTTGACAGTGGTGATATCAAAGAGCGTGGTCACTGGGCCGAATATAGAGACGCCTTTGAGGAGGCAATCAGTGCTACAGCCACGCCTGAATCCCCCTGGTATATAATACCTGCGGATAACAAATGGTTTGCCAGACTGGCGGTCTCTGCCGCAATGGTACAAAAATTAGAAGGGCTCGATCTCCAATATCCCAAAGTAGATAAGGTCAAACTCGAACAACTTGCCCAGGCTAAAGCGTTGCTATTATCAGACAAAAAATTAAAGCAGTAGAAGGAGAATAAGATGTTTGACCGACTGATGAACATCATCAAATCGATGTTCAATTCTGGCGTAAGCAAATTGGAAACCGCTGAAGTACTGGCAGAACAAGCAGAAAGCGACCTCTCCAAGAGTGTCAAACAAGTACAAGATGCGCTCACTGCATCAATAACCAACGAAAAAATGCTGGAAGCCCAGCTCAAAAAAACCAGTGAAGAAAAAGCACAATGGGAAAAGAGAGCAGCTCTTGCTGTCGGACAAAACAACGACGAAGTAGCCAAACAATGTCTACAAAAGAAGGTCGAACTGGCCAAGCAAGAAGCTGCCTTAACCAGTCAGATAGAAGAGCAAAAGAAACAAACAGGTCAGCTTAAGACTCATTTTGCCAAGCTAGATCAAGAATACAAAGACTTCCGCCTCAAAAAACAAAGCATGGCAGCCCGCTCCAAAAGCAGCGATGCTATGGCTAAAGCCAATGATTTGATTGCTGGCTCAGGGCCAAGCAGTATGGAAAAGTGGGAAGAAAAAATCCGCTCCAAAGAGATAAGAAACGAAGCCATGCAAGAAATGCGTGGTATCTCGGCTGGTATGGAAGAAATCAAAGAACTTGACAAAGCCGCTCATCTAGACGACGAACTGGCTATGCTCAAAGCACAAATCAGTGCCAAAGCAATCACCAGCTCAGCTGATGGCAATCAACCCAAACTGATTGTGCAACGGGATGACGATGCTGTAGACGCGGAGCTTGTGGATGATAACGTGCCAATGCTATTAGAAAACAAAGACGACAAAAAGTAAGTTGAACTTTTTAGCTAAGCTGGGCGTCTACTGATATCTGTATAAAGGCTATCTGTATAAAGGCTATAATGAGCCATTGAGTGCGCCAGATGTCCAGGATGAAACCAGAACAACTCAAAACCGAATCAATTCGGCAGATGATTTTGCGCAGCTATGCTGCCCCGGTGGCCAACCGGGGACTTAGTTATGCTGCCAATAATCGGGTAATCAATATTGGTTACCTGGCAGCCGAGCGCCTCATCCACGCCAAGGTATCAGGCAGCATGCTGGATCCTTATTTAGCCGAGGTGAGACTCAACTTCCAGGGCGCCCTCGAAGAAACCTACTGCACCTGTCCGGTCAGACATTACTGCAAACACACAGCCGCTCTACTCTGGACAGTGGTTGCTCATTTTAGTAGGGGCGGCAACTTAAGTGATTTGCACAAATTTAGTATGCTGCAAATGCCTGGCTATCTAGCCCAGGCTGCCCGTGATGTCAAATCTCCAGACAGTGACTCTCCCCAGTCAAAATCACAAGCTGCCCCTAAGCCCGGTCAAAAAGGCAAAGATCTAGCTCCTGGAGCACTGAGTGTCTCTACTGGCGCCAACTTCAAATATTTAGTCCAACTTCTCAAGAGCGACAATACCTTTGCAAATGAGGTTGCCCCCAGGCGCAGACAATATGTCTATGTTTTTTCGGAGAGCTACCACAGCAAGCTCGGGGTAGAGCTCAGAGCGGTGGTCGTAAAAAAAGACGGCTCATTTGGCCACGACAAAGAAGCAGAAGTCTGGGACATACTCGACCCCCGACCGGGAGACGGCGATGCGGTACCATTTGACAGTATCGACCGTACCATAGTCAAGCTCTGGTTTTTAGCAGCTGGAGGCACTCAGGGACATGGTCTCGAAGAGCTACTGCCTGATGTCGATCTTTTGCGCGACCTGCTTGCTAAAGCCACCAGTACCGGACGCGCTCACTGGCTATCGGTGCATGGTCCCAAACTGTCTATGGGACCTGATTTGCCCGGTGAGCTAAACTTCAAAAAGCTCTACAACGACCGCTATCAGCTCACACCCCGGCCCTGCCAGGAGCGCGAGCTGCCTTACGATATCGATCCCAGCCGTATCGTTACTTTTAGCGGTAATCCTTCTGTTTATCTTGATACAGCCAATAGCCGCATTGGCTGTCTTATCTATGATCATCCCATTACCTCAGCAACTGCCGAGGCACTGATTGCACTACCGACGGTGCGTGAGCATGAGCTTATGGCAGTCAAAGTTTTGCTTGATGATCTCAAAGCACCAGTAGCGATTGTGCGCCCAATAGTTGGTCGAGAGGCACAGATCCAGCTAATCAAGCGCATCCCCTCACTGCACCTGGAGCGCAGACCAATAAGCGATCATTTACGCCAGTTGCGTCCAGACCTGCCTATTGCACTCGATATTGCTTTACTCAGCTTTAAACAACCTCCGGGCTTTAAGGAGGGCACTTTTACCCAAACCATAGAAGACCGCAAAAACGACAAAATAGTCGTGCAAAAGATAGATACATCCGGTGAGCGCAAGGCTCTCGATAGCCTGGTGGCACTGGGCTTTAAGCAGATACTCAATCCTGAATCACTGGGACTAACCGGACAGGCTCTTTATTTACAAGCACCAGATCCCACCTGGGCTAAATTTGCTGCAGTGGACAGACCCGCACTGATAGATCAAGGCTGGCAAATCAGCAAGGACAAGACTTTTGTAGACGATGTCGTCGATACTGCCGACAATCAAGACTGGTCCATCCATTGCAGCGAGCGTGGTCAGTACTGGTTTGACCTGGAGCTGGGAGTCAAAATTGACAATCAGCAAATCTCACTCATCCCCATAATCGAGACCGCACTGGCCACTCTGCCAGAAGAACTCTCTTTAGCCACTGTGGACAAATTAGCCATAGAGGGCAAATTTTATTGCCGCATGCCAGATGGACGCACCCTAGCGCTGCCCTTTGATCGAGTCAAATCGGTCATTGTGCTTTTACTAGAGCTACTGCACTTTGGTCTCCACCCCTCAATGGTGCCCCTGGTACATGTAGTCAAATTATTATCCGATCAATTTGTCAATAAGCTGAGACTGGAGGGCGCCGCCAAACTACGCGCCATCGCTCAGGAGCTTGCCACTATGGATGGTATTGCACCTGTGAGTGCCGCACCGGGCTTTAAGGCGCAACTACGCGATTATCAGGAGCTGGGGCTGGGTTGGTTGCAGTTTATTGCCAGATTTGGACTGGGTGGTATTCTTGCCGATGAGATGGGTCTGGGCAAAACAGTACAAGCACTAGCTCATATCCATCTGCAAAAACATCAGGGTCATACAGGTCCTTATCTGGTTATATGCCCAACCAGTGTCATGCCCAACTGGCTTATCGAAGCAGCACGTTTTACACCAGAGCTAAAAGTCCTCGGGCTACGCGGTCCCAATCGTTTTGCACTTTATGATCAAATCGACAAGCAAGATATTATCGTCACCACTTATCCAGTCTATCTGCGCGACTTCCCTGTATTTAGCAAAATACACTGGCAGGGTGTAATCCTGGACGAAGCGCAAGTAATCAAGTCGGCCAAAGCTCGCATCAAAGAAGCAGTCTCTTTACTAAAGGCAGAGCACCGCATCTGCATGACCGGTACCCCCATCGAAAACAACCTGCTAGAGCTATGGTCTCAATTCGATTTTGTACTACCAGGCATGCTTGGAGACAAAACCAAATTCACAAAATATTTCCGCCAACCCATCGAAAAAGCAAACAGCCTGGAGCGCAAACAAGCCCTGGCATCCTGGATCAAGCCATTTATTTTGCGCCGTACAAAAGACACAGTAGCGCTAGAATTACCCGCTAAAACAGTGGTAATTCATTCGGTCGAACTAGAAGGCGCCCAAAGAGACTTGTACGAGACTGTGAGAGTGACCATGCTCGATCATGTGCGCCAGGAGATACAACTAAAAGGCTTCGAAAGGTGCCAGATAGTTATCCTAGACGCCCTGCTTAAACTGAGACAGACCTGCTGCGATCCTCGTCTGGTCAAGCTCAAATCAGCTCGCACAGTGACAGAGTCAGCCAAACTCGATGCCCTCTTTGATCTGCTCACACCTCTGGTGGATGAAGGTCGCAAAATTATTTTGTTTTCGCAGTTTACGTCGATGATGGATCTGATTATCGCCGAGATGCAAGAGCGCCAAATTGATTTTGTCCAGATTCGCGGTGATACTACAGATAGAGCCACTCCTGTTAAGCGCTTCCAAAATGGCGAAGTCCCAGTCTTTATACTGAGCCTCAAAGCTGGTGGCACCGGTCTTAATTTAACTGCCGCAGACACAGTCATACTCTACGACCCCTGGTGGAATCCAGCCGTAGAAGATCAAGCTATGGACCGCGCTCATCGCATCGGCCAGATAAACCCTGTCTTTGTTTACAAACTAGTTACCAGAGACACCATCGAAGAACGCATACAGGACCTGCAAAAGAAAAAACGAGCGCTCTGCCGCGCCATACTTGACAATGAAAACGACGGCTCAGCAAGCTTTACGCAGGCAGATCTAGAACTACTCTTTAAACCGCTAGAAACACAAGTCCTGGACAATAACAAAAAGAAAGGTAAAAAGAGCGAAGACTCTCAAGCAGGCGGCAGAGAGCACTACCGCTAGGGAGTATAATGACACAGGCATTTTGCCTGAGGTATCTAAATGTACGATCACGGTGTAAAAGTATTAGTCTGCCTGGCTGACTTAAATAATTGTGCCTCAACAATAGACACAATCAAAAGCATGCCCTGGGCACCTGCCACTCAAATCAGACTCTTTTTGGTTTTAACGATTGAGTCGGGTCTGCCGCTGGGCTCTCTGCTTATGGGACCAGGCAAGCAACACCACGGACTTGAGATATCGCAAAAAGAAAGACAATTGCGCTTCCTGGCAGGACAATTGCAACAAGCACTGCCTCATTGTGCAGTCGATATCGAAGTCTGGCATGGAGACGCTAAAGCAGCCATTATCGAAGCAGCTGGTGAATGGCCAGCCAATTTGATAGTACTGACAAAAAGACCACGCAAAAAGCTAGAACGTCTAATCATGGGAGATTGCTGCAAAAACGTAGCGACACATGCCCATTGCCCAGTGCTCATCTTAAAACCACTGGAGCATGAGCTACCGGGTGTAGAGAGCCATGGCTTCCAAAATATACTGGTGGCAGTGGATCAAAGTATCTACAGCCGCGCCACACTCTACTGGCTTTGCAATATGGAATGGAGCGCCAGAACTCGCATAAAACTAATCATGGCAGTTGAAGATGTAGGCGAATTGCATCCCGATGATATTACTCCAGCTATCCACGGCATGAGCCCTCAGATGGAGCTAAACGTGGCAGCCAGACTGGAAATAGAAGAACTATCCAAACCATTAATTGGCCGCTTTGGTGCCCATGCCATAACCACCCAGATAGCCGATGGCGATGCCAAAGAAATAATCATGGACACAGCAGTAGCCTGGGGAGCGGATCTGGTAGTCGTGGGCTCACACGGCCGCACCAGTCTATCAAAACTGGTGCTGGGAAGTGTCTCCGAAAACATCGCGGCGCAAGCACCATGTGCAGTGGCAATATTGCGCGAACTAATCTCAGATGAATATCTGGAAAAACTCAAGCCACAAGTGATTATGAGCACCGAAGAAGAAGAACCAATCCACTTTGAAAGAGGCGGCTATGGCGACGACCGCCCCCACATCACACCCACGGGTATGTAGCAGAGGGTTGTAGCGACCCTGCAAGCTAAAGACGCTGTCCAGAAGCTGCAAAAGATGGGTGGCGCCAAAGTAATACTATCCACAGTGACAAGCGCCAAAGCAATGTCACCCTGGGTAGATGGGCTAGCCACAGACGGTACCTTACTTTTAGTTGGGGCCAGTATGGAACCAATGGAGGTTACCCCGGTATCTCTAATTATGGCCAGACGCTCGGTCAAAGGCTGGCCCAGTGGCACAGCCATGGACTCTCAAGACTGCCTGGAATTTAGCGCACTGACCGGTATCAGACCGATGATCGAAAAATTCTCACTCGATAACGCCAGCCAGGCTTATGAGCGCATGATGAGCGGCAAAGCGAGATTTAGAGCGGTTTTGACTGTGGACTAAAAAGCAATTAGATAATCAAAAGCAGGGAGAGTTGGCGTCAACTCTCCTACTTTTTAGTGCTATTTTCTACGTCAAACTCGACTATTTTTGGCAAACTGGGATTATGAAAGAGCGCCATATCGACTTCGTCTTTGGCTGACAACTTTTGCCCCATACGATGATAGCAATAGGCTCTGGCCAAGTGATAGTCAGAGTTGTTTGGTACATCAGTGAGCAAGTATTTTAGCTCC
>Ga0075158_10001525_pt1 | contig 17413 bp, 2 predicted proteins | sample JI91814BDNA_FD_70968 | JGI IMG/M metagenome (GOLD analysis project Ga0075158, IMG submission 70968) | Wastewater effluent complex algal communities from Wisconsin, to seasonally profile nutrient transformation and Carbon sequestration -... | ecosystem: Engineered > WWTP > Effluent > Algae... | reverse complement strand
AAAATTTTTTTTTTTTTTTGATGTTCTCAAATATATATATATACATATATATACACATATACATATACACAAACACACACGTCTTTTTAAAAAATAATCATATATATATATATATATATATATATATACAAACACACACATCTTTTTAAAAAATAATCACATATATATATATATATATATATATATATATATTTCTAACTTTGCCCACACATTTATTTAATTATTATCTCAAAAATAAAATAAAAAAAGAGAAACAATTATGACATATTTTATTTCTTTTGATAAAAATGCACCGCTTTCTAGTGTAATTAAATTTTTAATAACAAACCAAAGAAGTTGCCAAATAATTAATACATTTATTTTGTTTTTATTTTTATTTTCATATAATTATTATTGTTCAAGTTTAAATGATACATTACCTATATCATTAACTTTAATTGATAGTATACTTTTATCAATTTCTTTAGCATCTTTTTTATGTTTAATAAATTTATTTAGTGAATTAGGAATTTGTTATTATAATTATGAATCTCATATAAAACTTATTTTTTCATCATTTTGTTTTTGTTTCATTTGGAATATATCATCAAATCATTTTTTTCATGTTGTTTTAATAGATTATCTAAATTTAATTAATTTTAAGTCTTATATTGGTGATGTTAAAATGTCAGATATTTTATCTTTATATAGAACAAAAAATAATATTTTTTATAGTGATAATAATAATAAAAGTTCTCTATATGATAATGTTAATATTGATATATTTTGGTCATTAGAAAGAGAAAAAAATATTATTGATAATAATGACAACGAAAATGGTGATTTTAAAAATTATTTTTTAAAAAATGATTCTAATATTGATTTATTAAATAATAATTCTTTAAATATTGATTACTTTATTAAATTATTATATTCAAATATAGAATGTATTAATTTTTATGATAATAACGATGAAGAATTAGATTGTTCAATTAATAATATAACTCTTAATTTTGAAAATATTGAAAATAAACATTTATTTAAATTAAATTTATTTAAAATATTTAAAAAATTTACCAATATATATTATCTTAAAAATTTATTTCAAAGTTATTCTATTTTTTTGATAATACATTGCTCATTTTTGATTATTACATTAGCAATATGTTTTGATTATTTTAGCTTTTTTTATTATTTTGATGGAAAAAAAAAAGGTGAAGGTGATTATTGTTTTTTTAAATTTAAAAAAAAAATTTCATTATTATCACCATTAAAAAATTCTTTACCAAAAAATAATATTGAAGTTAATAAAATAAAAGGTGATGATGATAATAACAATAATGATAATAACAATAATAACAATAATAATAATAATAATGACGAAAATATAATTATTAGTAATTTTGAAAATACAAAAGAACCTGGTTTATTTGGTTATAAAAGTATAAATTATTTATATAGTATATTTAATATTTTATCATTTATTCATATAATAAAAGTTTGTATTTCATTTGTATCACGTTATGATAAATACAATATGTTATCTTATAAAAGTGATTTAACTGGAGATTATGCTTTTATTACATGTTTATCTTTGATAATACTTTTTAGAAATCCTTATTTTTATTATATAGAAAAAGATTATAATCATGAAAAATATTTTTTTGATAAAAAAAATATTAAAACAACATATAGTATTTTATATATATATTTAATTGATTTTATATTAATTATATTTTTATATATTAGTATTTTATCATTACATAAAAAACATAATGGACATTTTTTTTTAGAATTTCAAAATGAATATGGAAATATTGTTAATGAAAAATATGGATTTGAAATGTCAAATGATATTGAACAATATACATATAATGATTCTAATTTTGATATATATAAATGGAATTTAGTTAAATATAACAATAAAAATGGTGGTGATTATAATGAAAAAAATATATTATATACATTAACTTATGAATATAAATTTAATAAATTAGATAATTACCCAGATTCATTTGATTTTAAGAAAAAATATCATAAATTAAATGAAGAAGATATACGTGAATTTATATGTGGGATATTATATCTTTGCGCTTTGAAACATATTTTTTTTATAAAAATTTATTTTCTTGAATTTATGTCTAAATATGCTTCATCATTATCACCATCATCATTTTTTTCAAATCTTTTATTTGATTCAAGATATGTTTCATTAAAATCATCATTTATATCAGCTATATATATGTTATTATTTTTTGCATGTTTTTTAACTATGAAAAAAAAGGAATAACATTAATTTTTTTTTTAAAAATTATTACATATAAAATGTAAATAAATAATCTCTTTTTTATTTTTTTTTTTATTTATTTAATTATTATTATTATTATTTAGGTTAGAAATTTTTTTCACTTTGAATAATATATATATATATATATATATATATATATATATATAGAGAGAGAGAGAGAGAGAGAGAGAAAAAGAGAGAGAAACAAATAAAAAAAAATAATAATTTTTATTTAAATTGTTATTATTATTAAAAAATAAGTGATAAAAAAATATTTCTTGAATATCTAATTTTTTTTTCTAAACCATCAGCATATTTATTAAATATTTTATCATTATAACATGTTAAAACTTCTGAATATATTAAATCATTTTTTTCATTTATTAATTTAATATTATTTGAACTTTTATATAATTCATTTTCATTTGGTTCTAAATTACATACAAGTTCACATGTCCAAGGTCTAGGATATTTAGGTTCTTTATTAATTTTTAAATCATCATATGAACCATATTTTTTTCTTATATAATCATTTTCTTCATTTTCTTTATTTTCATTATCATTATATAAAACACCCATATTACATGGTTCAACAAAATAACATAATGTATGTGTATTTTTATATATACCATATATTCTATCACCAGATCCTAATATATTAATATATTCACCATAATCATTCATATATATTAATGAATTTGGTGATAAATAATTTGTTTCTAATAATTTATAACTATTTTTATCATCTTTTGATCCCCATGGTATTAATTTATCACATGTAATAATATATTCTTGTATATTTTCATCTTTTATTTTATATATATCCAATGTTATATTAATATTATTTTTATCATTATATATTTCTTCATATAAATATCCATGTCCTGAACATAAATTATATTCTGAATATGATCCTATAACTGGATCATAACCAAAAGGATATTTACAAGCATATTCTTTTTCAAAAGTATCAGCATCTAATGATAATAATGTTTGATTAAATAATGAATTAAATAAATATCCAGAACCTCCATTGTTATTATTATTATTAATATTATTACCATTAAAAGGTATATTTTTAACAATAATTGATGATATACTATTATTATAAAATACCATATCATTTAATTCTTTTATTGATCTTGGACCATATCCATTTATACAAGTTTTACAAAAAACAATTTTATCATAAAAACCTTTATCAAATGAATGCCAACAATCACATCCTCCTTCATCACCTTCATTTTCATAATATAAATAATCACCACCATTTAACCATCTTCTACTACTTGTTGTATTTGCTATAATACATCTACCAAGTTGTGATGTTCTACATTGTATTTCATCAGCACCACAAAATCTTGGTGCTAAATGATTTTTCCATATATCTTGTAAATATTTTTTATCTTCTAATTTTGTTAAATTAATTAATTCTGTATATTCAAATCTTGTAAATGGTAAATTTTTATTTGTTTCTCTTTTTTCTAATGGATAATTTTTTGGGTATATATTATATAAAAATATATTTGATGATATATTTGATATTTTTTCACCAATTGTTTGAACTCTTCCTAATTCAAGTTCAGTATCTAATATATTTGTATAATTATATTTTATTTGTAAAAATGGTGGATTTGTTAAATATTCTATATTTAATTTTTGTCTTTGTGGCCATAATTTATAATTTATACCATATTCTTCATGTTGTGGTATACTTTTTTTATCATAAAAATATGATAAAAATAATGGCCATCCTTTTCCAATATATTGACTCATTGATGATAATATATCCCATATATTATTTAATGGATCTAATTTATAATTTTGATTTGTTGTTAAATGATTATAATCAATACTCATACCTGGTACATCATACATACTATTCATACCAATAATTCTTATTGTATATGTATTTTTATCATTATTTTGTCTAAGTTTTGATGATATACCAGATTGTTCACATACAAATACAAATGGATTACCATAATCTTTATTTAATATAAAATCTTTAGTAAAACCATCATTATTATATATACCACCACATGATTCACCCCATGAATTATATACTTCAATACCTTTTATATCTGGTCTACCATATGTTGAATTAAATAAACTTATATATATTGATATTGATAATACATTTCTTCCTAATGGTATATCAAAACCATATATTAATCCTGGTCTTTTATATCTAGGTTTTTTATCTTTATTATATAATATATTTTTACATGTTGAATCATAATTATATAATAATAATTCATTATAACATATATTTTCTTCTACATTAAATTCTGAATTTAATGAATAATCTAATGGAAAATTATTTATATCATCATTTAAATTATTATTACCATGATCATTTTTTAAATTTCCACTATTACCTAAATTCATATATGGATATCCTTGTATTAAATTTGTTTGATATGATTCTACTCTTAAATCAATTGTAAGTGATATTGTTTCTGTTTTAATAATTAATGATGATGAATTAAATGATATAAAATAATATTCATTTAATATTAATGAATGTAATGGATCAATTGGTTCTTTATTTTTATCCAAATATTTTTTATAATTAATAAATGATGCAATACCAATATAATGTCCTTCTGTCCATTTATTAAAATCTGGTGTATATATATAATTTGGATTTTGATTATAAAATCCACCAAATATTGCACCTAATGATTTATCATAACATCCAATTGGTTGATTTGCACATGCAAAATTATAATATATATTTTGTCTATATAATTGACAATTAAATTCTCTTTCAACAAATTGATTACATTGTAATGTTCCAAGATTATCTTTAGGTCTTGTATCAGATATAATATTTTCATTTGTTTCTGATGTTGTTGTTGTTGTTTCAGATGTTGTTGTTGTTTCTGTTAATATATCTATTTTAGCATTATAAATTTCAACATTCATAAGTTTACTTGATATTTCATCTGGTGTTATTATTCTTTTTAATGTTAATGATATATCTTTATTATTTATTGGTGATTCTAATGGATATGGTTCATCATTTAATGATTTTGAACATATACAACATCTTAAATCTGGAAATCCTGTTATTGGAGATGGTGTTAAATTAATTGTATTATCATTACATTCTAATAAATCATTTTCATTACCAATACATTTATTTATACATGGACATTTATTTATACCATCATGTTGAATTTCTAAATCACCTGGTATTGTTGATATTTCACCAGGATTACACATATCAATTGTTTTTGTTAATGTTATATTTAAATATACATCATATACTCTATATTTTAAATTTTTCCATACTATTGCAATCATATTACCTCTTTGTAATGACATTGTTATATTTACTGGTGTTAATGATTCATATGAATATGATATATTCATATAATTTTTTTCTACTACAATAATTGATCCAGCTGGTATTTTATACATATGTCTTATATGACCAAATACAGTTGGTGATGATGTTGGATTTATTGTTGGTGATATTGTTGGTAATGTTGGATTTTTTGTTGGATTTATTGTTGTTGGTTTATTAGTTGTTGGTGGTAATGTTGGATTTTTTGATGGAATATATGTTGTTGGCATATCTGTTGTTGGTTTATATGTTGGTTTTTTTGTTGTTGGTGTTGATGTAGTTGGTGATGATGTTATTGATGTTGGATTTTTTGTTGTTGGCATAAATGTTTTTATTATTGATGATAAAAATAAATTTTCTCCATTTGTTGTTGGATCACAATAATATAAATGTAATTTTGTTTTTGTACAAGATGTATCATACATATATCCATCACTATATACAGCAACACATTTTTCATCATTTATTATTCCATTATTATTAGGATTACTAAATCCCCATTTTTGATAACTTATTCCATATGAATTATATGATATCCAATTAAATTGATTTTCATTTTTTAAATGATTTGGAAAATTATCTATTTTATTTAATCCTATAAAATATGGACTTCCATTTGATTGTTCATTTAAATATGCTAAATTTTTTTCTGAATATATTGTTGCTAAATGTGATCCTTTTGATATACAATCATTTTCTGCTTCTAACCATGTTATACCATTTGTTAATGGATGATCATCATCTGAATATATATATGATGGATTATCACAAAAAAACATTGATGCTGATAATGTAGTACATTGTATATCATCCCATTTTTTTAATATTCCTGATAAATCTTTTACAATTACACAATTATCTAATGATAATGATGTTCCTGCAGGTTCATTTATATGCCAATTTGAATATGAACTTCTAGTTTCTCCAGATATCCATTCAAATAAATTATTATTTGATGCACCAGATACTTTTTTTATTAATCCTATATAAAATAATTCGGTTGCTAATGTTATATCTCTTAATATTAATGAATCTTTTTCTGAATTTACTGTTGCTAAATGACTATTATATCTTTGTATACATATATTTTCAGCATCTAACCATGATAAATTACCTGTTGTTTGTTTTATTTTTATATATTTATCATATCCTTTTGTTGTTGCATCTGATGATGTTGATGGTTCTCTTTTTATTTTTATATAATTATTATTATTTATATCTGGTTTATCACAAAAATATACATTTGTTATTGTTTCTGTATTACAATTAGAAACTTTCCAAACACCAATATTATCTATTACATCAACATAAACACATAAATTACCTTCTAATGGTGATGGTATTGATAATATTGTTATTACTCCACTAAAAAAATTAAATAATATTTCATTTTTTTCTTTTGATACCCATTTAAATAATGTATTTAAAGATTGAGTTGTTAATTCATCTCCAATATATATATATTTTAATCCTATATAATATTTATTATTTATAACTGTTCTTGATGTTTCTGTTATTGTTGTTGTTTTTATTATATGATATAATATTTTTAAATCATTTAATGATCTAATTGTTGCTAAATGTGTATTATATGTTGTTAAACAATATAATTCTGCCTGTTCCCATGTTTCACTATTTAATTTAACAACTTTTATATAATGTTGTTCATATTTTAAATATTCATCATTATTATAATAATCTATATCACCAAAATTATTATTATTATTTAATTTTGAAAGTTTATTTATATTATTTGTCATTATTGGTTCTTTATCACAAAAATAATTACTTCCAACATTATTTCCACATCTTACTCTATAAAAATTTCCAAAATAAAATATACTACACCTATCTAATATATTTGATGGATTTTGTTCAACATAAATATCATAAGGTGTATAAATATTTGATTCATACATATTATATAAATATTTATTTATATCATTAAATCCAATTGATGATTGAAAATTATGAGAATTTTTTTCATAACCATATTCTTCAAGTTGTGATATAAAACCTAATTCTTCTATATTTAATATACTTATTAATCCATTACTATATGATTGTTTACATAATGATGAATATTCTAAAGAATTTTTTCCACTACCTTTTTCATAATATATTTTTTCATTTATTTTTCTATAAACATTATTATTATTTATATATGGTGATAATAACGACATTGTATCACAAAAAAATATACTTGTATATCTTGTATTACATAATATATCACTCCAACCATATAAAAAATTTGATATTTTTATTGAAAAAATACAATGTTCACCAATACTATTACCATTTGGATCATCTGGAAATGTATCTGTAAGTCTACCAATTATAGTATTATCATTTCTATTTTTAACCCATTTTGAAAATAATTGTAATGGTTTATTATTTTGATTTATCCATCCATATTTAGTATTATTTTTTGTATTTAAATTATTTAAACCAATATAATATTCTGTATTTATTATATTTGATTGAATTTGTATTGTATAATCATCTTCTAAATTTTCAATTGTTGCTAATCCCATACCTGTTTTATATTGACACATATTTTGTGCTTCAATCCAATTTACTTTATTTGAACTTCCTGTTGTTGATAAACTTCCTTTTAAATATATTTTTGGTGGTAATTTATTACAAATAAATTTATTTGTTATATCATTTGTACATGATATCATATACCATAATTGATTTTCAGTGTATAATAATGGTGATATAGTTGTAAAATTTGTTGATATCATAGAACATTTTAATAATAAAGATGATGAAGGTTCATTTATACCCCATTTTTTATATCCATCATAAAATTTTTTACCTGATGACCATTTTATTATATTATCATTATTATTTCTATTTAATCCAAAATATATATTATCACCATTTGACCATGAATTTATTGTATTTTCTTCTTCAATTGATGATACAATACCAAGATTTGTACCATATATAGATTGACATATTTCTTCTGCTTTTAACCATGATATTTTTTTATCCCATGTTATAAAATGATAATCCATTGTTTTTGGTTTATCACATAAATACATACTTAAATAATCTAATTCACAATTACCAAATATCCATGTTTTTGTAGCTAATCCTTTATATTTAACACAGCTATGTGAAAATGATTGAGGACTTGGTGTTGGTATAAATAATGTTGAACTATCCCATGCTGATGAATATCTATAAATAGAACCAGATTCCCATATTAATTTATTATTTCTTTCTATATCATTTAATCCTATCCAAACTTCATTTGATATTGTTGTTCCAATTATTTTATGAATAAAATTATGATCATTAATTGAATCAATTGTTGCTAAATTTGTACCATAATTATTTATACATGACATTTGTGATTTAAACCAATTTAAATGTAATGTTGTTGATAAACTTCTTAAATCATTTAAAATATATTCATTTGTATATTTTGGTTTATCACATACATATATATTTGTTAATAAATCAGAACATGATATATCATTCCATCCTTTTGATATTTTTATCATAATACATCCAAATAAATTTAAAGAACCATCAATATCATCTGGTTCTATATATATATCTGGTGATATTTTTTCAAAATTTGAATATATTAATTTTTCACCTGATTTCCATGTATATATTTTATTTGTAGTTATATCATTTGCACCTATATAATATCTATTTTTATTTATATATTCACTTGTATAATTACCACCTGATATTAAAAAATTTAATGACATTTCATCATGATAATTATGTATTGTTGCTAATTGTGTATTATATTTTAATAAACAATTATTATTTGCATCATTCCAAGATAATAATGTTGGATGTTTTACTATATAATATTTTTCATATTCTATTTTATCACAAATATAATATGATGCTTCTTGTATAGATGTACAACTAATACTTTTCCATTTTTCATTATTATCTATAATTGTACAATCTTTATCTATAGCACTTATTGATGTTTCACCTATATTCCAATTTGTAAATAATGTTGTTGTTGTTGTTGTTGTAAAATTTGATACCCATTTAAATGTTCCTTCATGTTTTATATCATTAAAACCAATAAATGTTTTTATACCTGATGATAATATATTAGCCATATTTGAATCTTCTATAGATGTTATTGTTCCTAATTGTGTACCATATTTTTTATTACATTCATTATTAGCATCTTTCCAATTTATTGGTATTAATGATTTTTCTATATAATATTTTGATATTTTTGGTTTATCACAAAAAAACATTAAAACATGTGATAATGCTGGTGGTATTGAATTACTTAATGATGGTATTATTATTGATGAACATGATGTATGATCCCATATCCAATTTATATTTGGAGATATACCAAATTGCATTACAACAACACAATTTATTAAATTACTATTTTTAACTGATGGTACTTTTTCAAATTTATTATAATAATAAGGCATTCCTGATACCCAAGAAAAAAGACCTTCTATTTTTTTATCTTGTAATCCAATATAAAATGCTTTATTTGTTAATATTGATGGTATTAAACTTATAATATAATTAAAATCATCTTCTGTTGTTATTGATGCTAAATGTGTTCCATATTTTGACATACATGTTGATTCTGCATCATCCCATGATATACCTGTTAAAACTGTTTCTTTTATATAATCACTTGATCCTTTTATAAAAAAATCTGTTTTTTTATTTGATGTTGGTGAATATGTTATTGTATTTGTTGTTGGTGATATTGTTTGTGTTGGACTTGATGTTATTATTTTTGTTGGTTGATTTGTTATTGGTGATGGTGTTGTTTCTAATAATAATATTGATTTATCACAAACATATGTTGATATTCTATGATCACCATGTGTTAAACAATTATCTAATCTATATAAACCATTTATTATTCTAACACAATACATGTCTGTTGGTGTTGTTAATATTGGTATTGAAAAAAGTAGTGTTAGATATGGAAATGTTTCCCATTTTATATAACTAGTTGTTTCTATACCTGATGACCATCTAAATATTGATCTATCTATTTTATTATTTAATCCTATAAAAAATGATTTATAATTTGTATTTTTGATTAAATAATCAAATTCTGATTCTGTTGTTATTGTTGCTAAATGTGATCCTCTTTGTATACATTTATATTCTGCTTCTTCCCATGTTAAATCAATATCATTTATAAATATATCATATTCTCTTAATTTTGGATCACATATTAATAATCTATTATTTAATATTGTTGATGAACATGTTGTTTCACCCCATCCTTCTTCAATTATTGTATTTATTGAATATGCACAATCTACATTAATTGATCCTAATGTTGTTGTTGGATATCCAATACCCCATTTTTTATATAATATTGATGAATATCCTGATATCCAATAAAATGAATTTAATTCACTTATATAATTTTGATTTTCATATGATCTTTTTAATCCAATATTAAATGTTTTTAATTGTGATATTCTTTTTAAATAATCAAAATCTATTTTTGTATTTACTGTTGCTATATGACTTTTATATGTTGTTGAACATTCACTTTCTGCACTATTCCATGATGTTATATCTGTTGTTTTTGTTATATTAAAATAATTTTTAATTTTTGGTTTATCACAAATAAATGCACTTAATAATTGAGATGAACAAGATACATCTTTCCATCCATCTGGAATTAACATATAAAAACAATGTCTACCAGAACCTTTTGAAGGTTCATTATTAGAAAATCTTGTGAAACCATTAAATCTTTCACCTGATTCCCAATTATAATATCCATTTCTTGATTTTACATGTAAACCAATAAAAAATGATGTATATGATATAGATAATACATTTGACATTATTCTTATTATTTTATCATTTTCTATATCACTTGTTATTGTTCCTAATGTTGTTCCATAATTTGTTAAACAATAATTATTTGCATTTTCCCATGTTAATGCTGTTACTCCTTTAATATAATAATATTTTTTATCTTCTATAAATCTAGGTTTTAATAATGGTGATATTGAATTTATAAATGGATACATTGATATTGATGATGGTATATCACATAAAAATGATGATGATAATGCTCCCATACAATGATCAACAAAAAATCCATATATTGGTGAATTTACATTTTTATTATTTAATATTCTACCACAAAGAATATTATTATTAGCAACGTTAGGTGATCCTTTTGTCCAAAAATAACTTTGTCCAATTAATGTTTCACCTGTTGATGACCATTTATATCTACCAATACCTTCATAATCACTTAAACCAATATATAATGAATTTATTTCTGATAATGTTATTGCATACATAAAATCTTCAAGTGTTTCTATTGTAGCTAAATTACTACCATATTTTTTTTGACATATTTCTTGTGCTAAATACCATGATAATGGTGTTGGATTTGTAACTTTTATATATTCTTTTGGTTTTGGTTTATCACATGCTATATGTGTAGTTTCTCGATCCCATGAATTACATCTTGTATCTTTAAATAAAAATGATGATAACATATCATTTTTATTACTTTTAAATAATACCCAACATAAATCTAATGAAAATGATGATGTCAATGGTGAATATTTTAAATTATTCATAATATGTTTATGTCCTGATTCCCATTCTAAATATCCTTTACCTCCTATTTTTTCATTTAATCCTATAAAAATATTATTTGACATTGACCATGTATCTAATAACCATATATCTTCTTCTCTTTCTATTGTTGCTAATTGTGTTCCATATTTTCTTTTACAATAATTATTTGCATAATCCCATGTTGTTGATATTGGACTATTTAATAATACATCAAGTGTTAATGATGGTGATATTACTTCTAAATAATATTCTCTTGTTGGTGGTTTATCACAAAAAAAATCACCTGAAATTATAGCCGAATCGCAATTTATTACATTAAACCTTTCACTATTAGCAATATACACACACATAGATGTTGATGATACTGGTTGAATTCCTGATGATGACCAAACAATATAAGGTGTTTCTTCAATACCAGATGCCCAACTAAATAATCCTTTTGATTCTTTATCATTTAATCCAACAAAAAAAGTACCTCCTATTTTTCTGCTTCTTAAATAATTAATATCTTCTATTGTTAAAATTGTTGCTAAATGTGTTCCATATAATTTTAAACATTCATTATCTGCTGAATTCCATGTTATTGATCCACTTTGTGGAGTTACTTTATAATATTCTAAATGTTTTATTGGTTTATCACAAAAAAATAATCTTGTTTTTGCAACATTACATTCAACATCTCTCCATTCACCAAACGAATTCCATGCTGCCATAACACAATTTTTTGTTGGTGTTCTTATTGATGGTTCACCACCACCATAAAATGCTTTATATGTATATTTTATTGATGTTTCATCTGATATCCATTTAAATATACCTTCATTTATTTTATCATTAAGTCCTATATAATATGAAAAATCTTGAGCCATATAATTTAATGTTAAATGATCTGATGCTGTTTTTATTGTTGCTAAATTTGTATTATATCTTGTTTGACATTCTATTTGTGCATCATCCCATGTAATATTATTTATTGGAGTTCTAACCAATATATATTTTGATGATGTTTTTGGTTTATCACAAAAAAAATATCTTGTTTGCATTGTTTTACATGATATTCTAAACCATTTAAAATTACTTGTATATTTTGCATATACACAATCTCTTTCATCTGGAAAATTATCTGTTAATGTTGTTTCTAATAATTCACCTGAATCAAAATTATTAAATATTGAATATACTCTTGATGACCATATAAATTTTTCTTCAAATAATTTATCATTATATCCTATATAATAATCATCTAATGCTATTGAATTTATATAATTTAATTCTTCTATTGATGTTATTGTTGCTAAATGTGTTTTATATACACTCATACAATAAAATTCTGCTTCATTCCATGTTAATTTACCTAATGGATAATCAACAAAATAATAACTATTTATTATACCATCTTCTGTTTTTTTAATTATATTATTTATTGTTGGATATGATGTTTGAATTGATGGAGAAAATCTTGGACTATTTGTTGTTGGACTATTAATATTTGTTCTAATAGTTGGTATATTTGTAAATGGTGCTTTTGTTGGAGTTAACACTGTTGGATTTCTTATAGATGGACTTCTTGTTATTTTCATTAATTCATTAACTGGATCACAAATATATTTCATATTTGGTCTTGATCCATCTGATGTTGGAATTGCTGCTGTTAAATAATTATATGTTGTTGAATTACCTGAAGTTCCTGTATCTATATGTATTAATGTTCCTCTTCCTGGTACATAAAAATTATTTGACCATTGTCCATAATATATTTGTCCTGTATATCCTGATGCAAAACTATATCCAATTGATGTTATTTGATTAACTTGTAAACCTATAAAAGATTGTTCACCTAAAGTTTTTCTTAAAATTGATTGAAAATCATCATCATTCCTTATTTTTGCTAATGATGTTCCAAGACCAGAACAATAACTAGCTCCTAAAGTAAGTGTTCCTGATGATGGAACATTAGGTGATATAATATATGGTGTTGGTTTTGGATCACATAAAATTAAAAAATTATTTGATGTTGTTTTTTGTATTGTAAACCATATACCCATTGGATTTACAAATGTTCCTCTTTCATTTGCTGTTGATCCTACTGGTTCTGTTGTTAATTCAAATATATTAAAAAATGTTTTTTTAGCAAATGACATCCATCCATAATGATGATATACATTACCAACACCAGCATAATTATGTAAACCAATAAAGTAACTTTTTTCAATTGCCAATTTTCTTGAATGTAAATGATCAACTAAATTATCAACTGTTGCTAATGATGAATCAAATGTATTTAAACATATTGTATTAGCATTATTAAAATTTGTATTTATATATTCTTTTGAATATAAATTAAATTTTTTTGGTTTTGGACGATCACATATAAAAGCATATGACCAAACTGCTGAACATGAACCAACTGAAAAAAAATCTTTATCTAAAAATGATCCATCTAAAAAATTTAAAAATCCACATAATTCTGATCCACTTATTGGTTGTCCAGATGACCATGGAAAATAATCACTATAATGATATCCTGATTTCCACATATATGGATAATTTTGAGTTGTTGATGTATATTTATTTCTTAAACCAATCATAATTCCTCTAAAATAAACATCACTAGGTGATACTATTGCATCTGATTTTTTTTTTAACCATTTTTTTAAATTATGTACTTCATTTATATTTGAAACTGTTCCAAGATTAGTTCCATATTTTGAATAACAATAATTTTGACCTTGATCCCATGTTCTTATTTCAAGTGGAGTATGAGGAGGATATGATGGTGAAGCTGAAGGTCCTCTAATAGCTAAAGTTAATGTTCTTACATGTTTATAATATTGTTTTGCTTCTGGTTCATCACAATAATAATATCTTGTTTCTTGATTTGTACAAGATACTAATTCCCATTTATTTATATCAGAAAAACCAACATCTTTTTTTGATATAACACATGTATTTGATAAATAATTTGGTGATGTTTTCCAATTATTAAATAATGTAACATCATCTCCACTTGCCCATAAATATTCTTCAATATTACCAAAAGCATTATTTAATCCTATATAAAATGAATTACTACCTGTTGTAGTTTTATATAATAATGAACTTAAATCTTCTGATGTTTTTACTGTAGCTAAATGACTACCATAAGTTGTTAAACATATTTGTTCAGCATCTTTCCATGTTACTGCTGATGCTGATGATGCAAATATATATTCTCTTGGTTTTGGTTTATCACATACAAGATATTGGCAATATGCTCCATCATCTGATTTAGAAAAAATACCTAATGAATTTATATAAACATGTATAGAAGCTGAATTTGATGAATCATATGTAAGAGAACAATCATTTGTTCCAAATTCTTCACCAGATAACCAAAAATTTTTTATTGCATTTAATGTTAAACCAGTCCAATATGGATTTTCCCCAATAATTGAATTTAACATTTTAATTTCTTCTGGCCTTTTTACTGTTGCTAAATGTGTTCCATATTTTGATAAACATAATTCTTCACCTTGTGATTTTCTAAAAAAGTAATCCATTTTTTCAACATAATATTCTCTTACTGGTTTTTTATCACACATATAATAACCACCTAATGAAGAAGAACATAAAACACTATAAACTCTATCTGGAAATCTTCCAATTCTATAACAATCATTAGTATCGGTATTTTGTAAATTATAAAGAGAATCAAAATAATTATCATCTAATTCAATATTTGATGTCCAACGATGTTCACCTTCATTTTCTATATCATTTAAACCAAATGAAATATCGCTACTTCCAAGTGATGAAACTCCTGGAGCTTTTATTAATAAAAAATTATTAAAATCATCACTAGATGTTATTGTTCCTAAATTTGTTCCATATTTATAATAACATTGTGATTCTGAATATTCCCATGTATTTAAAGGAGAAACATATGCATCAACATAATATTCCCTTGTAACTGGTTTATCGCAAATAACAAAATTAACTGTATCACTACAAGGAACACCAATCCATCTACCATTTGATAATACCTTAACACATGTAGCTGGGATTGATGTTGATGATGTTTCAGCCCCATCATAATACCAAGCCCTATAATTTGTTATAGGTGGAGATGGAACTGATAATGAAGAATCCCATTTAAATAATGAATCTGATGCTGATTTAAATAATCCAATAAAATATGATTTACCTTGTGATAAATAATTCAAAGCTATGTGATCATTTGCAGATTTAACAGTGGCTAATCCTGTTCCATAATTAAAAAAACATATATTTTTTGCTGATGCTCTTGAAACAACCACATCTGATTGAAATACATAATACATATCCGTATGTGGTTTATTACAGATAAAATTATTTAACTTTTCATTATTACATGATGTAATAACAATTCCTTTTGTTGAAGGTGATGCTGAATTGTAATTATATTTAACACAATTTAATGTTGAAGACGAAGTACCTGATGGTGTTGATGATAAAAATGGCCATTGTGGAAGTGTAACATTATCTGTCCAAAGATAATTTCCATTTTTTTCTATATCTGTTAATCCAATAAAAAAAGAATCACCAACATTTGATATTGCATATGAATATTCTTTTGATGAACTAAATACACCTAAATGAGATTTATATCTATTTTTACAAATAGTTTCAGCTTCTGACCATGTAACTGATATTGCTTCTTTTACAAAATAATAATCCATATCTCTTGTATCAACATCAAGAGATGATATACTTGTTGGATAATTTGTAACAGGAATTTGTGCTTTTGATGATAAAGAATTAAAAAATAATAAAAAATATAATTGTAAAAAATTAGTTAATAATAATATATTAAATAAAACCATTTTTTTTTCTCTCTTTAGTTAAATATTATAATTTTGATGAATGAATACAACCGCGAAAAAAAAATAATAAATAGACCAAAAAAAAGTATTTTATATAAATTTTTTTTTAGTTATTGTTTTTTTTGTTTTTTTTTTATATAACTTGTATAGATTTAAAGCTTGATGTTTTGATTTTATAAATTTTATTTTGAAATTGATTTTTTTTATTTTTTATTTTGTTTTGCGCCACAAAAAAGCCACTTATTTTAATATTACCTCCTTATTAAAAAAAAATTGTAGATATTTCCTTTTATATTCTCAAAAAAAAAAAAAAGTTTTAATATTTTTTTAATTTTCCTTTTTTTTTTTTTTTTTTTTTTTTTT
>Ga0075158_10001524_pt1 | contig 17416 bp, 14 predicted proteins | sample JI91814BDNA_FD_70968 | JGI IMG/M metagenome (GOLD analysis project Ga0075158, IMG submission 70968) | Wastewater effluent complex algal communities from Wisconsin, to seasonally profile nutrient transformation and Carbon sequestration -... | ecosystem: Engineered > WWTP > Effluent > Algae... | reverse complement strand
AACATACCGTAATCAATATTGCCGATCATTTGTCTAATGGACAATTAAAACTTTTGTTCGATTGCGGGGTAGATGACTTTTTCATAGACGTAAACCGGAATTTGCATAAAAAGTTGCTGAGTAGGAGTATAGAACACGAATACTCGGAACGTCCGGGAAAACATGATAGCGCGTATTGGCGAAATAGTCTCGATTACCATCTCCTATTTTTTAAAAAAGCATTTGAATCATCAACACCGTAATCGGATAAGTTCTCCTTTTCGATACGTGTACGTGTTTTTTGTCACGATACATTGCGACGGTTTAACCGAAGTTTCTTGAGGCACAATAGCATTGAGTTTGATCTGATGGTCATTTGCCGCAAGGAATGAAACAGGTTTTATTGTGCAATTGAATCAATTCAAAATCGACTATGAATCAAAATAAGACAACTGCAAAAGGAGCATTGAGCACACTCGTGATTGTGTTTTTCTTTTGGGGATTTATTGCGGCTGGCAATAGCGTTTTTATTCCATTCTGCAAACATTATTTTCATCTTGATCAATTCCAAAGTCAGCTCATTGATTTTGCTTTTTATTTAGCCTATTACGTTGGTGCTTTGGCATTATTTGTTTACAGCGATTTATTTGGATCTGACTTGATAGGAAAATGGGGCTATAAAAAAAGCATCGTTTATGGTTTGCTTTTTTCTTCTCTAGGAGCTTTGGCCATGATCTTAGCGGTGAATGGAAATAGTTTACCCGGAATGCTTCTTGGTTTATTTATCGTAGCACTTGGTTTTTCGCTGCAGCAGACTGCGGCACAACCACTCGCCATTTCACTTGGTGATCCGGCGACAGGAGCAACTCGCGTGAATCTTGGCGGTGGTGTAAACTCTTTTGGAACAACCATTGGCCCATTGGTTGTGACGCTTGCTTTGTTCGGCTCTGCTCATGCTGTCAGTGATGCTGAAATAAATGGGTTGCCTTTGGGAAAGGTAATTGGCCTTTACATTTTTGTAGGAATTCTATTTGTTGCTGCAGCGGCTTTGTTTGGCTTGTCAAAAAAAGTACCTGCTGGTAAGTCGCAAGAACGGCCAGAACCGGCACGCAAAGCTCTTGGAAGTATGTTGATCATTACCGGATTATTGGTGATGACTTTTGTTCCAGTTTTTTCAAGTTATCGTTCTCAGGAAGCTCGGGCCATAGTCGCGTTGGAAGTGAAATTATCAGACGCAGAAGCTGAATTGGCAATACTTCAAAAGAGTGAATTTGTTGATGAAGCAGCAGTTTCTGGGTTGGTATTTATTGCGCAAGATTACAAACAACAAATTGGTGCAATTAAAATGCCTTTGGAAAAGAAAAGACTGTTCTGGTTATTGGGCGCCTTATGTATTATAGTCTTTGCACTGCCTATTAATAATGTTCTGGCGAGAAAAAATCCGAACGGTTGGGGGGCAATGCAGTATCCCCAATTGGTACTAGGCATGCTCGCCATTTTTATTTATGTTGGCGTAGAAGTGGCCATGGGAAGCAATTTGGCAGAGTTGCTCAAACAAAAAGAATTTGGCGGCTTGCAGTCTTCGGAAACGGCACCTTTCATAGCCATGTTTTGGGGCAGCTTAATGATTGGACGCTGGACTGGTGCCATCGCAGCTTTTGATTTAAAGGAAAACGCTAAACGAATTCTGAAGTTTGTTGTGCCATTTATTGCTTTGGCTGTTGTGCTCTTTTTTACTTGGATCTCTGGTCACAGTATTCATGCCTTGAAGTGGTATTTTTTGTGTGTTATCGTGCAAGTAGCTGCCGCATATTTTGCTCAGGATAAACCCGCAAAGTCTCTTTTTTATTTTGGTTTGATGGGAATGGTCGCTTTAACTATTAGCTTGTTCACAACAGGAATGGTTTCTATCTATGCCGTGCTAAGCGGTGGATTGGCTTGCTCAATCATGTGGCCATCCATTTTTACTCTCGCTATTCAGGGATTAGGTAAATTCACCACTCAGGGTTCTGCTTTTTTAATTATGATGATTCTTGGTGGATCAATTTTGCCACCCATTCAAGGAAAATTAGCCGACATTATTGGCATTCATTCATCCTATGCTTTGGCCGTTATTTGTTTCGGTTATCTTACTTGGTTCGCTTATCGCGTGAGAAAAGTTCTGTTGGCTCAAGGCATCGATGTCGATCAAACCTCATCGGCCGCACATTGATCGATTTTCGTCTATCGGAAACGAAAGTTTGAAAATTAAATATACTTAGTGTACAAAATACACTTACATTTGACGGTCAAATTTTTTATGCCGTCATGTAGCTTGGTTTAAGTGCTTGAAATGTCAAACAAAAATTAAAATGAAAATAGGAGTTCTTACAAGCGGTGGAGATGCACCGGGTATGAATGCTGCGATCCGCGCGGTAGTTCGAACATGTGTCTTTCGTAATATTGAAGTGGAAGGCATCTTCCAGGGCTATCAAGGAATGATTGAAGGCGATTTTAAGAAATTAAATGAACGCTCAGTTGCACGTATTCTCGGCCGTGGAGGTACAATTTTAAAAAGTTCACGCAGTAAAGATTTTATGACGATCGAAGGCCGCCAAAAGGCTTTCGAAAATTTGCGCAAGAACAACGTTGATGCGCTCATAACTATTGGCGGAAATGGGACTTTTACTGGAGCGAATATTTTTCACAAAGAATTCGGAATTCCAGTGATGGGTGTGCCAGGCTCAATCGACAACGATTTATTTGGTACTGACCATTGTATAGGTTTCGATACGGCAACCAATACTGTTGTTGATGCTGTCGATAAAATTCGTGACACTGCAACCTCACATAATCGTTTGTTTTTTGTTGAAGTAATGGGTAGAAATAGCGGTTTCATTGCATTGAAAGCTGGCATAGCTACAGGTGCAATCGCAATCGTGTTGCCTGAAGATGAAATGAGCATTGATGACTTGGTACAAACTCTGCGCGCGAGTGAAGAAAGTGGTAAATCGAGCTCAATTGTGATTGTCGCTGAAGGAAGCAAGAGCGGTGGTGCATATGAAATCGCACAGAAAGTGACGGAGAAGTACAGCGAATATGAAACGAGAGTTTCTGTACTCGGACACTTACAACGTGGTGGCTCGCCTTCGTGTTATGACAGAGTCATGGCATCGCGCATGGGAGTTGCTGCAGTTGAAGGGCTTTTGGAAGGAAGGAAGAGCGTAATGATTGGCGTAATCAATGACCGCGAGACTTACACTTCTCTCGATGACGCCATTAGCCAGCGTCACCTACCGAACAGAGATGAATTGCGAATTGCGCGAATTCTATCAATTTAATAATGAAATAAAATTGCTTGTTAAACAACAAGCTCAGAAATAAAAATGAAAAAAATTGCAATCAATGGTTTTGGCCGTATCGGCCGTATGTGTTTTCGCAGTTTGATCGAAAATGGGGAAGTTGAAATTGTTGCCATCAACGATCTTACTGATGTGAAAACATTGGCTCACCTGCTCAAGTATGATAGCGTGCACGGAATATTCAAACATCATATCGACTTCAAAGATGATAGTTTGCTTATCAATGGCAGGTCGATCAAAGTGCATGCTCAAAAGGATCCGAAAAATTTACCATGGAAGGAGTTGAACGTTGATGTCGTTATTGAATCTACTGGTTTTTTCACGGATAAAGAAAGTGCATCACAACACTTAACCGCCGGCGCGAAAAAGGTAATTATCAGTGCGCCTGCTTCAGGTGGGGTGAAGACAATTGTTCTGGGCGTGAATGAAAATGAAATGACCCCAGATGATCTTATCCTAAGCAATGCTTCATGCACGACGAATTGTCTGGCACCAATGGCAAAAGTGCTTCACGATAAATTTGGAATTCAGAAGGGATATATCACCACGATTCATGCCTACACTGCTGATCAGAGATTGCAGGATGCTCCGCACAAAGACCTTCGTCGCGCGCGTGCTGCAGCATTGAGCATGGTGCCCACTTCAACAGGCGCTGCAAAAGCAGTAGGAGAGGTGCTTCCCGCATTGAAAGGAAAATTGGATGGCGTGGCTGTGCGCGTGCCAACACCAGATGGCTCACTGACAGACCTTGTTGCAATTCTAAACAGAGATGTAACGAAGGATGAAATTAACGCGGCCATGAAAGAAGCCTCCGAAACATACATGAAGGGGATATTGGAATACTGCACTGATCCCATTGTTTCCATTGATATTGTCGGCAACAAACACTCATGCATCTTCGATGCGGAATTGACTTCAGTCAATGGTAATTTGGTGAAAGTGATGGGCTGGTATGATAATGAAGCCGGTTATTCGGAACGCGTGTGTGACTTAGTTACACGCATGTGATTTTGGAAACACAATGCATCTTTTTCTCAATGAAAGAAAAAGTGATTTGTGTTCTTGATGAATTAAAAAGAAACGACTAAACAATATAAAATGATTTTGATTGCAGACAGCGGTTCCACTAAATGCGATTGGGCCCTGATAGACGAAAAAGGAAATCGAATTTCGAACTTTCAAACGAATGGATTGAACCCTTATTTTCATTCGCCAGAGACGACGGAAAAATTTTTACGTGCGAACGTTGAACTTATTGCGATCGCAGATAAAGTCAAAAGAATCTTTTTTTATGGCGCTGGCAGTAGCACTCCAGAAATGTGCAGCATTATGCATGCAGGATTGATGCGGGTGTTTATAAATGCGGACATACTCGTAGATCACGATCAACTTGGGTCAGCCATGGCTGCTTATGATGGTGAACCTTGCATTGCATGCATCCTTGGTACAGGCAGCAACTCCTGTTTTTTTGATGGCAAGAATGTTTCCGAAGAGATTCCTTCATTGGCCTATATACTCGGTGATGAAGGAAGTGGTAGTTATTTCGGTAAAATTTTACTTCAGGAATACTTCTACAAAAAACTTCCAGATGATTTGCGAAAATCTTTCGAAGAAAAGTATGCACCCACAAAGGATGAAATCATCAACAAAATATATCGTGAACCAAATGCGAACGTCTACCTCGCTTCATTTATGAAATTTATTGGAGAACATCGAGATCATGCACATGTTCAGGATTGGATTATTAAAGGGATGATTCATTTTATCAATATCCATGTCAAGTGTTTCAAGAATTGGAACGAAGTGCCAGTGCATTTCATAGGCAGTATTGCTGAAATATTCAGGGGGTGCCTGGATGCAGCTGCGAATGAAACAGGAATACGCGTTGGACGTGTTATTCGCAAACCCATTGATGGTCTAGTGGATTATCACGTGAAATATAAATTGCCTGCTTTGGTTTAATCGTTAAACTACATTTCATTTGCCAATTGACAAAACCACCGTTTCATGGAAAAAAAAATATGTGTTATTGCGCATGATAAAATGAAACCAACCTTGGTATCGTTTTTAAAGGAGCGTCAAGACTGGCTTTGGGGAAGAAAACTTGTTGCAACTGGATTGACAGCTAATTTTATGGAACACGAATTATTGAGTGTTCAAGTGGAGCATGTGCATCCTGGAAGAGAAGGCGGATTTCGGGAGCTAACCGAGAAGGTGAACAGCGGCGAAATAGGACTCGTGCTTTTTTTCAGAGATCCTGAAATAAGTCAAGATTATGAAGCCGATATAGTTTCTCTCGTCAAGGCATGCATCAAACAGAATATCCCATTGGCCTCTAATCCTGCCAGCGCTGAACTTCTGATCATTGGAATGATTCGAATGGAAGCTTCGGTTAGAAAATAATTCGGAACTTTTTAAACTCGAACAAATTAATTTTTATCTCGATTTAGAGTATGATTAAAGCATGCATTTTTGATATGGATGGTGTCATAGTTGACACAGCAAAGTTTCATTTTAAGGCGTGGTATCGCTTGGCAGATTCACTTGGCATTCATTTTACGGAGAAGGAAAACGAGGAGTTGAAAGGTGTTAGTAGAGTTGATTCATTGGAAAAAATTCTTGACTGGGGACACTTGCAGCTGAACAATCAAAAAAAGATTGAGTTGATGGACTTGAAGAATCGATGGTATCTTGAATACGTCGAAGAAGTCAACAGCGGTGATATGCTGCCAGGTGTGCAAGTTTTTCTTGATGAATTAAAATCAGCAGGAATCAAAATAGGTCTTGGATCGTCTTCAAAAAATTCAACGCTGATTTTGGAAAAACTCGGAATACTTTCTTACTTCGATACGATCATTGATGGCAATAAGATTCATATGTCAAAACCACATCCGGAAGTGTTTGAACGTGGAGCTAACGAATTGGGATTGTTGCCATCTGAAGTTGTTGTTTTTGAAGATGCTGTGAGTGGCGTGGAAGCAGCAAGGGCTGGCGGATTTTACTGCATAGGGATAGGTGATTCTTCAATCTTGAATGCTGCAAATGCCGTCGTATCTTCGATGGAGGGAATGTCTGTCAATTGGGTCGAACAAGTTCTGGAAATTCGTTAAATTGAATGGCTCCAAAAAAGTGGAAATTGGCCATACTTATTTGGCTCTTTATCTATCCAACAATTACATTGCTTTTTTATGTGCTTGGACCATTCATGTCTGATTGGCAACCCTTCGCCAGAACACTTGTATTAACTCTGATTCTTGTCCCACTTATGGTGTTTGTTGCATTGCCGTTTATTCATCGGAATTTTAGTGTTTGGCTTAGAAAATAGAACTTATTTATTTAGCTGATTGTTGTTTCATGCTGGCTTCTTCGTTTTAGGTTTCTTCACTTTTATCGGCAACGTTGACACAAATTGAAGGGATAAGTTTACCCAAGATTCAAAATCATCATCGTTCTCATATCCATCGCTATCAATGGACAATATGCCTTTCATCGGGCGGCCAGTAAAGTCCATTAGTCTGGCTCCTTTGCGCTTGAGCGCTTTTTCTGTTTCAGTCGGATCGATGCGAACCATAAAATCTCCTTTGTGTGTTACCCCTAACAACATATTTCCGTTCACCATCAAAACCAATCCCCCGAACATTTTTTTTTCTTCATGCGGTATGTTGCGTGAAATCATAAAATCGCGAAGTCTATCGGCTAACGTTTCGTTTTTCATTGGATCAATTTATTTGAAGACAAATCAATGCAAATTACATGTTCAATGGGAATTTTGTGCAGTAGGAAAAAATGAATCTTTTCTTGCGTAGAATAAAATACCTATTTTGGTCAACATGAGTTTTGATTTACTGACATCTCCGATTGATTTGGGTTTTACAAAAATTCGCAACAGAGTCATCATGGGCTCTATGCATACCGGACTAGAAGAAGAAAAAGACGGTTTTGATAGATTGGCAACATTCTACGCTGAGCGCGCGCGCGGAGGAGTAGGCCTCATTGTAACTGGCGGAATTGCGCCTGATCTATTGGGTAGGCTTACACCTCATGGTTCGTCGATGACAAGCGGTTCGGATGTTCTGAAGCACAAAATAGTAACGGAGGCTGTACATTCGAATGGAGGTAAAATTTGTATGCAAATTTTGCATGCTGGTCGATATGCATATCATCCTTTTTCGGTTGCGCCAAGTGCTACAAAGGCTCCTATTTCTCCTTTTAAACCATGGAAAATGCCATCATGGCTTGTTCGAAGAACAATTTCAAATTTTGTACGCGCCGCGACACTTGCCAAAAAGGCCGGTTACGATGGTGTGGAGATCATGGGCAGTGAGGGATATCTTATCAATGAGTTTTTGGTAACACGCACCAATTCAAGGACAGACGAATGGGGAGGGAGTTTTGAGAATAGAATGAAATTTCCTATTGAAATTGTCAGTCAAATTCGCAAAGCAGTCTGTGAAGATTTCATCATCATTTATCGTTTATCAATGCTCGATTTAATTGAAGATGGTCAAACATGGAATGAAATTGAAACGCTTGCTGTAAAAATTGAAGGCGCAGGTGCGTCAATTATAAACACCGGTATTGGCTGGCACGAAGCACGAATTCCGACTATTGCTCAAATGGTTCCACGCGGCGGATTTGCCTGGGTAACGAAAAGGTTGATGGGCAAGTTGAAGATTCCGTTGATTACAACAAATAGAATTAACACACCTGAATTGGCAGAGAAAATTCTTCAGGACGGATGTGCGGATTTAATATCTATGGCCCGCCCGCTATTGGCAGATCCGTATTTTGTTCAAAAGGCAATTCAGAATCGAAGCGCAGAAATCAACACCTGCATTGCGTGCAATCAAGCATGCCTTGATCACATCTTCAATCGGAAAATTGCATCATGTCTGGTGAATCCATTTGCCTGCAATGAGTCCATACTAAAGTCGGTGCGAACTGTTGTGATCAAACGAATCGCAGTAATTGGAGCAGGACCAGCTGGATTGGCCGCGTCTATTACCGCGGCAGAGCGAGGGCATGATGTTACATTATTTGAAAAGGAAAATGCTATTGGCGGTCAATTGAACATGGCCAAAGTGGTAAGTGGAAAGGAGGAATTCTACGAAACACTTCGTTACTATAGCGTGATGCTGAAAAAGTATCAAGTGCAAGTCAAACTGAATTCCACATTTAATGCATCAGACGCTTTCGAATTCGATGAGATTGTCTTTGCTGGCGGCGTATTACCCAGATCCGTTAATATGGAAGGAATTGAACTGCCACATGTTTTTAATTATGTGGATATTTTAAAAGGCAAAAGACAGACAGGAAAAAATGTTGTCATCATTGGGGCAGGAGGCATTGCAATTGACACTGCATTGTATTTGTTGAAAGGCAGTGATCCCGAAAAGTTGACTGCTTTCAATGCAAAATGGAGCATTGATGAAGAATACATGAATCGTGGAGGATTGAGCCAGGCAAAAGCAAAAGAAACTCCGTCGAAAAGCATAACATTGCTTCAGCGGCGCAAGGGCAAGCCGGGTGCAGCACTCGGTAAAACAACGGCATGGATTCATCGCGAAGAGCTCAAACTTTCATCGGTTAAGTTTTTCGATGAAGTAGAGTATAAAAGGATCACTGATGATGGGATCGACGTGATCATAAAAAACGAATTACATTCGATAAAAGCCGACACCATAGTTGTGTGCGCTGGCCAGATCAGCAATAATGCACTGTATGATGAGCTGAAAAGTTTAGGTCATTCGTTACATCTTGTTGGAGGCGCGAAAGAGGCTGGTGAGTTGGACGCAAAGCGAGCTATTGAAGAAGGAACGTTGGTTGGTTTGAAAATATAAGGTGTAGGGAAATTTTTTTTATGCATCAAGTAATTTCTTATTCCGGTTTAAACGACTGAGAAACAGTATAGGCTATATTTCATCTTGTACGGCAAAGGAGAGGCATCAAAATAACTTGGTGTAGGAAGTACACTTAGTCTACATTGCCAGACTTTATTTTCGCGTTTTAATCTCAAGAAACTTAAGTATTCAGCATGATAAAATATTTGCAGACACATCCCTGGAAGATTATAGAGGAAGGATTCAAAAGAAAACATCACAGGTCTTCAGAAAGCATCTTCTCAATAGGGAATGGCAGATTTGGTCAAAGAGCAAATCATGAAGAAAGTTTTACTGGTCCGTCATTGCAAGGCAGTTATGTCGCTGGTGTTTATTATCCAGACAAAACGCGCGTCGGCTGGTGGAAGAATGGATATCCAGAGTATTTCGCCAAGGTATTAAATAGTACTAATTGGATTGGTATACGTGTGTGGGTGGATGAAGTGGAAGTGGATTTTGCAACGTGTATAACATCAAATTTCAGAAGAGAGCTGGATATGAAAGAAGGCTTTCTGCTTCGTTCGTTTGATATTGAGATGCCTTCGGGTAAAATGGTTCATATAGAAGCGAAGCGATTTTGTTCAATGGCGGATGATGAAACTGCTGCTATTCAGTATTCATTGACCCTTTTGAATTTCACAGGTATGATCCGATTTCAGCCATATCTTGATGGAGATGTCAAAAATTCGGATTCAAACTATGATGAGAAGTTTTGGGAGGCTATAAGTCATGAGGCATCTGCTGGTCAAGGATGTTTAGTCACACGCACGCGCAAGACAGAGTTTGATATTGCTGTGGCTATGGTGTTGCAACTTTTTTTGAAAGGAAAAGAAGTGGTGCCATCTTATCATTTTTCTTCTTCTGAATTTTTTGTAGAAAATAATTTTGAAAAGGGCGTGAATCAAGGAGAAACAATAACACTTTTCAAATATGTAGGTATTGTTTCTTCATTGAATTATGAGAAAAATTCTTTGAGAGACAAAGCGATCGATGCTGCAGGTCGGTCGCATAAATTAGGATTTGAAGAAATGCTTCTTCGGCAAAAAAACAAGTGGGCAGACATTTGGAAAATGGCCGACATTGTTATTGAAGGCGATGATGAAGCGCAGCAGGCAATTCGATTTAATATATTTCATCTGAATCAGACTTATACGGGTGAAGACTCCAGGCTGAACATTGGCCCCAAAGGTTTTACAGGTGAAAAGTACGGTGGCTCCACCTACTGGGATACGGAGGCTTATTGTCTTCCATTTTACATGAGTACAAAAAGCCAGGAAGTAGCGAAACAATTGTTGATGTATCGATTTAATCAGCTTGGACGTGCCATCGAAAATGCATCCAAACTTGGCTTTAAAGATGGTGCCGCGCTCTTTCCTATGGTAACTATGAATGGTGAAGAATGTCACAATGAATGGGAAATTACATTTGAAGAAATACACCGGAATGGTGCCATAGCATTTGCTATCTTTAACTATACGAAATACACTGGCGACACGAAATATCTTCATAACTATGGCATTGATGTATTAGTTGCGATTGCTAGGTTCTGGTCGCAGCGCGTTCATTGGAGTGAACAGAAGAAACAATATGTCATGCATGGTGTGACTGGACCAAATGAATACGAAAACAATGTCAACAATAATTGGTACACGAGTTACTTTGCTCGTTGGTGTCTCAAGTATTGTATGGAGGTGATGGAACAAATGCGTGCGAAAGACTCGATACATCTTACCACGAAGTTGGAAGCAATGCAATTTGATAGTCAGATTGAAATGGAGCGATGGAAAGAGATCGTCGAAAAATTGTATTTGGGAAAAATGAACGATTCAGCGGTCTTTATTCAGCAAGATGGTTTTTTGGATAAAGAACTTCGCTCTGCGGCAACGCTGATCGAGGCAGAAAGACCTATTAATCAGCATTGGAGTTGGGATAGAATTCTTAGGTCATGTTTTATTAAACAAGCAGATGTTCTGCAAGGGCTTTACTTTTTTGAAGAGGATTTCGATCTGAATATTCTCAAGGCTAATTTTGATTTTTATGAACCCATGACCGTACATGAAAGTTCTTTGTCTCCTTGCGTTCATTCAATTTTAGCTGCACAGCTTGGATACGAAGAAAAAGCATACGAAATGTATTTGCGCACTTCACGTCTTGATTTGGACGATTACAATCATGAGGCGCATGAGGGATTGCACATAACAAGCATGGCGGGAACATGGATGAGTATTGTGCAAGGCTTCGGTGGTATGCGCATCGTCAATGACGAGTTGAAGTTTAAACCAATGCTTCCCAAGAAATGGAAAGGTTATTCTTTCAACGTTTTGTTTCGTGGAAAAGTCGTTCGTGTTTCCGTTGATGACAAGGGATTTGAGTCGGTTATTTTATAAATGATCGGAAATGACTCAGTTCAAAATATCTACAAGTTCTATTTTTTACAATAGACATCAGATTTTTCCATGGGATACTTTTTTTCGAGATCGATATTATTGAATCCTTTATTCTTACCCCAGGAAAAGATGCGTTCAAAGAATGGAAGTAGTTTGCTTTCTTTGATTTGTTCAAGGAAATAAACTTCATGCTCTTTTTCTTTCATGCCCATGTCATACAAAAGTTGATCGTGCCTGTGAATTTGAATGGAGTTGAAATATTGTTTCATTCTAAAATATTCACAGACATTGCCACTTTCCAGTCTACCTGCGAAGAAAAAGGGCATAAACCAACCGATCACATAACAGCTCGAGGAAATGATTTTTCCGATGATGTAAAATTTAAATTCGTAGTAAGTGGAAATAGGAATATCATACTCCTGCATGATGGATAAAACTTCTCGCCTGTGATTCCATTCGTCATTTTCAATCACACGAATAACTTCCTTCAAAGTTTTATCTCGAATTGATCCTGCGTGGCCTTGGTATGCGAACGCTGCGGCTTTTTCGGCGGAATAAGCGCGTTGTAAAAGATCAACCAATGCCGCGTGTTCTAGTTTCATATTGGCAATTTGAAAAGTGAAAACTGCATTTTCTTTTTTTAACTAGGCTGTGCTTTAAATCTCTCTCCGAAAAATGCGTGTGAAAGTTACAAGTTCAATTCTCTTCTGCTCACAGTCGGAATTATTTCATGATCCATGTTTATGTAATCATGATGTATTGAGCATGGCGAAGATGTTTGGTTGAAATGCTCAGAATCAATCGTGTTATTGATGTCGGTCATAAACGAATTTCAATGGAGAACAGTACCTTTGTTTTCGATAAATTCACTGAAATGAAAATAGAACAGATCTACACGGGCTGTCTTGCACAAGGAGCCTATTATATTACGAGTAATGGCGAGGCCGCAATCATTGACCCTTTGCGTGAAATTCAGCCTTATCTAGATCGTGTTGAAAAAGATGGAGTTCAGGTAAAGTATATTTTCGAAACACATTTTCATGCTGATTTTGTTTCGGGACATTTGGATCTTAGCTCTGCGACGGGAGCGCCAATCGTATATGGTCCTACTGCAGATCCGTCTTTCGAAGCAATCATTGCTGCCGATGGCCAAGAGTTTTCTATAGGGAAAATTAAGATTCGCGTGTTACATACTCCGGGTCATACAATGGAGAGTAGTGTGTTTTTATTACTCGATGAATCAGGCAAGGAACATTGCATTTTTTCAGGGGACACACTTTTTTTAGGTGATGTTGGCAGGCCTGACCTTGCGCAAAAGGCTGCGAATATGACGCAGGAGCAACTTGCAGGTCTGCTTTATGAGAGTTTGATGAATAAAATTATGCCTCTATCGGATGATGTTATTGTGTATCCAGCGCATGGCGCAGGAAGCGCTTGTGGAAAAAACATGATGAAGGAAACGGAAGATTCTTTGGGCAATCAGAAAAGGGTCAACTATGCGTTGAATCAGCCTAACAAGGAAAGTTTTGTCAAAGAAGTCACCAGCGGTTTGTTACCTCCACCTGCCTATTTCCCAATGAATGTTGCCATGAACAAAACGGGTTATCAGAATTACATCGAAGTTTTGAATCATGGCTTGACACCTTTCACTGCCGAGCAGTTTGAAACAGTTGCAGATTCAACGGATGCCATCATTCTTGATACTCGAAACCCTTCCGATTTCTGTAAAGGGTTTATTCCTCAATCCATCAATATTGGACTGGGTGGAGATTTTGCTCCATGGGTTGGAGCATTGATACGTGATGTGAAGCAGCCATTGCTTTTAATCACCGACGTTGGCAAGGAAGAAGAAACAATTATGCGACTTAGTCGTGTAGGGTTCGATAATTTGCTTGGCCATCTTGCTGGTGGTTTTGAGACATGGAAAATGTCAGGGAATGAGATAGATACAGTGGATAGAATTTCCGCAGAGCAGTTTGCGGCGGAATTTGAGGCCGAAGAAGAACCAATTGTGGACGTGAGAAAGGAAAGTGAATACGATTCTGGTCATGTGAAAAATGCGGAAAACAAGACCCTGGCCGAAATCAATCAGTGGATGACGGAAATCAATCCTGACCAGCACTTTTTCTTGCATTGTCAGGGTGGTTATCGGAGCATGATGGCTGCGTCAATCCTTCAGGCACGCGGATTCAGAAACTTTTCAGAAATTGAAGGAGGATTTGCAGCGATAAGTAAAACCAACGTTGCATTAGGAGGCGAGGTAGTGAAGTCATGAAAGCAAATTCAAGTGCAGCTGGTTCTTCCGGAATCAAGGGTAATGCGCTTTAGGATATGTGTACAAGGAATTTTTTGAGGAATTTGCAACATTGATTGAATGTCTGTTGTATATTTGCCGCCCATTTCAAGAAAGAAAGACAATGAAACAAGGTATACATCCGGAAAATTACAGATTGGTCGTTTTCAAAGACATGTCCAACGACACAGCGTTTTTGAGCAGATCAACAACCAACACAAAAGAAACTGTCATGTGGGAAGATGGCAATGAATACCCAGTTGTGAAATTGGAGATTTCATACACATCACATCCATTTTTCACGGGCAAGATGCAATTGGTAGATACGGCAGGCCGTATCGATAAATTCAAAACTCGCTACGCGAAATTTGACAAAAAGAAAGAATAATTTGATTTTGAAATACTAGAAAGGCTGCTCATTGGGCAGCCTTTTTTCGTTGTTTCAATTCGAATTGAATTAATTGAAGTCTTTCAGAGCTTGCGCCAGCTTGTTTCGAGCGTTGAATATTCTACTTTTCACAGTGCCTGTTGGAATGTTTAAATGTGAAGCAACTTCATCATATTGATATCCTTCATGCATCATTCGAAATGGAACACGCATGTCTTCTTTCAACGAGTCGATGGCTGAATCTATTTCTTTCTGATCGAACTGGGAATACACATTATTCGCTGACATCGATCTCCAATCTGTTGATTTATTTGTTTCCGAAGCGATGTAATTGCGCACCAGTTGTTGTTTTTTACAGCTATTCAGGAAAATATTGCGCATGATGGTATAGAGCCAGCCATTGAAGTTGGTGCCATCGGCAAAAAGGTGTTTATATCGCAAAGCTTTGAGGCAAGTGTCTTGTAATAAATCGTCAGCATCATCCGGATTTCTGGTGAAATTGTAAGCGAAACCTTTGAGATATTGGTGGTTAGTGGCTAGCAAGTGATTAAATTCTATTGTGCTCATCTTATTATTTTGTTTAATAATATGACGCAAAGATTAAACAGAAGATTGGTTCAATTATCATTTTGTTTAAAATAAATGCTAAAACGTTAAACAAAATCAAGAATTCTAACTAACTGCCTGAGAATGAGTGTTGAAAAATAGGATGCTTTTCGCCGATAAGGTGTAAAAATGACTTCAGGCCTACTTATAAGGCTTGAAGAGGATGTCGCAAATGGAAAATGTGTTCAAAAATCTCAGCGCAGGATAGCCTCCAAATTAGGGTAGAAATGAAAAAGACCCAATTCCGGAGATTTTTTGTTTCGGAGTATTTCGCCTGCAAAATGAAACGTACAACCACTATCTCGGAATAGCTCGGTGAGCCTTTGCAGATAGCTATCTAACAGCACTGGCGAAGGTTGGGACGATAAATTGCTTATAAAGTTTGCCTCTCCCACACGCTGATAAACTTGAAATAGATCGTCAATCGGCACACTTTGACCCAGATAAATGGTTCTGTTGCCTCGTGATCTCAGCATGTAATGTAACATCATCATCGAAATTTCATGGAATTCTAATTCGGGGAGATACAAAACATAAATTGGAGCGCTGTCAGTAGCCTCAAGCACGCTGATTTTATTGATTTCGCTAAGTATTTTTTGGCGAATAAGATTCGAAATAAAATGTTCCTGAGCTGGACAAATTGTATCCGTCATCCACAATATACCGATGTCTCGCAAGAATGGACCAAGCACTTCGATGAACGTCTTTTCTAAACCGAATTTTTCGATTCTATAATCAACGATACTGCAAAAAAGTCGTTCGTCAAAATTGAGCATCGCCAACTTAAGCGTTGCGAGTGATGTGTCTTCGTTTTCACTGGCCAGGGAATATTCTTCAATTAGATGATGCATTTTTTGCGCATCCATCTTTACAATTTCAGAGATTTTGTGGCCTCGCTGATTTAAAAGCGAAACATTTAAAAGCGTTTTTAGCTCAGTATCTGAATATTTGCGGATATTGCTATCTGTTCTGTCAGGCTTTAGAAGTCCATAACGCTGCTCCCAAATCCGGATCGTATGTGCTTTCACACCGGTGTAGTTTTCCAGATCTTTGATACTAAAATTTTGCATTGATTACGCTTATCTGGATTTAGAACAATCGCAGGTTTCAAAAGTTCAACATAAAACGCGTCAAACTTATAATGCTCAGCAATGATAATGTAAAACTAAATTCAAAAAATCGGTTTTGTGGCCATCGCTCCGACACGTTTACATGTTCTGCATTTTAGGATTGAAACCATGTTAACACTTTATGCGTTCACAAGCGCTATTCATAATTCTTAAACCCTATTATTGTGCATGCCAGAGTGCTTACCATTCGAATCAAGGTCTTTCAGTGTACAAAATATGCCTATGTCAAAATACATTTTCCTTTGTATCAGCTTTTTTATGGCGTTGAATCAACATGCGCAGACAAGTCGCATCCAATTCATACATAATAGTGCAGACACCTCTTTGTCAGTGGTAGATGTCTATGTTGGATCTTCACTGATTGCAGATAATTTACCATTTAGGACCGCCACATCTTTTTTGGATGTGCCAGCTATATCTGAAACAACTATTAGCATCGCGAATGCAAATAGCACGAATGAAAGCGACGCATTAGAGAGTTTTCAATTCACTTTCGTAACTGGTGAAAAGTATGTCATGGTTGCAAATGGTCAATTGAATTCATTCGGGTACAATCCTCCTATTCCCTTAAGCCTGAGTGTTTTTACAGGTGCAAAAGAGACGCTGGCTTCGGCCTCCGTTACTGAGTTTTTGTTCTGTCATGGGGCAACAGATCTTCCGATCGTTGACTTGGTAGAAACTGAATTACTTCAATTACCAGCGTTTGAGAGCATTTCTCACGGTAGCATTGAGGGATACCAATCGTTTTTTGCAGCGTCCTACGTTTTTTCCCTTACAAATGAAACCAATGAGTCGACGTATGGTACATTCAGCGCTCCTTTTGATGAAATGGGACTGGGTGGCATACCCGTCACAATTGTCACAAGTGGTTATTTCAACCAGGCAGCAAATAGTTTTGGAGAGTCGCTTGGACTTTGGCTTGCGAAGCCTACTGGTGGACCACTTTTAGAGCTCCCTGCACTTTCATTGAATCTCAGCGCTCGTTGTCAAATGATTCACAATAGCGCTGATGCTGCATTGAACCTTGTAGACGTTTATTTGAATGGCGATATTGTTTTGAATGATTTTGCTTTCAGGACATCAACACCTTTCATGCACCTACCTGCTGGTAATCAAGTTGAAATAGCCGTTGCAGGCAGTAACAGTTTTAATGTGAGTGAGGCTTATTTCGTTGATACGCTGGAAATTTTGTCTGGAGAAACCTATACTATGGTGTTGAATGGTGTTTTGAATGAGTCATTGTATTCGCCTGCTCTACCTTTGGAATGGCACGTTGCGTCTGGCATGAACGAATCTGTTTCAACTGCTGAAAATGTTCGATTTCTTTTTCATCATGGAGTGACCGATGGACAAACAGTGAACATTTTTGAGACTTCAAATTTTAGTGTGCCATTTGCCGAAGATCTGAGCTTT
>Ga0075158_10001523_pt1 | contig 17424 bp, 9 predicted proteins | sample JI91814BDNA_FD_70968 | JGI IMG/M metagenome (GOLD analysis project Ga0075158, IMG submission 70968) | Wastewater effluent complex algal communities from Wisconsin, to seasonally profile nutrient transformation and Carbon sequestration -... | ecosystem: Engineered > WWTP > Effluent > Algae... | reverse complement strand
AGGAGCAAGGGAACGCGGAATGGGATTCCGAGATCGATGCGTACTCAAAGCAGAATGAGGCCAAAACAGCAGAGCTTGGTCAGTATCTCGGGGATGCGATTGATGACTTCAAAGCGGGCACAATCGACGCGGCCACCTTGAACGCCATCTACCACGCAGCAGGCCAGCCAGAGACGGGCGTTGAGGCGTTCAAAGAACACAAGGCCAAACTCGACGCCGAAGACGCGCACGTTGAAGCGCTATCCAAGGTGATGCTTGGCGCGGATGGGTCCGGTAAGGATGATCCAACCTTCAACGGGCAGGCGATGGCGCTCACTGCTCAAATTGAAGCACTATCAAAAGACGCAGAGGAAAAAAACCAAAAATATAACGACTACGATCTTGATCGCAATGAAGCAGGGTTAAGCGAAGGTGAAATTACATCCATGGAAATGGATGCTGATCAATCGAATCGCGAATTAGCAGTCACTCAAAAGAAACTGGCTGACATGCGGAGTGAGCAGCGCTCAAAGCTCAAAACCGAACTTGTTCGCCGTGGCGTTCCAGAAGATGAGCACGCGGGATTGATTGCCAGGGCGGAGCTTTCTACACCCGCCCCTCGCGTCGATGCGGCTACAGCCATTGAAGCCAGAGGCGGCGGAGTCAAAGGCGCGGCGGGCGCTGTGATCGAAAAACTTCCGTATGTCGGTGGGTTCGCTGAGATCGCCAGACTGGTACCGTACGCCACGTTGGCGGCCAAACTGGAAAAGGGCGAGACACTCAGCGGCGAGGAACTCGATTCACTCACTGAGTTCGTGCGCTACTCTGGCCGGGAAGGCACCACAGCCATGAAGATTGTTGAAGGGGTGGCTACCAGCCTTTCCTTTGGCGTGGAAATGGCGGGCGCAACTACCGGCGTAGGTGCAGGAGTCACGGCAACGCGGAAGGCGGCAGCCGAAGCGGTGAAGAAGGGATTGACCTGGGCAACAACCAAAGAGGGCATTAAACGGCTCGCACAGGCAAAAGCCGAAACGCTGCTCAAGGGTGGGGTAACTGGCGGCACCGTGGCAAAAGCCATTGTCGCCAAGACACTCAAGGCTATCCCGCAGACGGCTAAATTTGTCGCTGGAACCGGCGCAAACAAGACGCTGGCGGCCTATGTCAATGAAAAGGCCACTCAGGGCATTGGAGTCACCGAGCAAGAGGGTAAGATCGTTGCTGCTCTGGATCGAACCGGCTCACTCACGGGCGAGGCTCGACACAGCCAGGGGCGCATGATGGTTGACGCCATTTTCGGGCAGGCCAAAGAGTTCACGACCGAGAAAGTCGGCGCGGCCATGCCTCTACTTGGCAAGGTTCTCGGTAGATCCGCACCGAAAGCGGCGGCAGCATGGCAAGGGCTCACAGCCGGAGCCAAGGCGAAGATTTCAGGGCTCGCCATGGTTCGAGCACTCCAGAAGCTCAACCCGGCCAAACAGACCGGCGACATCGGGCGCTTCCTTCGCGCAGCAGGCCAGCAGGGGCTCGGTATGGAAATCCTCGAAGAACGCATTGGCGACGTTGCAGACGCGGCGTACGGGTGGTTCCAAGATGGCAAGTTTGATCTCAAGCTTCCCACCGCTGAGAACTTCGCGGTTGAAGTGGCTACTATGCTCATTCCAATGGGCGCGGGTGCAGTTCAGTCGGTGAGAGCCGACAACCGGATGAACAAGGCCATTGCAGACAGCGACGCCGAATCTTCGGCCAGGATTGCCAACATCTTTGGAGATCCAGACGCGACGGCAGCAGACATGGCGGCACGCGCTCCGGCTCTCGGCGTGACTCCGGTAGACATCACCAACGCTCGCAACCTCATCGGCCCAATAGAGACGACTGAGGGCGTTCGCAAGAGCGACCAGAGACACATTGACTTGCTGGTGAGAGCCTCCAAAGCCGAAGACGCCGGAGACATGCAGAAGGCTTTCAACCTGAAGCAGATGGCGCTCGAAGAATCGAGAAGCAAGGCTGACATGGCCATGTCCGATGTTTTCAACGCGGTACAGGTCAATAAGCAAATCGGCGGCTGGCGTGATGCGGCTGCCAATCTTGAGCGGCAGGCCAAAGCCAGCAATTTGGACCCAAAAGACAAAAAGGGCCTTGATGATGACGTGAAGGAAATGAAGGCAGATGCTCACCTTGCCTCAGCATTGGTGAAGATCGCCAGAGGTCTCGAAGCCGAACTGACTAAGGACGAAACGAAGAGCCTGAAAACGCCAGATGGACCGGCTTACGAGAAAGGCATCATCTCTCAGGGAGCGATTGACCGCGTGCGAGCCTTTGCGCCATCGGTAGAGGCATTCATCAAGCCTGAACAGGAGATGAAACGCCGTGCTTTAGTTGCAAAAACAACCGGAGACACTAACCTCCAAAATGGAAGAGCCAATGATCTACGACCCGGCGAAGACGAAGGAATTCAGGAGAATGTTGAAATCGGCAATTCGCCCAACTCCACAGGAGGCAACCCCTCTGGAGCTAACAATGTGGGAGCACGAGCACAATCAGTGCGAGGAAACAACGTGCCCTTGGTGCAGGAGAACCAACTTGATGGACGAGTTAATGGAACGAGGCAGACAGAGGGAGATGCGAGAACAGTGGGAAACGCCCTTGGGGTACAAGGAATGGAGGAACGTGAGGGACAAGAAGGAAATTCGAGCGAGATCGGCACGGATGGCGGAGTGGCTGGCTCTTCCAGAGAACAAAAGGGCGCGGCGGGCAATTCTACGTCAGCACCTCAAAAAGCCTCACAAGATTCATCTTCCTTAATTTCAGCTTCGGTAGGTCTGGTTTCGCCTGCCCAAGCTGGAAACGTCGCCCCGCAAGTTGGTGGTTCTTCTGCGGCGGCGGCGTCTCCCTCTCCCTCGGCGGCTCCGGCTGCCACTCAGGCACCCGCGCCAGTGCAAGCACCCGCTACGGCTCCGGCAAATGCTCCAACAAATGCGCCTGCGGGCAAGGTGTGGAGAGTGATGGGAAGCGACACCTTTGTCGATATTCCTCACGACATGGCGAAAAACGCCGATGAAGCCCAAAAAATAGCTATCGGACGCCGAACAGACCCGCAGTACAGGCTACCCGAGGACGAACGTCCAACCGAGGTACAGGAAATCGACGAATCTCAGCCATCTGGTACCACTTCCGCACCGTCCGGTACCACTTTACCGCCTCAAACCGGCACATCGGTACCACAAAATGGCCAAAAACAGCCGTCTGGTACCAGTTCGACACAGCCAACAGGAGGCGCAATAGACCGAAAAACCTTCATTGCCGAAAAGCTCAATGAAGCGCTAAAAAATGTTGGCGCGGCCTTTACCGGAATCACTTTCAATAAAAGCGGCAAGCGTGGAGCGGTAGAGCCTGAATCCGAATCAGTCAATTTTGACCTTGACGCGATTGATTTACAAACACTTGAAATCACAGATCCGGCTGCTCTTCAACTTGAAATAGAAAAGGTGGTTGAAGAGGAAGTACACCACGTTGAAACGGTTAAACTTCTCAAGAGGCGGGCAAAGAAATTAGGGAAAAAGCATGATGATCTTGCGGCAGAATCTTGGAATGATGTAACTCCTGAACTCCGCAAGCGGGTTGAGTTGCTGTACAATTACGGGAAATCATTCCCCGCTGGGATGCCTGATTCTAGCAAGGGGTATGAGCTATATCGGTTTTACACCCAGATGGCGAAAAGTGGGCAGATCACCGAAGGTGCAAATTTTCCCGAGTCCATCAAGGGACTCAGTAAAAAAGCATACAACGAGCTTGTTGGATTTCTTCGAGACCTTGGCACTTGGATGATAGAGCAACTCCCCAAGATGCCACCGGCAAAGAGGAAGCAGTTCAAAAAAGATGTGGCTGCCGTCGTCAAGGCGGTCAAGGCTCTTGAGAACTACGCTAAAAAGAGCAAGCCCGCCAAAGGAGCGACCGATGGCGGGCTTGTTAGCGGTTCCGGCGCGTCCACAGGAACCACAGACGCCGGAGCTTCCCCTCCTTCGTCTGCTGCTCCCGCAGATAAAGCGCAAACGACAATAAAAGCAAGTTCTCAAACAGACGCCGAAAGGCTCCTTGGTCCGGTCTCGGACGTTGCCCGTTCACTGATGGTGGACGGCTGGGAATTTGCACAAAACGACACCCGTGATGGGTCTTTCTATTTGAAAAAGGGGGGCAAGTTTAAGCACTACAACGCGGATGGTTCGCCATTTGATGAGGCTGCTGATGTTGCGCCAGAGAAGCCAGCAAGCGCACCAAAATCCAGCACTCAGTTCACGCTTTCGCCTGCGGACGCCAAGCCGATCTTGGATTTTGGCGCTTCCATCCCCAAGGACGAGCTTTTTACCTCCATTGATCCCGAATGGAGCGACGGCGCACTTGAAACCGAGCCGCATGTAACGGTTCTCTACGGCCTGACCAAACACGAAGCCGCGCCTGTCGCAAAGGCCATCAAGGATCATGGCCCCGTGACGGTCACGCTTGGAAAGCTCTCCATCTTCGAGAATGGCGAATACGACGTGCTCAAGATCGACGTGGAAGGGCCGGAACTTCGCTCCTTAAACGCTAAACTCTCGAAGCTCCCGAACGAAAACAGTTTCCCCGACTACAGGCCGCACATGACCATTGCCTACCTGAAAAAGGGCGAGGGCAAGAAGTATGTGGGCGACACCCGCTTTGAAGGCCAGACGATCACGTTCGACACGATGACGTTTTCGCCACCGTCCGAACTGCGCGGCAAACTCGGCAAGCCAGAGCTTCCCTTGACCCCTTCCCAGGCAATCCAGCCGGAGGTGAGGGAAAACCCCACTCCTGAGGAGAAAGCAGAACTCGAAGAGTTGGACTCTTTGATGGAGAGGCGCGGGCAGGCGCAAAATAAAGTGAAGGGGGCTACTTTCTCCAAGAAAGACGAAGCCCGCTTTCAAGAACTCGGGGCTAAACTTCGCCGCTTCCTTTTTGAAACGGTTGACGCTGCCAATGATGCCGTCGTTGGGGAGGACATTAACGGCCAACCGATTCGGCAATCCAAAAACGGCACCCTCTACACCGTGGAGAACGGTCGGGTTCGCACGGCTCCTGCTTTCAAGCCCGACCCAGAATACTCACGTCAACAGGATGAGTTGCTTGCGAAACAAAAAGCCGCCCCCGTTGAGGGCGACTTGGCTAAACTCAAGCGCACGCTCGAAATGGTGCAGTCAGACATCGGAGCGCATGAAGATAGCCGTCTAATGAAGGGTGTTTCAGATGAGATGCTGCAAAAGGAAGCAACAAGACTTGAGGGAGAGATTGCCAAAGTTGAGGCGAGAATCAAGCCTGCTGCCAAGGATCAAACAGCGCCCTCGACGTGGAGAAAGACACACACAGTCACGAAAGGCGGTGGAAAACTCCCAACTGGCACGCCTGTAGAGTTCATTCAAGACAGCGTGGAAAAAGCATCTGGCTTCAAAACAGCCATCGTTAGGGATGACAAAGGCAGGGATTTCCAAATTGATCCTGATGCCATTACTCCAGCCGAATCCCCCGAGATGGCCGCTGAACCAAAGTCTCCCGCTGATTTGATCCGCCAGCATCTTGACGCGGACGACGCAGCTAGTGCGCTCGCGGTCTTCGATGGCATGACCAAAGATGAGATCAACAAGACCGCGCAGGCCGTCTTTGGACGAGGATTCTACAACAACACGAAGGCGGAAATGCTGTCAGCGCTCAAGCAATGGCTTCCTGACAGCACTAAATCAGTAATGACGGCGCTGGCGAAACAAAGCGCCATTGCCAGCGCTAAGCGTGCGCTGAAAACAGCAAAGGAAAACCAACAGCGGCATTCCGAGGGCATTCTAGGGATGCCAACCACCGAGCAGGCATTCAAAAGCGTGAGCGATGCAGAAGGAAAAGACCCGCATGGCATCGGTAAGGAAGCAGTCGCGAAAGCATGGCAAAAGGAAGTCGATGATGCACAAGCCAAGGTGGATGAGCTAGAATCTGCACCTGCCGCGCCTGCGCCCGAATCCCCCGAGATGGCCGCAGAACCCGAAAGCCGCGAGGAGGTAGCGCCAGAGGTGGAAGCGACCGCGCCGGAAGTTACAGGAGAACAACAAACAAATCAAGATGTTTGGAAGACTCTCGAATTTGCTGAGGCTGTAGCCATGAAGGGCGCTCAGGTTCGTGACAAAAGGACTGGCAAATCACTTGGTAAGCTGGGGAACGTCAGGGGCGGCATGAGTGGTGCTATCGCGGCAGTATCCAAGCCCAAAGGGACGAAGCTACTCAGTTCACTTGAAATTCTTGTCCCGACTACACCAAGCCAATCGGCGGCATCGCCAAACAGTTTTGAAGAGATTGGAGACGGCTCGGTTAACAGTCTTGGAGCATCTATCAGGCCGACCAATGAAGTCGCTGAAGCGCTTCCAGACATCCCTAATTGGCGGGATCTCCAAACCCGCCTGCAAACCGTGCGAGGCGACAAGGACGCAGCCAGGGCCATGATGGATGCCTACCACCGTGACAACCCCGAGGCACAGGCGGCACTGGATGCCCGCAAGGCCGTGTCTGCCCAGGTGGGTAGGCCCATTCCACCGGCATGGACAGAGGTGCGGATTTACCCGCCAGGAGGCCGCTTGCTGGCCAAAGGGCGCGATGACAAAAGCCGCCTCCAGTCGATCTACAGCAGCGCCGACACCGCCGCTGCTCTTGCCTCCAAATTTGAACGCGCCAAACGGGTTAACGACCTGATGCCGCGAATCATTGCAGGGGTGAACGCCGGATTAAGCGAGGGAACAGAAGAGTCCAGCGTCTTGCGCCTTATCTACCTCACCGGTTTCCGCAATGGAGGCGAGGGCGACACAGGAGCCAAGGTGAAAGCCTACGGCGCCACCACCCTGCTGGATGAGCACGTCAACATTGATGGCGATGTCGTCACCTTCGACTTCATTGGCAAGCTGGGCGTTCAGCAGCAGCACACCGTTATTGATGCTGGTCTGGCCGATGATCTCCGATCCCGCAAGGCCAGCGGTGGACGGCTTTTCAAAACCTCGCCCGAGAAAGTTCTTTCGACTCTCCGAAGTGTCGCAGGAACGCCCGATATCAAGGTCCACGATCTCCGCACTTGGAACGCCACCAGCTTAGCCGCCGAGTTAGTGAAGGCAAACGTAGCGCCTAAAACGGAAATTGATTATTGGCTGAAACGGGATGCCGTTGGCGACATCGTTGCACGTAAATTGGGCGACACTCGGAAGATTGTTTTGGAGTCCTACATTGACCCGATTGTCTTTGAAAATTGGCAGGAATCGGCTACATTGAGCAATGGAAATGAGCGCCCAAAAATCAGCCGAAAACAAGCCGATGCTCGTGGAGCCTCAAGTCAACTTGGAAAACCGCTTGAAGACTATGAACGAGCTTTACGAGACGAACTCCTACCACCCTTCGGTCAAAGAAGCCGAGTCGAGCCAAGAAGAGGGCTAGCCTCGCTCAGTTCCTCTAAACGTCCTTCAGCGAGTGACGCCGAGTACATGGCCGCTGTCGAAGCCGGTGACATGGAGAAGGCGCAGAAGATGGTGGACGAGGCGGCAAAGGCGGCGGGGTATAACGTAAAGGCATACCACGGAACTCCTGACGCTAATTTCGATGTATTTAAAGAAGACCAGTTCTTCACAGAAGATGAAAAATACGCGAAGCGTTTCACCGATTCAGCAACATCTTCATCTTCATTCTATGGGGTAAGAAAAGCCCAACCACGTGTATTAGCCTTGTTTCTCAAAACTAAAAAAGTATTCGACACAAGAATTCCGAAATACGCGAAACTTTTAAAAGACAAGTTTTCTGGCAAATACGGCGAAGGGGTTTTAACTGAGATGGGGTTGCCTGATTGGGTGGAAGGGCGGGACATTGCGGAGTTTCTTAGAGATGAGATCGCGGATGATTTTGATGCGGTAATTGTGGATGAAGGTAAAGATAACTCAGGCCAGCGCCCCCCGGCTTATATTGTCTTCAATCCCTCGCAAATCAAATCAGCCGACCCCGTCACCCGCGACGAATCCGGCGCAGTCATCCCGCTTTCTCAGCGGTTCAATCCAGAGTCGAACAGCATCCTCTACAGCGCTACGCGTCCGGCACGACTGGGCATCGACGACGACGTTGTTGCTGATGCGCTCGATGAACTCGATGCACTCCCAGAGTCCGAAAGGGAGCGCGTGAACAAGATCGCTGGATATGACCTCATCACGAATGAGGAACAGGCCGCACAGGCGGCAGCAATCAAGCAGGAGGGCACATCGCAGTTCTACGACGAGACCAGAGACCGCGAGAATCACAAGGCTTGGTCTAAATGGGCGAATGACACCTACAACGCGGACCCAGAAGGCTCGATTCGCAAGATCGTGCTCGAAGCTCGAAACGGCTTCACGGGTCACTCAGGCCAACAGGCGAAGCTCGCCATGCTCGTGCTGGAAAAGCTGTCGCGGAAAGCGGCATTCACCGGAGATCCGCAGATGCTCCGAGATGTCGAAGCGGTAACGCTCGCCTTTGACCTTCGCTCGACTCTCGCAGGGCGCGAGATCGCGGCCAGATGGCAGCCACATGCCACGATGGAGGAGCAGCACCGCACAACCATCGCGAAGGCCATCTTCGGACCGACCGGAGAAACCCGGCGCAAGCTGGATGAGGCAATGTCGCGGGCATCGAAAAACGAGCGCATTCGCGAACTCGAAGCGCAGGTAACAAAGTTGTTGGCCGATCTCAAGGCACGGCAGGCAAAGCCGATGAAACCGGCAGAGAAGACAACCTTCGTCACTGACAAAAAGACGCTCGATAAACTGCGGAAGGATTTGGAGCGCGTGAAGCTCGCCAAAACTGAGGCGGAATTGTTGGCCGAACAGAATCAAACCCGACTCGATGAAGTTCGCGAGATGTTCGAAGAGTCTGGATTCACGATGGAGGAAGTGATGATTGGCGAGGTGGCAAGGCTCAAACTTCAAAGCTCGCCCATGGTCAAAAAGGTGCTCGAATCGTTCAACCCAATGGAGCGCGTAGCCATTCGCGCCATTATCGAAGGCAAGAGCGACCGGGCGGCCAGTGTTGAGTCTAAAATCAGCCGCCGGGAGAACATCCGAAAGGTTGAGGCTCGATTCGATGAGGCTCTAAACAATGAGTTGGACGCGTGGATTGATCGCGGTTTCACGCCTGATGACATGGATCGGCCAGACTTCGCCAGCTTCATGGACAAGAAAGGCAAACTCTTCGCCTCGATTCGTCCACAACCTGGGGGCATCACCATGGCGCAACGGCAGAAGCTCCGGCAGTCATGGAGAAACGCCATTCACCCGCCTGCACGAGTGCGCAACAACACGGCCCGTAAGCGGCTCAAGTCGAAAAAGGGCAAAGGCGCCGGGCTGCGAATCCGCAATCCGCAGCACGCGATTACTGTGATGCGCGTTCTCCAGCGTGAGGACACCAGCGGCTTTGACCGGGTGTACGAATACTGGATCAACGGCATCCTTTCCGGCATTGGCACCCACACGGCCAACGTAGCGGGCAACATGGCCAACGTGATGCTTGAATACGGCCTCCAACGGTGGGTTGAGGCTGGCGCAAACATGATCATTGGAGACGCCAAAGGCGCGACTGCTGGCGAGCTTATCACCATGTCCAAATGGGTGGCAGGCGCGGCAGTGACGGCATTCAAACAGGCCAAAGAGGCTTGGAACTATGAAGTCTCCTCTTTCGATTGGGATGCCATGGGCACACATCCGAAGCTCGACAGCTTGAGCGTGGACGGCAAGACGGGTTTCATTCACCGGCTCGCCATCGCAGGCACCAAGGGGCGCATCATTCGCATTCCATCGCGGGCGCTGCTCTTCATGGACGAATTCACCAAGTACTTCGTCGGCACCATCGAAGCGGCAGCACAGGGACACCGCATCGCCAAAGCTGAGAAGCTGACCGGCGCGGCCTTTGATGATCGGGTGAATGAACTTGTTCGTATCCCCGGTTCTCCTGCCTGGGTGCTGGCATTGGAGAAAGCGCAGGAAATGACCTTTCAGCAGGATTTGCCGAAAATGCTGGCAGATGCTCAGAAACTCTTGAATGCAAAATCCAAGTCGAAACTTGGCGCTACGGTCCGGTTCGCGCTCAAGATGATCTTCCCCTTCATCAAAACGCCATACAACATTCTGGCGGCTGGGTTGCGCAAGTCGCCCCTTGGGTCCGTGCGGCTCGCTGGGAAGGCTGTGACGGGCGGTTACAAGGGCAAGGGGGCTGAACTGTCTCACGACCTCGCAGAGCAGGTTATAGCGGCTTTTGTGATGATGCTTGTCTCAGGCATGGCGGAAGGTGATCCAGACGACGACAAGAAACCGATCTTGATCACTGGCACTCGCGGGCGTGATGACCGTTCAGAGGCCAATTTCCTCAATCGCTCGAAGGGTGGAGAGACTACCGTCCTGTTCTACGGCAAGCCAGTGTTTCACTATGGGCGGTTCGCGCCTCTCGCGGTGACAGTGGCCACCATCGTCAACAGCTTGCGCGAGATGAAGAAAATCCCGAACGGGAAAGACAAGATCGCCGTCGCAAGCTCGATCTTCGGAGACTTCGTGAACACGGCCAGGAGCCAGACCTTTTTGGCCGGGTTCGATGGCTTGGTAAACTTCGTCAACAGTCTCAGCCGGGAGAGCGAAGGGGCCGAGGTGCAAAAAGCGGTTAAGTTCCTGATGAACGGAGCCATCCCGAACATTGTCCGGCAGACCACTCGAAACCTTGACGAGCAGGTGCGCGACTCCAAGAACGCACCATGGTATTACCACGCCGTTCCATACGGAGATCTCGCGGAACCATTGTACGACCTCTACGGCAGGCCAGCCATGAAAGGCGGTACGGCGCTCTCCAGGCTGTTTGTAACCGAACCGGCGCGTGTTGAGTCGGTTGCGCCCGCTGACGTGCTTCTGGGACGCTGGAATCAGCTCAATCCAGTCCAAAAGGAGGGCGATGGCTCCAGCTACTTCCCATCCGACCTCACAAAGGCCAGTTTTAAGTTCAAGGATTCGGCTGGAAAGTATCAGGACATGACACCGGCAGAGATCCGCGAGTTCAGGCGGCGGGTGGGCGTTGAGATCAGTACTCAATCGGCTGGACTCTCCACCGTGCCGATTCAGGAAAACATCGACGAACTAAAGAAGATCCGAGGTTCAGCGGCGGAAAAGGTCAAAAAGGAGATGTTTGGAGGCGGAGTTCGTCCGGTTTTGAAATCGGCTCCATCGCTGAGTCAATTGCTTCTTGGCAAATGATCGAAATCCGGTATTCTAAGGCTCCTGCCGTCCAAAGCAGTCATGGTGATTGAGAACGAACCCCGTGAGCGTTAGAGCGTTCACGGGGTTTTTGTTTCAAAAGAGACGATTTTGGAACTTTGTCACTTTGTCACCACGGAATGGCGGAAATTGTCATAGGTGACATTGTAGCCTGCGAACAGATTGTTTTCCGGCTTCTCTCTGGGTCCGGTAAATTCCTGAACAACGGCAACCGGCTCGATCTCGACAACTTTTGGAGCAACAATGGCAGCGACGATGGACTTGAGTATGTTTCGGCGGTTCATGGTTTGATTGTTGCTAGAATGGCTTGCCGTTGTTCTTGCGTTGGGTTTTTGAGCCAAACGACACTCAGAAGGTTACACCCTCTTCCTGGCTCTAAATCATCCATTATCGGCACCATTACCATTTTACCTGGGGCATTGGCAATAACCCCAAATGCCAAGACTCCAGGGAACGCGGTTTGATTTTCGGTTTTAATGTTCATGGTTCGTTCTCTTCTTGAAGTTCAGAAGTGTTGTTGTCGATCACCAGCTTCGCGCCCTCCAGTATCTTTTCAGGAAGCTGGATGGCGCTCTTGAGCACCCGGTACTTTTCAATGGCGGCGTCTCGCTCATCACCTGGGGGCATGGTTTCGAGAATCGAGCGCTGTAGATCATTCAGCGTCTTGTTGTGCTCAGAAACAAAGCGACTCCAGCCCGGCACGGTCATCAACTCGGTAAAGTCGCGGTAGTTCTCGTATGCCTGCATTAGCTCGCCCGTGGGCGGCATTGGTGGTGGTTCTCCGTTCATTCTTTGTGTTCTTTCCAGCTTTCACCGTCTGAATCGGGCGAGATGCGCTCCGCGCTCAACGATGTAGGCAATTCTTTCTCCCAAGAACCTCGCCCATAATCAACGCAGATCAACACGAACCCGGTTCCGTCAACACACCACTCAACGATAACGCCACGGGCTCCATTGGCACGATGGTAAACAATGGAGCCCGCTGGATATTCGTCGATGACACAACCAAGCCGTTTCAGGATAAGAGCTGTATTCATTGCAGGGTGGTAGGGGCGGCGATGCCCTCGGGTTTTTTGGTGGTTTGCATACCAGCGGCGGCTTGCATTTGCTGGGCTTGGTAGTTCGCGAAATCTTCCGGCGTCGGAAGGCGAATGGTTTCATCCACGTTCTTTTCTCCAAGCAGCCGGATTTGATTCCTATAGGTAGGAGCCATGATTACCTGTAGATTCGGCGGTTGAGCATAGTAATCTTTCATGATCACGATCACATTTTGATTTTGCGTCATGCTCTGCTCTGCCTTGTAGCGGGTCATTTGCAGGGTAATCGCCCATTTCAAGTTTCTGATGTCTTTGGCGGCCAGGGACTTCATGATGTAGGCACCACGAGGCCCGAGAACGGCGAAAGTCTCGTTTTCGTCCATGAACTGCACAGCCAGCATCAACGCGCTCTCAACAATCTCGTCAATGCCCTCGGTGAGGTGCGCCAGAAGGGGGGCAAACTGCTCCTCTCCGCTCGCCTGCATGTTTTTGACACCCGTGGCGAGCTTGGCAGTGTCCAGGCCAGCCATAGCGGCGTCATTCACGTTGGCCGTACCCGTCAGGTTGGTGACAAGCTGAATGATCAGTTGCAGGATTCGCTCCAATTGAGCGCCCTTGAACTCGTAGAGTGGCACACGATCAACAATCTTGTTTCCAGGTATGTTGACATCGGTTTTGTGATAAACCGTCGAACCGTTGAGCTTGAGATTCGGATTAGATTGACCCTCGCGAGTGAGTTCGGAGGCGAAGAACGTAACGCTTCCGGCTTTCGACAAAGAGAAGTCCCAACGGTTTACGCACAAATCCGCGAACTTTTGCAGCGGCCACAACATGTCAATGCTAGACACTCCATGCCAACGACCATCCACAGGATTGACCCGAACGGCGGAGAAGTTGCGCTTTCCGCCTTTGATGACGTTCGCGGTGTAATCGTAGAGGATGGGTCGCTTGGTGGTCAGATCGACCAGGACAATCACATTTTCCCGAGTGCCGTCGTTGTCGGCATCAACCCACAAATGGAACTCGCCCACGTTCACGACTGGATCACTGCGGACCATCGGCAGATCCCCGGTATTCTCCCCGAGATCAGGCCGGGACGAATTTGCGGCCGTGGTTCCTTCATTGGAGCCATTGGCGGCCTGTCGAAGTAGATCCATGACACGGGGATACTCTTGTTCATCCCATTGCCCGCGCTCTTCGAGGCGCTTCTTGTATTGCTCAACAATTTCAATGGCTGGCATGTCGTACATGTCCAGCAGACAGTCAGCCGATTGAAGATCGGGCGCATTCAGAGGAGCCAGGAAATCCCGATAACTGCGGATGGTGGCAATTGGGCCGGAGTACTGCACGAGCTTCCGGCGAATCTTCATCTCTTGAAACACCAGGATCTCCGGTTTTGGCGTTATCCCGTCGCGTTTCAGGACAGCGGCTACCGGCGCAGGGGGCGCGGCTGGGTCCGTTGGTGCTTCTACGGGGTTTCCAGCTTCATCGGCAGCGACAGGAGCCGGAGCCGTGGCAGCCGGAGCAACAATCCATTCGTCGGTATCAAAGATGAAATCCCCGTCCTCGGCAATGATCGGCTTACCGTCCGCACCGATACCGACCACGGCGTACATTTGGTAGTAGTCGGCTTTTTCGATGTGCTCGTACTTCACAACCGTCTCCCCTCGGATGAATGCAAGTTCTACAGCCTTTTCCAAGACGCCTTTCAGTTTGGCTTGGTGGAACCGATATTGAGCCCACTCGTTTGCAGTGGAGGCAACGGAAGGGTCAGACAGCCCAATGGCGTCAACCGAGCACCAGGGCGAAGTTTGGAAGAAGTAGTTTTGAGCCCGAGAGATCATTTGCTGAACTCCACGGCGAGCCAGCGGGATGTGGATGTTTTGACCCTCGGCATAAATCCCGCCCCAATTGGTCCGCCTCCAGTCGAACCGCTGATTGTACACGAGATCCCACAACTCGCGTTGCGGAATGAACTTCATGCTGCTGGCGTCAAGATCTGGACGGGCGGCAGTTTCAGCGGGTGCATCGAGCCGGGTTTCGTTGTGGCCGTTCTGCTGCTCCAGATCTTCTTTCCATTGGAAGCATTTATTGACTAACTGCTCCTCTTGGAGCCGATTGAGTTCGAGCGCACCTCGAAAAATGACCAGTGGCGCGTTTGGATCATCCTCTATATTGAGGGTGATGGGCTGGCGTTCAATGAATGCGGCAATCTGAGAGTCTGAGGTCAAGGAGTTCATCGGGTGAGAATACCCGCCAACTCTTGGATTCCGCAACTAACTATTACCAGCCCGCTTTTGGGTGCGGGTTTTAGGTTTTACAAACAACAAAAAGTAAGAATGGAATACTCGCGCATGACGCTGCTTGCCTTTTTGAGGTCCTGGCATTCTTGATTTAGCTGGCAAAATAAACAGATCCAATAATGATAATCCGACTGATGTTGCCCAATTGCACACATTGACATGCGTGCAGTGCATTTTGTGATTGTGGATTACATCCTGACACTTGAAAACCAACACGCCACCAGGTTTGAGAATGCGATAAGCCTCTAAAAGCGTTCCTTTGTAATGTTGCTCAAGTTCATCGTACCGATAGTAACCGCCAAAACGCGCAGTCATAGCCACCCTTCCGTTGTGGCTTCTTCCATTTTTCACATAAGTCAAAAACGGTGGATCAAATACACAATTGCTGAGGCATTCTGAATCAAGTGGCAGATTTTGTGAATCTGCTTGCACCACGCCATCATGCAACGGTGTGATGTCAAAGCAATGCTTTGGGCGCTTCCGTCCTTTCCAAAAAGACCCGTTTCCATAGGTCATGTCACACTCAAAACCATCGGGACAATGAAGGCTTTCAATCCCGGTTAAAATCTCTGCGTTTGTACTGTACACAGATCTCACAACCGAGATCTTGGGTGCTTTTATTGGAGGCTCAGGAAAATCAAAAAGTTCTTTCATCGGTTCAAATCCTCCCATTTCTGCATGACTGGCTCAATTGCGGCATTCTCGCCGTCGTAAACAACACAGCCTTTGCCACACTCGATCACATGCACACCGTCAAAGCCGATGGTGGGCTTTTCTTTGTGCTTTTTGCACTTCGCGGCATTGGCCTCGAAATGCCTCATCTTGCGCTCAATGTCAGTCATAGAGGCGAAAATAGGATCGTAAATTGGCTGGCATCGCCCCCCATGTATCAGGGTGGCAGGAATAAAACTCAGGTGGAATAGCATCAGGCTTGCTGCCAACTTCCTCGAATGCGCGAAGGTGAACCAATGGGCCAACGGCTACATGGTTGACCATCACCATCGGTTCGCCCTCTGGCGTTTCCTTTGGCAAGGAAGCGTCGAGAATCATCGGCATTCGTTTTCGTTCGGTTGTTTCCATGAATGTTTGATGTAGCACTCAATGTACAAGATCCGGCTCAGATTACCGTACGCAGCGCATTCAATTTCAAGGCGTGAATGGCTGAATGGTTCATGTTGCTTTTCAGCCTGTAGCAAAAGAACGTCCCATGTGATTTGGGCTCGATACAACTTCGCCAGCAGATCTTTGCACTCGGGTTTTGTTGGTGGTTGATTCATGTTTCTGTGCCGAACTTTGCGCAGCGCCGAACACTCGCAAAGCCTCGCGTCGGCGAGCTAAGTGTTCTGGGGAGAGAAGAGTTCCGCTTGCGACGTTTCGCGAGCGATGCGGGCTTTTGCCGCGTGGAAGTAGTCGGCATCTATTTCGTAGGCCGTGAGGTGGATTCCGGCATAGTGCGCGGCGATGGCGATGCTGCCGCTTCCCATGTGCGTATCCAGCACCCGCATCCCCGGCGCGGCGAAGTTGGCCAGCGTCCACTTGTAGAGAGCCACGGGTTTCTGCGTCGGGTGGATGTGTCCGTGATCCTTGTTGCACTTCGTGAACTTTTTCACCACTCGATCCAGGCTCGTCCATGCGAGTTCACCGTCTGCGAAGTCGCCGCCCATGAGTTTGTCCCAGAACAGCCAGCAGCGCGACGGCGGAAGCGGGAAGTAGTTCCCACCCCAGATGATTTGATGCTTCGACACGCGGCGAAGTTCCTCGAAGTATTCCGGTGGCGGCGGCTCTTTGTCCCATCCCTTTTTCGGCAGCACTCGATGCCCTTGACCTTTACGGCCACGGAACTTCCCGCCGTCCTCGCCAATGCCATAAGGGGGATCTACGATTGCCAGATCGAAGTGACCATCGGGGAAGGTTTTCATTCCCTCCATGCAGTCGCCAAGCCGCAGATCCAAAGACCCAGAACAAGACGGTGCATGGAACACGGCGGGCGCGTCCTGCGTGATTTCGAGCGTGAAGGGTGCCGTGTCCATGACCTTATGCGTTCGGCCAACAGAGTGCGGCGCTTCCGTTGTCTGCGGCTTTGTCCATCATGTCGTCGAGGAATTGCGCCAGTGGGCTGTTACCGACTTCATCCTCTCGCGTCATTTCGTTGATGACATCCTTTGCCCATTCGATGCGGCGGCGTTTATCCACTTTGCAGCGTTCGAGCGTTCCACCGTTTTCTGGCCGTGATGCCCATTCGAGGACTTCGACACCGATTTGCACCGTGAGGATTTTATCGGACACGAAGGCACGTAGCGGCGTGTTGGCCGAACCAGTCGCTGGAGGCAACGGCGGGATCGCTGGTTGTTTTGAGTCTCGCTTGCTTTTCATAGTCATTGTTGTTCGCCGCCGTGCCTCAGCTTATCGTTCGCCAAAGAAAGGATTGCGGCGTGTGGCGGGCGTATCACCACAACGGCGCACGGGAACGGTGCTTTGTTGTTCGATCCCTTGAAGGACAGTCGGCGGGCGAGAAATCGGATTTCGTGCTTCATTGCCGTTTCATGCCACCACCGGGTATCTGTCCGCGCTGGCACCAAAGCCACCGTGAGCACTCCACGCTTGGACTCTTCTACGGCTTTCCGCATCCAGTCGCCCACTTCCCTGCCGTATGGTGGATTCATCCAGCAGGTTCCTTCCCACGGCTGAGTCAGCCCGTCATCCTGCGCGGTGAAGTATCGGCGGCACTTGGCGTTTTCTTTGCTCGCCGCCACATCAAGCGTGAACGCAAACTCAGCATCGAGGCCAAGGAAGAGGTGA
>Ga0075158_10001521_pt1 | contig 17428 bp, 19 predicted proteins | sample JI91814BDNA_FD_70968 | JGI IMG/M metagenome (GOLD analysis project Ga0075158, IMG submission 70968) | Wastewater effluent complex algal communities from Wisconsin, to seasonally profile nutrient transformation and Carbon sequestration -... | ecosystem: Engineered > WWTP > Effluent > Algae... | reverse complement strand
TAACAAGAGAGGAAAGAGAATGGAGCCACTAAATTTAACTGTTTACTTTGTGCCAGTCTTTGCAATATGCATTTTGGCTGAAAATTTTATTGCTAAAAAAAGAAGTCCCGAAAGATTTCAAATCAAAGATTCATTTACAAGCATTATAATGGGAATAGGGAGTGTGCTAATTAATTTAGTAACGGCTACTATCGTTATAACCGAATACAAATTTGTTTCACAGTTTGCAATTTTTAAAATTGAATCGGTATGGTGGTCATGGCTTGTATTATTATTTGCTGAAGACTTTTGTTATTATTGGTTTCATCGAATAGGGCACGAGAGTCGATTCTTCTGGGCATCGCATGTTGTTCATCATTCCTCTGAAAGTTATAATCTTTCCACAGCAGTGAGACAAACCTGGACAGGCACAATGATCAATGCAGTGTTTTGGTTTCCACTTTTAATTTTAGGATTCCCTCCTGAAATGGTTGTCGCACAACAGGCTATTAGCCTCATCTATCAATTTTTTATTCATACAGAGCAAGTTAAGACGTTAGGCTTCTTAGAATTATTTATGAATACACCTTCCCATCATCGTGTTCATCATGGAAGTGATTTGAAATATCTAGATAGAAATTACGCAGGCATTTTTATTATTTGGGATAAAGCTTTTGGTAGTTTTCAAGCCGAAGAAGAAGTTCCAACGTATGGTCTTGTTAAAAATCTTCACACTTACAATCCAATCAAAGTTGCCTATATTGAATGGTTTAATATGTTTAAGCAAATGTTCCAAGTAGGGTCTTTTGTAAATGCAATTAAAGTCATGTTCAAACCTCCAGGCTGGAGTCCAGAAGGGGGAACTACAACTAGCGAATTACAACGACAAGCCGGACTTAGAGGATAATTCTAGATTGAATATATTTAAAAATTGTAAATACATTATTATGGGATTAATATCTTTACTCTTTCATTGTAATTCTTTAAAGGTAAATGAAATCAAAGACGGAAAGAACCTGGAAAAAGCAGAAGTGAGCACAGTCGATTTTTTCTTTCAGAATAGAATGAAAAACAGTATTAAAAAAATCATTGGGCATAATTGGGAAATTCTCTACGAATCGGGAGAATCTATTTATTTTGGATTTACGAAAGGTTCTTCAATGGATGAACTTTATGTAGAAAAACTTTTTCGAGTTGATAAACCTTCCCTGGTAAAAGCATTTAGCGGATACAAAGTATTAACCGGAATTGAAATCAATCGCACAGCATACAATTCTATTCCTATTCATACCGAGCACCAATCTACATTGAGTCAGGATTTTCAGAAAAAGTTTTCATTAAATGAATCTGGAATCGAAATTGATCTGACCTGGACTTACTCTGCAGATGGTGCTCCCCAAAAGTCCAAACGATTTTTAATTCTTATTGATAAAGGAAATGGGAAGTTTTTAAACTACAAAGAAATGAAGTGAAGAAAAATTTAAACCTTTTAAGGTGTCATTCCCGAATTCTTTTGTCGGGAATCTCTTCTTCTTGAGATCCCCGATATCGCTTGGCGGCTGCGGCGATAGCGGGTGGAATTTCGGGGATGACAAATGAAAGGTTTGTTTTAATGAACAGACATTAACTTAAGGTATAATCGTAAATTTATGAATGAAGAACAAATAGTAACATTGATTTTTTTTGGGCTAGTAATTATTCTTACTATTTTGAAACCATTCTTTCGAAAAGAATCGACATTTAATTTTTTATTTAAAGCGGTTAATTTCGGATTTAAATTTTTTCTGTGGTTAACAATATTAATTATTATTTCTATAGTCCTTGGAATATATTTTCAAAAGTGATGGAATTGATAATACAGAGGAGTAGTGAAATGGAAAATCCTGAAAAAAAATAAAAAGGGTAACTGGAATTGGAGGTGTTTTTTTTAAATGTAAAGACCCAAAAAAAGTAACAGAGTGCTATCAAAGACATCTTGGTCTCGACACAAATCCTTATAAGTAGTTTTTAAAGTTTTTTATACCTAGGTTCAATTAATTCATTTGTTTTTAAAATAAAAATATTCACTTGTTCTAAAACAGTTTTAGGAGGATTCAGAGTGGTTTCTAAATTACGAATATTTAATAAAAAGATTATGAACAGAGTAGTTTTAGTTTCTTGAATTATTGAAGAAGGGAGGTGTAAGTAAAAAACTCTCTGCTTCAATAATTCTTTATAACTCAAGAAGATAAATTACTTCACTCCTTCAAGAACGAAAGCTCTGTTTTTTCATTGACTATGCTCTTATCTTTCATCTCAACCATGAGAGCATCTTCGGTAGAGGCTAATTTTATTTTAATCTTGCCGTCTACGTCAATGACAGGGGAGCCTTGCACATAGCTTCCTTTGAATGTTTTTTTGTTATCAATTTTTACAGTGAAGTTATTTCCATCTTCGGAAACAATTTCCATTACCACATTCTTGGTTCCAACATTTCCATCCCATTGCATGGCAGTCCAGGTTCCTTTGAATTTTTCAAATTTGGAATTGCCTCCGAAACTTCTTGTTTTTGCAGCAATTTTAGGAGTTGATAATACTACAGAGGTTACTTTAGAGTAGTCGCTATCAGTGCCCAGCTGAGTTTTAGAAGTAACTGAATAGAGGTAAAACTTTTCCTTTTCGGGAATCGCAAATGTATAAAACAATTTGTTTGTATCTACCCTGGATTTGAAATTCCATTTGGATTCGCCCTGACGTTTCTCCCAAACATTGTATTCTTCTGCACCCTCTACTTTTTGCCAGCTAAGAGTAGCATACCCAGTTTTTTTATCTATCACAGCACTAATACCAGATGGAGGCTCTAACTTTGTTCCGCCTCTTTTTAGATTTGGATCTACATAGCCAACTGCATATCTAGAAAATGATCCCCAGATATTTTCTTTACTCTTTGCAATTACTGTATAATATCGTTGCCCTCTTTCGGCTGGTGCATCTTCCAGTGATTCCGTTGTGGTTTCGCCTATCGTTTCCCATTTATTATTTGCATAGCGATAAACTAAATATCCGGCAGCACCAGTAACCTTACTCCATTTAACAACGATTTTGTCCTTGAATTGTCCCATCGAAGCAACTACTTTTTCAGGAGCAGGTGGCTTGGATAAAATAGAAGTTTTTCCCATTACTGCGTCGGATATAATGCCAGTAATAGAATTATTGATTCCGGCGACAGTGTAAGTTTCTAGAGTTCCATTTTTCTTTGCAGTTTTATCTTCAAAGTAGCTAGTGTTTGTTTTTCCAATTACTTTGTAAGATTTTGAAATAGAATCCCATTTGTAAACCTGGTAGCCTGTAACATTTTCTAAAGGCTCCCATTCTAGAACAATTTTATCGGGATACTTTGCATCACTTGCCAAAACGGAAGTAATTTTTGGAGGAATATCATTCTTAGACGCTCTTGCATATCCGATTGCAGTTCCCTGGCTCATTTCGGAAACATCTTCTTCAGAAACAGCAGTAATTTTATAGGCATAAGCCATTTCCGGTTGAACACCGGTATCCTCAAATTGTGTATTTTGAGAAAGTCCCACTTGAACAAAATTATCTTCATCGGGAATGCTTCTATAAATTTCATAGCCGATTGCTTTTGGAGACGGAGTCCAGGTAAGAACAATCTTATTGGAAAAATTTCCGTTAGAAGCATTGATTTCTTCCGGCGGAGTCAGCTCTGCTTTTTCATCCGGGTTAACAGTATTATCCGCAGGAGTTGGTTGAATAATAATTTGTTCTTTTTTATCTGCGATTTCCGGTCCCGGGTTTGGATCAATCGCATCTATCATTACGAATGCAGACTTACAAACTCTAGTAAAATATTTATAGTCAATGTAACCAAATCCCTTATCGCCCCATTCGACGCCCCAGGAATTTTGATATTTAAAAGCGTTAGTCGAATCATCATAGCCAACTAAAGTGATAGCATGACCACCCAGGTTTGCGCCTTTTGCTTCTTTGTAAATCTTCTTTCCAATTTCGTATATATTTTCATTGATTAAAATTCCAACAACAACAGGTCGACCTTGAGCAAGTTGGTTTTTTATTTCACTTGGTTCATTGTATCTAAGTCTTTGAAATTCTTTAGCCTTATACTTTGCGGCTAATTGTAATTGGTCGGGAGTAGGTTGCTTTAAATAATTCTTTTCAGTATAGGGCATTGCTTCCCAGGGAAGAGCCCCTTTGGAAACGATAAGCGACATTGCATCCGAAATAGTAGAGCCATTATCTTTTCCGCCGTTGATTTGATTGTAAATGAACGCAGGTGAAAATAGATTTTTATAATTAGGTGCATTGCCTGATTTGTAGGTCCATGCGCCTCGATCTTTGCGCTCTACATACTCATGATAAGATTTATTTGCGTATGCGGTAGACCAGGCAACACAACTACTTTGTTGTCCTTGATTTCCAACCGGTGGCATCAAATCAGAAAGGTCTACTTTAGAAGGTAATCCTCTGTGTGCAATTCGATTTGGATTTGCTTCTTTTAAAGAGGATACAAGATCATAATTATCGGGTTTTAATCCTGTGGCTGTGATTTTAGGTCCGAATGTTTGGGCTTGAGTGGATAATGTAAATAATGCGCTCAAGATTAATGTAAGGCTGATTTTCATTAGTTTCATATAGTCTCCTTTATGAATTCTATTTGGTTGCTTCTAATAATCTTTTTTCTAAGTCTTCTGTCCATTCACGAAATGCAAACACATGAGGCTCGTAGAGGGTAATGATAGTATTCGCATTTCCTTTCCCATCTTTGATTTCTTTGTTGATGTAAAAGATTACATACTCTCCTTCTTTAGGAGGAGCCTTTAGCCATTTACCGTAAACTTCAGGAAGAACTGTGAATGCTAGATCAATTTTGTCTGGCATCGGGGTTTTAGCTTTGTATTGTTTTCCAATTTCAGCCGTGGTATTAATCGCAATTAAGTTTTTGTTAATCTGCTTTTCTTTGAGGTTTACAAGCTTTGTCTTTGCGATAAAATCTGATTTTTTGACTAACTCTTCAAAACTCGGCGGGGTAGGTGCTGCACTCAGGGTTAAAACAAATCCTAAAAATAATAGGGTAAATCTGTTCATAATCTCTCCATTGTTGATTCAAGTGAATTTTATCTTAGCACGTAGAAATAAGCAATCCATTTTTTCATTGTAAAACCCTATTAAAAAACCAGGATGGAATAGATGAGATATACAAAAAGAAAGTCAAAATCAATTCATAGCAGTAGTCTAGATATGTCGAGTTTAATGGATATTATCTTCATACTCTTGATTTTTGTAATGATGAGCGTTAGTTTTGCCAAGAATTTTAAACAACTTGAAATTGATTTGCCAAAAAGTGAATCGGGGGTAAGTGAGTTTACTCCTGATATTCAAATTTCCATAAAAGAAAATGAAAAATTCTATTTAGATAAAAAGGAGACTAACCTTAGCGAATTATCTCAATTTGCCTCAAATAAAAAATTTAACAATCAAATCATTAGTGTAAACGTAGAAAAAAAAGTCCCATACGAATATTTTTTAAAGGTTATGGATATCTTAAAAAAGGGAAATGCGAAAAAGATAAACCTAGGGACAGAGTAGGGTTAGCCTCATATTAAGAATAAAAATTCTTTAATAGCATGGGAAAAATTAAAAAAAATGATTTACTTTTTTATTTTCTAAGGTTCAATCAAGTAATTATTTTCCTTTGCAGTAAAACATTTAATACTAGAGGTATCTTATGGATTCTTTTTTAGAGTTTGTTTTAGAAAGATTGTCGGTGGCTGGTAAGGTGAGCAGTAAGGCAATGTTTGGAGGATATGGAATTTACTCTGGAGAATTCATTTTTGCTATTGTGGTGGACGGAGTTTTGTATCTCAAAGTGGACGATTCAAACATTAAAGACTATATCCAGGCAGGGATGAAGCCATTCACTTATCCTTCCAAACAAGGAAAACCAATTTCCATGTCCTATTGGCGTTTACCTATCGATATTCTAGAGTCTAACGAAGATTTGCCCAAATGGGTGTCAAAGGCTATCGCAGTCGCTAAAATATTAAAAACATCCAAACCTAAAAATTCCGGCAAAGTAAAATTATCCGCAACAAAAAAGAAATCTACTAAAACCAAATCTAAAAAAACTATCGTCAAGAAGAAACTAGTTTCTAAGAAAAAGTCAACGCCTGCAAAAAAGAAAAAATCAGGATAATTCGTTACTCATTTTATTCCTATGAATAGCGATAATAGCAATATCATCTTGAGCAGAAAGAGAGCCTAAAAAAACTTTTTGCTCCTGTAAAATTTTATCAATGCTATTTCCTATGGAAGTATTTTCTGTTTCCTTGATTAATTTTTCTAAACGGATTTCCGAAAACTCCTCATTATTATCATTCCAGGCTTCTGTTAATCCGTCGGTAAATAGGTATAATCTGCTCTCTGGATTAAACTCAAATTCGTTAGATGTATATTGAGTTTTCTCTTTGACTCCGATCATTCTACCTGTTTTTTCTAATTTAATAATCTCATTTCCATTTTTTAAAAATTGCGGTGGGTGACCGGCGGATGAATATCGAATTCGGTTTTTATTTGTATCAATATCTATCACGATACAAGTAAAAAAATGATTTAGATTTTGAAAAGAATGTAAAAATTCATTATTCATAAAGTAAAGAAGTTCGTTTACGCTATATATTCCGCGTTTTAAAGATTCATAAATAGTTTTTATAGCCATTGTAATAAATGCAGCTTGCACTCCATGACCGGTTGCATCCGCGAGTAATACACGTATTAGCCCCTTTCTAAGTTGCATAATATCAAAAAAATCGCCACCGACTTCAGATACAGGCATATAGCGAATTGTAAATTCTAGGTCATCAATTGTTTTATCTTCTTTTGATAGAAAGCTAGATTGAATTTTCCTTGCAGTTGATAGATCACTCTGGATGATTTTTAAATTTTGTTCTAACTGGGTTGTTAAATTTTCCTTCTCTTTGATATTTGTTCGGATTTTATCGAGGACTAGATTATATCTTTCTGCAATTTGTCCGACTTCTGTGAAAGGCTCCACTGTTACATTTTTTGAAAGATCACCACTTCGTTTCTGGTATTCCATTTCAAAAAATAAATCTGATAATTCGGTAGTTGCTCTATGCTCTGCGAAATTTAAACCCTGTTTTTCTTTTGCCTCAGATACCCGTAGCGGATAATACCGATTAATAAATCCTAAGAATAAAAAACTAATACTCAGCGCAAGACCGGCACAGGCTACAATTCCAATTAGTTGAACTTGAATTTGTTCTAACCTACTAAGTCCGGTGGAAAGAATTTCCAAATTGCCAAAAATCCCAACAGCTAACGTTCCCCAGATTCCTCCTGTGAGGTGAACAGGTATTGCCCCCACCGCATCATCTAACTTTAATTTATCTAAGAGTATGCGTGTTTCGAACATTAAAATTCCAGCTATAAAACCAATAATCATAGATTCAAGCGGTGTTACTGAATGACAAGAAGCGGTTACTGATACTAAGCCCGCGAGAACTCCATTGAGTGGCAATGTGGCTTCTGCATATTTAAGCCTTATCCATCCATAGATTAAAGCAGAGCTCATTCCGCCCGCTGCGGCTAACATTGTATTAGCTACAATTCCAGGTATAGCGCGGGAGAAAGAAAGAGTGCTACCTCCATTAAAACCAATCCATCCAAACCAGAGAATTAGAGTCCCTAGCATTGCAATAGGGAGATTGTGTCCGGTAATATGTTTTACACTTCCATCTTTTGAATATTTACCGGTTCTGCTTCCAATTAATGTAAGGGCAACAAGACCAACCCATCCACCAACACTATGGACTACTGTCGAACCAGCAAAATCTACAAAGCCCATTTTACCCAGCCAGCCAATTAAAACGGACCATTCACCTAGATTTTTTCCCCAGGCCCAATGTCCGAATATCGGGTAAATCGTTGACGAGATGAGTGCGGTTACTATTAAGTATGCGCCAAATTTCATTCGTTCTGCGACTGCTCCCGAAACGATAGTCGCTGCCGTCCCGCAAAACATTAATTGAAATAGGAAAAAAACAGGCGTCTCTGGATGATCAATTGAAAAAGTAGTAAAAAAAGAATCACTTCCGAAAAGTCCATATTGGGATTTTCCATACATGAGTCCAAATCCAATCGAATAAAAAACCAGTGTAGCAATTCCAAAATCCGTTATATTTTTAATTGCAACATTGATTGAATTTTTAGTTCGAGTCAGTCCTGATTCAAGGCACAAGAATCCAGCCTGCATAAAAAATACAAGCCCCGAAGAAATTAACATCCAAAGAATATCAAAATTTGTTTTTAACATTTCTATTTCTGTGAGAGACTCTTAGCTTTATCAACTAACGTTAAAAATTCTGCTCTATAACCTTCTTTATCAGTTCCGAGAGATTTTTTTGCCAGATCATAAGTATCTTTCCAGTTAGCTTTTCCTTTGTGCTCTGAATCTCTAAGAAGCATTCCAAAGGCTGCAACAGATGCTGCAAAGCGATAGTCACTAGAGGTCTGCCCGATATCTAAAATATTATATTGAATTGGAAATGTAAGTAGGCTACTTTTATTTCCATCCGGCTCTTTGTATCGAAATTTAATCGTAAGGATTTCATCGGAATCGGATGCCTTGGAGTTTTTTCTATCTTCCTGGTATTTAAGTGGGTCTACTGCTGGAGTAGTGGATTTATTCTGTGTTGGGGATATTTCGTATAATGCGGTTACGTAATGACCGGAACCGATTTCGCCTGCATCTTTTTTGTCGTCATTAAAATCTTCATTACGAAGGAGACGATTTTCATAGCCAATCAAACGATACGACTTTACATACTTTGGATTAAATTCCAGTTGGAGTTTGACATCTTTTGCTATGGTAACGAGCGTTCCGCCTGCCTGTGTTACCAGGACTTTTCTTGCTTCCATCAATGTATCAATATACGCATAATTACCATTACCCTTATTTGCCAATTGTTCCATCGTTGTGTCTTTTATGTTTCCTGTTCCAAAGCCAAGAACTGTCAGGAATACTCCCGATTCTCTTTGCTTTTCAATCATTCGAACCAATTCTCCCTGGCTGGAGACTCCGACGTTAAAATCTCCATCGGTTGCGAGGATAACACGGTTTATTCCCTGCTTGTTAAAGTTCTCGCGAGCAACTTTGTAAGCGAGTTCTATTCCTGCACCTCCATTGGTTGAACCACCTGCTTCTAATGCATCAAGTGCTGAGATGATTTTTTCTTTTTTGTCAGCAGGTGTGGGTGGAAGCACAAGTCCGCTTGCGCCGGCGTAGACTACGAGAGAAATTTTATCTTTTTCAGTTAATTCTCCGAGTAATAGTTTAAGTCCCTGTTTAACTAAGGGCAGTTTATCGGGAGTTAACATTGAACCGGAAACATCTAATAGAAATACTAAATTACGGGGAGGAATATTCTTTTTTTCAATTGAGACACCTTTCAACGCAATTTTCATCAAGTAATTCTCAGGCTTCCAGGGAGCGGTAGAAATTTCTGTAGCAACGGAAAATGGTGATTTGCCTTCGGGTTCTTTATAATTGTAGGTGAAGTAATTAATTAACTCTTCAATACGGACAGCATCCTTCGGGGGAAGTGACCCACTTGTTAAATACCGGCGGACATTTGCATAAGATGCAGTATCCACATCAATGGAAAAAGTTGAAAGTGGATTTTGTTTTACATCAAGAAATGGATTGTCATTAATTTTGTCATACTGCTCTGTGTTATAATCTTCATCTTTGGGACTCACTGGTAAATCTTTATTATTCGCAATATTTCCCTGTATGTTTTCTTTGGACTTGGCTTTATTTGTTTTAGATGGTGAACCTGCTGGTATTCTTGTAGGTTGCTTTTTGGAGCGAGTGATATCTTGAACAGATTCTCCATCGGATACACCTGAGGCAGAATTGTAATAACCTTTACTTTTTTCTGCTGCCGGTTGTTGTGGATAAACTTTACTTTCTTCTTTTGAAGATGAGCAAGAATAAAATTGTAATAGAGTAAATATTATAATTAATTTTATTTTCATGACTTTTTATACTCCTTTAGTATAGTGTTTGCCGCTGTTCTGATTGATATTCTTTTTTCTTTTACATCTTCTTGTATTTTTAAAATGAGTGGATTATTTTCTTTTAAGTTCTGGATTTCGTAGTAAATTTGATTTTGTAGATAAGACCAAAGCCATTTGTCATATTGTATCTTGCGGTTAATGGTGAGTTGCTCTCCTGATGCGAGAATGAATTTTTGAATTTGCTCCCATACATTTGCAATGCCATTTTTTAAAAGGGAACTAATTGTTAAAACAGGAGAATTCCAATATTTATATTTTGGTTTAAATAATCGAAGCGCATTTTCAAATTCATTTCGTGCATTTTCAGCATTGATTTTATTCGCTCCATCTGCTTTATTAATCAATATCAGATCCGCCATTTCCATGATTCCTTTTTTTATACCCTGTAGTTCGTCCCCCGCTCCAGCTAAAAGTAGTAATAAAAACATATCTGTCATATCTGCAACGGCTACTTCTGATTGTCCTACACCTACAGTTTCTACTATGATTACTTCATATCCTGCTGCTTCGCAGAGTAATATTGTATCTTTTGTTTTGCGAGTAACACCCCCTAGATTTCCACTGGTAGGAGAAGGGCGTATAAATGCATCCATACTCTGGGTAAGTTCTGGCATACGAGTCTTATCCCCTAAAATACTTCCACCGGTGATTGGCGAAGTAGGATCCACTGCCAATACTGCAACTTTTTTGCCTTTAGAAATTACATACATTCCGAATGCTTCGATAAATGTTGATTTGCCTGCACCGGGGACTCCACTGATTCCGATTCGAATGGAAGAGGTTGGTTTGTTTACTATTCCGTATAATATTTCATCAGCAGCTTTTGAGTCTTCCACTCTGCTACTTTCTACTAGCGTAATTGCTTTTGCAAGGGAGCGCCTGTTCCCCTCTAAAATTCCCCTGGTTAATTCTTTTGGATCGTAACTCATTCTAATTTCAATTGTAGTAGCCTAAAGTCAATTGTCAAAGGAAATAAAATTACTTGACGCAATTTCTTATATAGTCACAATGGAAGCATTATGTGACTATGGAGGGTGACTATGAATAATTATTTTAATGTCGCACAGGCAAAATCCAGATTTTCAGAGGTTTTGCACAGAGCTGAGGTTGCTCCCCAGTTTATTTCCAGTCGTGGAAAAGATATAAGCGTTATTCTAAGTAAAAAATCCTATGAAAAGCTAGTCCAGATAGAAAGTGAAAACCAGCCCCGCACAAAGCTAAAACATTTTCTTGAACTCTCCAAAGAACTTCGTTCCCAATTCCCCAAAAAACTTCCAAGTTCAACTCGCAAATCACGACCAAGTCCCAATTTTAATTAAATCCTTTGAGTAATTATCTTTTAGATACAAATGTAATTTCTGAACTAGCCCGGAAAAAACCAAATCCATCTGTCTTAGAATTCTTCGAATCTCTAGACGAAATTACTCTCAGTGTAATCACAATAGAAGAAATTGAATTTGGAATTGAAAAACTCCCTGCTTCTCAGAGAAAAAGTCTATGGAAGTGGTGGTCTGCATTGCTTTCTCTTCCGCCTAACGTTCTAGGAATCGATGATAAAGTTGCAAAATTAGCAGGAAACCTGCGGGCTAAGCAAGAGGCTAAAGGTAAGACTCGCTCACAGGCAGATATGTTAATTGCAGCTACTGCTATCACGAAGGGGCTAGTGTTAGTTACCCGCAATACAAAAGATTTTTCTGACTTAGGTGTGAGTGTATTAAATCCATTTTAGAAAGGTAGGTTACTATGATTGAACGAGCAATTGAAATTGCATTAGATGCACACAAAGGACAAACAGATAAAAATGGTCAGCCTTATATTCAACATGTATTGCGAGTTGGGTTTAGAGGAAGGACTATAAATGAGAAAATTCTCGGAATCTTACATGATGTAGTAGAGGACTCCGACTGGACTTTTGAACGTCTCGGCAAAGAGGGATTTTCCGCAACTATTTTAAACGCGCTTGAATGCCTTACAAAAAAGACCGAAGATGAACCTTATGAAGAGTTTATAAACAGAGTGAAGAAAAATCCTCTTGCCATTTCTGTGAAGCTAAATGACTTAGAGGATAATATGGATATTCGCCGAATGGACTCCGTTCAGGAGAAAGATATAAAGCGATTAAATAAATATCTTAAAGCTTATAAAGAATTGGCGGAATTAAAGAATCAGTGATCAGGTTCCTTCAAATTCACAAATAGCGTAAACATCTACGCCATATTTTTCTTTTATCATTTTGCTTCCATTGAGTTCCGGTAAATCAATAATTACACCGGCTTCATAGATTTCGCCACCAAGGTTGCGGACTAACTGAATTGCCGCACCAAGCGTTCCGCCTGTTGCAATTAAGTCATCCATGATTAGCACTTTGTCACCGGGAACAATTGAGTCTTTGTGAATTTCAACAATATCAGTTCCGTATTCAAGCGCATACTCTTGCTTAATCGTTTCTCCGGGAAGTTTTCCTTTTTTTCGAATTGGAACAAGTCCGACTCCCAATTGAAATGCGAGTGCAGCTCCTGTAATAAATCCTCTCGCCTCGATAGCGGCAACTTTTGTGATTCCTTTTTTTTCGTATCTTGCTACGAATGTGCCTATCGTAAGTGCGAGTCCTTCTGGATCTAGAATGAGAGATGTTATATCTCTAAACATAATTCCAGGCTTGGGCCAATTTGGGATTGTTCTTATTTTTGATTTTACGATAGACATAGTTTGTTTCCTTCTAACTGTCAGGTTGGAATTCTTTTTCAATTAGTAAATCACAAATTATAAATGTAATTGACTCTTAGTTTTATATTTTCCATCCTCTATCTATGAATGCAATTATCATAACAGGGGCTAGTTCAGGAATAGGAAGACATCTTGCTTTTGAATTTGCAAAACGAGGATATGCACTCGGACTCACAGCCAGACGATTTGACCTTTTGCAAAAATTACGCGAAGAGTTATTTGCTAAATTTGGAATGAGTCTCAAAGTGGAAATTCGTTCTTTAGATGTTACAGATTATAAAAATGTTTTTTCCGTTTTAAAGGATTTAAATAATTCACTGGGTGGACTAACGCATGTTGTGGCTAACGCAGGTGTTGCCGGTTCTCATCCAGTTGGCTCTGGAAAATTTCTTCACGATAAACAAGTAATCGAAACGAATCTCCTTGGTGCCATGGCAACAGTAGAAGCCGCAGCAGAAATATTTAAATCAGCTAAAACATCCGGGCATATCATTGGCATCTCCTCAATTGCCGGATTTCGAGGGTTTGCGGGTAACGGCTCTTACTCTTCCTCTAAAGCTGGGTTAACAATTTATTTAGAATCTGCAAGACGTGATTTAAAAAAATATGGGATTCTTGTAACAACAATTCATCCAGGGTTTATAGATACAGATATGAATTCTCATTTACCGAATAGACCTTTCGTTGTTTCTGTTGAAAGAGGTGCCGCAGAGCTTGCAAAATTAATCGAAAGAAAAGTAAAACTGTCAACAGTGCCTGTTTTTCCATGGGGAATCGTTGGATATTTTATTAAGCGGATACCGGATTATCTTTGGCAGAGGTTAAAGTTTTGAGTGAAAAAATTAAAGTAGTATTTGTTTGTCTTGGAAATATTTGTCGATCGCCTGCAGCGGAAGGGGCATTCAAAAATTTAGTAGAGAAGAAAGGTCTTTCCGATTTGTTTGAAATTGATTCTGCGGGCACAGCCGATTATCATGTAGGGGAGACCCCGCATGAAACTACAACGAAGGTTGCGAGGGAAAGGGGGATTATCCTCAAGCATCTCTGTCGCCAATTTCAATATGCTGATTTTTTAAAGTTTGATTACATCATTGCAATGGATAATTCTAATTATAAAAATATACTTTCGTTAGCCCGCGATGATGCACAGCGCAAGAAGGTAATGAAGTTTAGGCGCTTCGACGCAAATGTAAAAGGAGAGCCTGATGTGCCCGATCCTTATTATGATGGGATTGCAGGTTTTGAGCATGTGCAGGATATAGTAGAGCGTTCATCCGTTGGTTTTCTGAATTGGATTTTAGAAAATCATCATATTACAATGCAAGATATAGAGGAAAATGAGGAGTAGCCAATGGCAGAAGATAAACACGTAGTAATTGTTGGAGCTGGATTTGCAGGCTTGCAAGCAGCTAAAAAACTGGGCAATAAAAAAGGCATCAAGGTGACTGTTGTTGATAAGAATAATCATCATTTGTTTCAGCCTTTACTTTACCAGGTAGCCAGCTCTGTATTGAGCCCGGCTGATATCGCAATTCCAACTAGATCCATCACAACTAATTTTGAAAATATTTCAATCATCATGTCCGAGTTGAAAGAAATCAACAAAGAGCATAGAAAGCTTCATCTTGAGCATACAACAATTCAATACGATTATCTCATCCTTGCGATGGGAGCAAAAACAAGTTATTTTGGAAATGATCATTGGAAAAAATTTGCACCGGGGATGAAAAATCTAAGCGATGCTTTGAAAGTTAGAAAAAATATTCTTGTTTCTTTTGAGCGTGCAGAGTTAGAAACAAATCCTGCAAAAGTTGCAGAGCTTTTAAATTATGTAGTTATTGGTGGTGGTCCTACTGGCGTTGAGCTTTCAGGGGCTATTGCAGAGTTGTCGCATCAGATCATTCGAAATGATTTTCGTTTTATCGATTCATCTGTTAGTAAAATTACTTTGATAGAAGGAGGTCCTAGGCTTTTACCTTCCTTCTCCGAAAAATCTTCGGAAGTTGCGCGTAAGGAATTGATAAAACGGGGAGTAGACGTTAGGTTAAATACCCGCGTGGTAAATATAGACGAAGAAGGAGTTCATACAGAAAGCGAGATTATAAAGTCTCATAATATTATTTGGGCAGCAGGGGTTGCAGCAAATCCATTTACTGCAAAACTAAATGTTCCATTGGATAAATCGGGCAGAGTGATTGTGAATAAATTTTGTGCAATTCCAGAGAATCCAGAAATATTCTGTATTGGAGATATGGCAAATTTTAGCGAAGGACTTGAAAGACCACTTCCAGGTGTTTCTCCAGTTGCAATGCAGCAGGGACGTTATGTGTCAGATCTTATCATGGATGAGATAAAAGGAAAAGAACGAAAAGCATTTCAATACTTTGATAAAGGTAGTATGGCGACTATCGGTAGGATGGATGCAGTAGCCGAAATGGGTAATCTTAGATTATCTGGACTTATTGGTTGGCTTGGATGGTTATTCGTTCATTTATTTTATCAGGTCGGTTTTAAAAATAAAGTTTCGATACTTGTTACCTGGATATGGAGTTATATTTCCTTTCAAGCGGGAGCTAGATTAATTCAAAACGAAGAAGATTAATCTTCTTCTTCGATTTCGATATCTTTTGAGTTAAGCGGCTTTAGAAGAGAGCTATTAATAAGGTCAAAGACGAGATTGTCAATGATGGCACCTCGTTGCCAGAGGGCTTCCGATTCAGTGCCGACGACATCTTCAAGCAGATTATCGGCATATACCACCATACATTCATTTGCATTTTCATCTGGAGTCATTAATATATCTTCTTCATTTGAAAATACAATGTTGATATTATAAGTATTGTAATCGGTAAGGCTTTCGAATTGGTAATAGTCCATGATCTTATTAAAATTTTCTTTTGTATCAATAAGAATTTTAACTTCAAAAGAGTTTCGTTGCAGACAATGATAGCTTAGAACTTGACCTAGGTATTCTGACATTCTCTTAGTATGCAATCTAAATTTAATTTGTCAAATCATTTTCGAATTTTGAGTTTTGCTATTTCTTTCAATCAAAGATATCAATACTGAACAGTGTATCCGAATGTATACATTTGGTCTACTTTCGAGTTTAAGCGGTTAATATGCGTTTGACCATACACTGACTGTATATTATAGTCAAAAAAAAATCCTTTTGTAAATAAACTTTCATTATAGAAAAAATAAGCATCTATTATATTTATAATGTAAACACCAATCAATGCATAACTAAAATTTCTAGAAGAAGAAACATTGCTATTGTTTGCGGTAGAACTCTGACTATAAAATAATAGGAAAGTATTTTCTGGAGGTGGAGGAGCTGTTGAAGAATTGAGAATCAATCCGCCTAATAAGATAGGATTAGAAAGCGAATTATACTGATTTACTGCATTTTGGTGTTTTTTGTTTTCATTTGTAATTAAACCTGCAAGTCCAATTATAACCGTTGGAAATGCAATGCCGGGGAGAATTCTTTTTTCTGTAAATTGTCCCCAGCCGGGAAGTAGTGCAGAGCGAGTAGTAACCGCTAATCGGCTTGGATAGTTTTTATTGAGGGGAGGTTCTTCTTTTGGAATTGCAATCGGTTCTGTATTAATAGTTTGGGTTGTCTCATTTGGAGGAGGTTCAACCGGTTTAGGAATTTCTTTATCGTTAGTTTTTTCTTCTGTAAGTTTTGTATTATTTTCTATTAGATTTTTTTTATCTTCTTCTCTTAGTTTTATCGGAGGCAATTCTTCGTTAGCCTTTTCTTCCTCGGCTCTAATTTTATCTTCATCTGATTTTGTTAAATCAATATATACAATTTTTAAAATTCTATCCTTTGAAATCTCTACAATTTCTCCATTGACTTCTACTTTAATGGAATTTATATTTTGATTTTTGATTTTTCCTCTGATCGTTTCATTTCCTTTTAATAAGATTGTTTCAGTAAAAATAGGAAACGATAGTAGATATATTATGATAAAAAAAATGGAATAGAATTTCATATTGAGCCTCTCTCCCTGAATAAGTTTTTATCATAATATTGAGGAATGCTAAGAATACAATCATTAAAATATTTAAGGAGCTACGTTAAGCCCCCTATAAGCTTTAAATCGCTTGCGAAAATACTCTCGTCTCAGGAGATTTTGTTCGTAGTCGCAAGTCAAGGCTCATACAAATATTTCTGAGAAATGGTTTGCCTGCTTCTTGTATAGATAATTCTTTTCCATTCCACTGAATGAGTCCATCTTCTTCCATCGTTCGCAAATATTCTTTTGTTCCATCAATTATGGAGTCGGGGAGTTCTACTTTCCATTGCGTTGCGAGTTGTAAAATTAATTTTCTTTGTCGCAAATCTTCTTCGTTTAGTTTGTGTCCGCGAAGAGTTGGAAATTCTCCGGCATCTAAACGCTTCTGATATTTCTTTAGAATTTTTTCATTTTGATGAAAACAAGCCCAACTATCAGAAATGGCAGACACACCGAGCCCTAATTGAATATCTGTTTTGTATTCCGTGTATCCCATGAAATTTCTATGGAGTGTGCCGGACTGGTAGGCTAACCACAAGTTGTCGGTGGCGAGTGCAAAATGATCCATACCAATTTCT
>Ga0075158_10001516_pt1 | contig 17443 bp, 10 predicted proteins | sample JI91814BDNA_FD_70968 | JGI IMG/M metagenome (GOLD analysis project Ga0075158, IMG submission 70968) | Wastewater effluent complex algal communities from Wisconsin, to seasonally profile nutrient transformation and Carbon sequestration -... | ecosystem: Engineered > WWTP > Effluent > Algae... | reverse complement strand
TCCGGCGCATCGTCGAGCTCGAATCGCCCGCTCACGTCGAGGTGCAGGTGGCCGTCGCCAGTTGGCCGCTGCTCGTCGGCATTGCCAGTCTGGTCGGTGTGGACACCTACCTGGGCCCGCCGCGCGAGCGTGTTGCGGCCCGGGCCGGGATCAGCAGCCTGGGCAACGGCGATTACGTCCTCGGCGTCGGCAGCCTGGACCCGCGTTTGTCGGGGGCGGTGGCGCCGCGCCCGGTGGCGCTACCGCTGGCCGATGCCGGCCCCGACATGACCGTCGTACATGGTCGCAGCTTCGTGCTCGACGGCAGCGGCTCGACCGCCGCGGCCGGCGGGCGCATCAGCGAGTATCGCTGGCGCCTGACCGATTAGGCACCCGAACCACGGCAATGATGCCGGCAACAAGGTCGACGACAACGCCGGCCGCTCAACCCGATCCAAGGAGACCCTCATGGCCGAATTCGTTATCAACCAGGAAGTCAGGACCGAGACCCCCACCGTCGAAGTCACCCTGTCCGCCAACAATGCGTTGCCATTCGGGCGCCACACCTTTCGTCTGGTAGTGGTAGACGATTCCGGCAACAGCTCGATTCCCGATGACGTGATCGTCATCGTCGCCGATACCGAGAACCCGACGGCCGTGCTCAACGCACCGCGCAGCGTGAACTTCGCAACCAGCTTCAACCTCGACGGCAGCCGATCGTTCGACGCTGGCGGTGGCCGCGTGGTGAGCTATCAATGGACGTACATGGGCCAGCCCTGAGCAGCCAGGCGGAGCCGATGCCATGACCACTTTCGTCAGAGGCCGCACCGTCGAGACCGCCGAAGCCGTGGTGCTGGTCGACGCCGGCCTGGCGGTCGGCACGCACCGCTTCCAGCTGGTGGTGGTGAGCAACGACGGGCGTCGCAGTGCGCCCGAGGTGGTCGATGTGGTGATCTCCCGGCAGGTCATCGTCGAGCCGCAGCCGCCAGTGACGCGGCCACCGCTGACCGAGCCGCCGGTCACCCGCCCGCCCGTCACGACTCGGCCACCCCTTACCCCGGGGGTGACACCGGTCGTCACGCCGGTGGTCCGGCCCGTCGTCACCCCCGTTGTAACCCCCGTTGTTCGGCCGATCCGTGCACCCGCCGAAGCGCGCAAGACAAGGGTGCGAAAGCCCGCCAAACCGAGGAGCGAAACATGAACAGCCCCCTTCGCCCGCCTTCCGACGACCCGCTCTACGCGTTGCCCGAAGCGGCGCGCCCGCACTACGCCACCGGCATGCTCCTCGACGCGGGCGACTTTGCCGACGAGCAGACCTACCATCGCAACCGGCTGGCGCGTGCGCTGGCCTTCGTCAGCGGCGCCGGCGCGCGGCGCCTGCCCGAGGGCCTCGATGCCGCTGCCGCTGGCGCGGCCGGCCTTTTTGCCGGCGGCACCCTGGCCGGTCTGCGCGTGCGCCAGGTGCCGGCGGCCGGCGAGGCGGTCGAGGAAGTTCGCATCGCGCCGGGCCTGGCGGTCGACCGGATCGGTCGCCTGGTAGAACTGCCGCGGCCGGTTTGCCTGCGCCTGACGCGCTGGTTCGACGGCGAACTGGCGCGCGACGGTGGTGACGGTTTGCGCCTCGCCGCGCTCGACAACCCGTCGCGCTTCGCCAGCGCAAGACTCATCGCCGACGGGCCGGCTTTGCCCGCGCGGGCGGTTGTCGCCGACGTTTTCGTACGCTTCGTGACCTGTCGTCAGGCGCTTACGCCAGCCTTCGCCAATGGGCCTTTCGACGCTCTTGACGCGGTCCAGACGTCGCGCCTGCGGGACGCTTTCGAGGTCCATCTGGTGCTTCGCGGCGACGGACTTGACGACGATTTCAACGGTCTGCCACAGCACGACCGCGACCTCTCTGCACTCGCGCCGGCAGCGCGCCGCGACGCCTTGCAGGACGCGGTCCTCGACGGCTGGCCGGATCTCGTTGGTGGCAGCGATGCTGCCGGCGAGCTGCCGGCGGCGCCCGGGCATCCGCCGGGACTCGACCCGACCGCGGTGTTCCTGGCGCGGGTCTTTGTCCCGGTTGCGGCCGGCGACCCGCCGGCACGCAGCGGCGATGCCATCGTCGATAACGGCGGCCGCCGCGTGCTGCCGCACCTGGGGATGCTCGCCGGCGCACTCGGGCTGGGCGGATGAACAGCAAGATCAATGGCGCGCCAAGCGGCGCTCTGGAGGATGAGTCATGAATCTGACCACTGGCGAAACCCGCACCACCCTCGGCTCCGCGGAGGTGGCGCGGCTCAAGGACGCCGGGGCGCTGATCGAAGATCCACGCCGCGAACGGCCGCGCTACTTCGACGGTCGCTTCCTGGCCGCGCGGGATCTGATCCGCGACCAGCAATACATCCTTACCCGCGAGGCCGACCTCGGCCAGGCCGCCGGCAGCGGCGTCGCCAGCGGGCTGGATGTCGAGCGTGGCAGCACTGGCGACCGTGTGAACGTGGCGGCAGGGCACGGCGTCACCGCCGCCGGCGAACTGGTGCTGCTGCCGCGGGCCATCGAACTGCGCCTCGCCGACATTCCGCGCGCCGAGCAGCTGTCGGCACGCTTCGGGCTCGGCAAGCTGCCGCAGGCGCCGCTGCGCAATCGCACCGGCCTGTTCGTTCTGGCGCTGCGCCCCGTTGAATACACCGACACCCCGACCGGCGCCTACCCGACGTCGATCACCGGCCAGCGAAGCGTCGAGGACGGCGATGTCGTCGAAGCGACGGCGATCGTCCTCGTGCCGTGGCAGGACGACGGCGCCGCCGACGCGCTCAACGCCCGCCGCGGCCGCGCGGCGGCGGCGATCTTTGCCGGCGACGGCGCGCGCGGCCTGTCGGCCAACGTCCTGCCGCTGGCCATGCTGGCACTGGCCAACAACGTCGTGGCGTGGGTCGACGAGGCGATGGTGCGCCGCGAACTGGGCGCCGACCGTGCCGACCTGCCGGGTCTCGGTTACGCTCCGCGCGCGCTGCGCCTGGCGCATCTGATCCAGCACCAGGTCCATCTCGCCGACCTCCTGCTGAGCAGCGGCGGGCGCGGCTTTGCGGCGCGCGAGAACTTTCCGCTGTTGCCGTCGGCCGGGCCGGTGCCGGCCGGGATGATCGACAGCCGCGATTTCACGCAGCGCTATTTCCCGCCCGAAATGGCGGTCGATTTCTCGATCATCCCCGAGGACGAACTGCCGGCGCTGGTCGAGGAGTCGCTGTCGCTGCCGCCGATCGACCTCGAGGCGCCGTCGGCGACGCTCGAATCGACCTCGCTATTGCTGCTCGCGCCGATTCCTCGCCATGAATGGCGGGCGGTGAGCAGCCGCCTGGCCACCCGCACGCGCACTCTGCGCCCGGCGGCGATCAATCTGGTGGCCACCCGCAAGCCGCTCGAAATCCTGCAGCAGCTGCGCATTCCGCGCCTGCCGTTGCCGGTCGACACCGGCGACCCGGCGAGCGCCGAGTGGGCACGGCTCGCGGCGCTGCCCAACCTGTGGTTCGTGCGTCGGCGCAATCTCGCCTATCGCGACGATCTGGCCGGTGAGGCGATCCGCCTTGCCGGTCGTGAGACCGTCACGACGATCGGCACGGATACGACGCGGCTCGCCGCGCTGGGCCTCGACGTCGCCAGCAGCCGCGTGTTCGAGCGCGCCACGCCGCGCGCCGCGCTGGAAGTCCAGAGCCTGCTGGCCAGCCCGCGCTTCGCCGCGTCGCCAAGCCTCACCGCGGCTGCTCTCGGCGAACTCGGCCAGGCCGAAACGCTCGACCAGGCGGCCGTTCTGCGGGTCGCAGCGGATCTCTCGGCGCCCGGCGTCGGCGACGGCCTGCTCCGCCTCGAACGCGCGCGTCCGGACACCGTGCCGAGCGCGACGGCGCTCACCGCGATTGCCGATGGTGGCGACTGGCGCACGGCCGATAGCGCAGCTGCAACGGTGAGAACTGCCGAGCTTTCGCGCCTGGCGGGAACGGTCCTGCGCCCGCAGCCGCTCGCTCCGGCCGAGCCCGTGGCGACGACGCCGACGACCAGGCCGACGACAGCGACGACGCCGACGACCCGACCAACGATAGCGACGACGCCGACGACCAGACCGCCGACAGCGACGACAGCGACGCTGACGCCGCGCGCGTCGGCGAACTCGCGTGCCGCGAAGACGCGGGCGATTCCTGCGGCTGCGCCGGACACGCCGCTCCCGGAGGACACCGCAGCCGGCGAAAAAGCCGCCACCACGCCATCGGGCAAGCGTCGCAAGGCGGCGTCCGTCGCAAGCACCGGCCCGGCCACCGGCAAGACCGGCGGCAGCCGCAAATGACTGAAGGAGGTGGATCGTGAGCATCACACCGATCGACAGACCCCTGGCTGGCGAGCATGTCGTCGGCCTTGCGCCAGAGAATGCCGCCGACGCCAGCCGCTGGTGGCTGCGTCGGCCGAACCTGTTTGCCGGCCGTACGCTCACCGCGCCGACGCTGTCCGCTCGTCAGGATTGGGCCGCCCGCCACATCGCCTTGCGTGGCCAGGCTTACACGCCGGGCGTCGTGCGCGGGCTGGAGACGGCCCTGTTCAACAACACGGCAGGGGGGCTTGCCGGCACCCGCCTGGCGCTGATGCAGGGCCAGGGCCTGAGTGTCGATGGCGAGGACGTGCGCGTGCTGCAGGCGCTCGAGGTGGCGCTGGCCGATCTGCCGGTGGTGGCCGACGGGTCGGCTTTTGCCGGCCTGGGCAGCGCCGGTGGCGAGGGGGGGGACGAGCTTGCCAGCACCGCCGCCAAGGTCGTCGGCCCGACACTCGGCACGGTGGTCGCGGCTTTGCCCGATGCGCTGCCCAGGGTCGGCATCCTGCTCCTGCAACCGGTCACCGCCGACCGCATCGGCGAGTTCGATCCCAGCGACCCCTGCGCGCTGGACGGTTGCGGCAAGGGCAACGTGATTTCCTTCGAGGACTGGCGCATCGGCGACGCCGCGCGCCTGCTCTGGTACGCCTGGCCGGAAGAGTTCGTCAGCCTGCCGCCGCTGCCGTCCGGCGCACCCGGACGCTGGCGCAACGAGCTGGCATGGCGCATCTTCGACGCCGAACGAATGCTCGCTGCCGACGAGACCCTGCCTTGGGAGGCCTTCGGCGTGCCGATCGGCCTGGTCGCCTGCGCCAGCGACTGGACGCCGCTGTTCCTCGATCGCGCCAGCGTGGTGCGGAGCGGCGGTCGCGCCCGCTACGGGCGTATGGGGGGGGCCGCCGACAGCCTCGGCATCCACTGGCGGCTGCCGGCGTTGTGGCAAGCGCGCTTCGAACAGCTCGCCGAGCAGATTGCTGCGGCCGCTGACCCGGTGCCCGACGCGGCGACGCTGGCGGCGGATTACGTGCGCCTGCCGCCTTTTGGTCTCCTGCCGGCGCATGTGGTCGACCTCGAGCGCCTGTCGAGCGCTTTCTTCCCGGCCAGTTTCACGCTCGATGCTGCGCCGCTGCCGAGCGAGCAACTCGATGCCGCACTCGCCGAGGCGGCGTCGCTGGCGCCGCTCGACCTGGCGCTGGGAGAGCGCGTGCGCCTGCTGGTACCGGTGCCGCAGGCGGTGTTCGAGCCGCGCCTGCTGATCCGTGAAGTCATCGACGCGGAATTCGCCAGCACGCTCGCCGCTTTCCAGTTGCAGCGCTCGCGCGCACTCGGCGCCCGCCAGGGCCTGCGCACGCGAGCGTCGGTGCTGGCCCGGGCGATCAGCGGCAAGGCGCTGACCGTGCCGGCGATGGCCGACGATCCGCAAGCACTCGAGGCCGAAACGCTTGCCCCCTGGGGCCCGCCACCGGCCGGCGGCGGGCATCGCTCGGGCCTGCGTTCCGGCGTGCACCAGCATTTCTTCGAAGCGGCGACCGAGACGCTGAGCGTCGCCGCCGGCGAGCAGCTCTTTGCCTGGGTGTACCTGAACCCCGACCGTCCGCCGCGCACGCTGATGCTGCAATGGCACGCCGGCAACTGGGACCACCGCGCCTACTGGGGCGAGAATCTCATCGACTGGGGTGCCGATGGCACTGTCGCGCGCGCGCGCGCGTCGGCGATCTGCCGACAGCCGGCGAGTGGGTGCAGCTGCGCCTGCCGGCGCTGCTGGTCGGTCTCGAGGGGCTCGCCGCCGACGGCATGGCGTTCACGCTCTACGACGGTCAGGCGGCGTTCGCGATGACCGGGGCGATCGCCAGCGGCGGTGCGCCGAGGAAATGGTTCTGCAGCGTTCTTCCCACGGCGGCGCAGCAGAATGGCGACGAGCGCTGGGACTTCATGACCCACAACGATCTGTGGGCGCCGTTTGACGCCTCGGCGGCGGTACTGCCGGTCGATGGCAGCGGCGCGCCGGAGAGCGGCGGGCAGGGCGGTCATACGGAGCCGCCACAGGCCGGCCTGCACCAGCACTTCTTCGAGAATGCCGGCGCCAGCTTCACGGCGGTTGCCGGCGAGCGGCTCTATGTCTGGGTTTTCGTCGATCCGGACAATCCGCCGACGCAGCTGATGCTGCAGTGGCGCAGCGGTACGAGCTGGGAACACCGCGCCTACTGGGGGTTGAGTCGCATCAGCTGGGGAACGGAAGGAACGGCGTCGCGCCGGCGTATCGGCGCCATTCCGCGGCCGGGTCGCTGGCTGCGGCTGGAGGTGCCGCTGGATGCCGCCAGCGGCGTCAATTTGGCCGGCGCGGCCTTGAACGGCATGGCCTTCACCTTCTTCGACGGCGCCGCCGCCTTCGGCCACGCAGGCGCGCTGTCGGCGGCCAATGTCGAGCGGCCGTGGTTCTCCGGCGCGCTGCCGGCCGGCGCCCAGCAACGCGGTGTGTGGCAGTTTCTGCAGGCGCGCGACCTGCGCGCGCCGACCACCGCGGCGGTGAACGGCCAGGTCGAGGCCGCGCTGCGCCTCTACGACAATCCGGCGCTCGCTCATCTCTCGGCGCAGGAGCGCTACCAGATCTTCCAGCTCGGCGTGGAGGGTTTCGTCGCCTATCTCAAGAGTCGCGCCGACCGTGCCGACGATCTGGTCGATTACAACTTCGTCAAGGTGCAGACGGACATCTACCGCGTACGGCAGCTGGTCCTTGGCACCACCGCCGCGACCCGGCTGGCGATCTCGCCGGCGCTGGCGAGCATTGCCCAGGCCGAGACGGCGGTCGCTTCCAGCGAGCGCATCGCGGGTTTCTTCGACGAGCTCAAGAACGCTCCGGCCGCGCCGCGCGGTGGCTCGCCCGCTGCCGCACCGGTCGCCTCGGCACGAGCCGGGGGCAGCGCGCTGGCCGGCGGCAGCGCATTTGCCGGCGGCGGCGCCCAGGCGGTGAATCTCTCTTCGCCGGGTACACAGGCGCTGTTCCAGGCCGAAGGGCTCACCTTCAACGTTGCCGACAGTTCGCCAGCAGTCCGGAACGCACAGGTACGCGACGCGACCAGCGTCCAGCTCCTGGCAGGCAGTACGAGCTTCGTGCCCTTCGACATCACCAACGCCGCGCCGCTGGTCGGCAGGGCCGAGGTGCGCACGGTGAGTATCGCCGAGCGGCTCGAGGCGCCGAAAGCCAACGAGGCCAAGGATTACACGACTTCCACGCGCTACGAAGCGGTGCGCGCGCTGATCGCGCTCGCCGACGCGCTCGAGGCCGAGGACGGTGGCGACAGCGCCGGGCTCTTCGAGAGCATCGCCTTCCACGGCGTGCGCGGCGACCCGGCGCTGTTCTACGACAGCGCGGATGAGGTGGACAATCCCGACCGTCCGCTGCCGATCGTCGACAGCAGCGACCCGGCGGAGCAGAACACGCTCAACAGCCTGCGCCGCAGCCTGCCACTGCGCACCGTGCTCAACCAGCGCTGGCGCTTGCCGCTGATGCTGCAGGCGCCGCGGCGCAGCAAGGTCGATGAGTCGGCCTACTTCTCGGATGGCGCCGATCTCTCCGACAACACCGTCGCGCTGATGCGTCAGCTCGAAGGGCGCATCAAGCTCTACCGCAACGCGATTTCGCTGAGCGAGGCGCTGCTCGCCAGCCTCAGGACGCAGGCCGCCGCACTCGAACAGGGTTTGCAGGGGGTCGCCGAGGATCTCGCCGAGGCGCGCCACGACGTCGCCGTGACGCGTGCGCTGATCGGCGAAGAAGAGGCGCGGCTGGCGGCGATCAACGATCGCCGGGCGCAGATCCTGCGCGATCACGTCAAGTTCGTCGCCTATCAGCGTCCGCGCGAGGCCGAGCTGATCAGCCCGGCGCCGATGCGCCAGCTCGATCCGGGCCTGCTCGAAGCGCCGGTGCCGGCGTGCCTGATGGCGCACCAGGAAGCGCCCGACGAACTCGCCGATCTGCTGGCCGTGGTGCGCGAGGCGCCGTCGCGCTGGTTTGCGCGACTGCCGGCGCTGCTCGACAAGCTCGACCGCGTCGATCTGCTGGTCAAGACCATGCAATCGGCCCAGTTGCGCAGCCAGATCATGAACCTGCGGGTGGCGGCGCAGCCGGCAGCGAGCGCCGTGCGCGGCGTCGCCGGGGCGATCGCCGCGCTGCACGGCAAGCAGCTCGCCGCCGTGCAGCAGTTGCGCGTCGCGGCGACGCGCATCGACCCGCTGCTGATCGCCGGGCTGGGTTGGCAGGGCGCGCGCGCCGAGGCCGAAAAAGTGGTCTCGCTCGGCGACCTGGTCGACGGCGAGCACGGCCGCGGCGCGGTCGCCAGCCAGGCCGCCCGGGTGTTCGAGGAAATGTCGCGCATTGCCGGCTGCCTGCACGAGGCCTTCTCGGAAGTTCTGCCGTCGATTCGTCTCGACTGGGCCGAACGCCTGTCGCAGTTCGACGCCACTCCGCAGCTCAGAAACCTCGCCGGTCTGCCCCGTTGGGCCGAGCTGGACTACCCGACGCGGCGACAGCTGCAGGCCTACGTCGACTGGTTGTTCGGGCAAATGAAGACCGGCGACAGCGAGGCCGCGGCGCTGATCAACGACGTCGTGCACATGTGTCTGCTGCTCGCCAGCCACGCACCGGTCAACCGCATCATTTCCGGCCGCCTGCCGGCGCCGGTGACGGCGCTGCCCGGCATTCGCCTGCCGATTCGCGTCAGCGACGGCCTCAAGCTCAGGGTCGGCATGCAGGCGCTGGTGTACCAGGGCGATCGGGTCGTGGCGCGCGCACGGGTCGATGATCTGGCGAGCAGCGAGGTGTCGACCACCGTGCTGCACGTCGAGGGCAACCGTCTCGAGCTGGCTGCCGAGAGCCGGGTGCAGTTCGTCGCTGCCGACAGCCCGCTGGCGATGAGCAGCGCGCGCCTGGCCAGCGTGAAGATCAGGTAAGCGCATGTTCGCCGAGCGCACGGTCCGCCGCCTGTCGATCCGCGCGCCGGCCGATGCCGTCGCGCGCCGCGCCGGCTTCCTGATCGAGGACGCGCTGCGTACGGCCAGCCTGCCGGGCGACGGTGCCGAGCTCCTGCTGCTGCGCCGGCTGCGCCTGCCGCCGTTCACCGCCGCGGCGTCAGCGCAGCAGGTGGCGCTGCGCCTGGAAGCCGTTTGCCGCGCGGCGATCGCCGTCGATGGCAGCGTGGTGGACGACGCCGCACTCGCAGCCGCGCCGGCCGTGCGTTTCGCCGATGCGCTGAGCGCTCATCTTGCCCTGACACGCCTTCTCCTCGCCGATAGACCGCGCCGGGCGTGGTGTTGGCCGCTGCTGGTCCACGGCTATCGGCCCGCGCTCGGCCGCGGCGCTGCGCTGCGTCTGCTGGCCTTGTCGCTGGCCGCCTTGCCGGAAGCGCCGGCAGCCCTGCCGTGCTGGCTCGCGCTACTGGTCGCCGGCGAGGATGCTGGCAGCGCTGGCGGCGCTGGCGGCGCTGCTTTCCTGCTGGCACTCCAGAGCGACGACATCGCCCGCTTGCAGTCCGCGTGCGATGGCGCTCGCAAACCGCCGTCTCGCGTCGCGCCGGCACGCTGGCAGGCTCTGCTCGACTGGTCGGCCGCGCGCCTTGGCCCGGACGATGTTCGCCATCGCTGGCTGCTCGGCATGGCTGCCGTGTGCGGTGTCGACGGCGATCGAGACGCTCGCCGGGACGACGGCGGCGCTAGTCAGCGAGCCGACGAAGCCTTCGCCGACAGGCTCGTCGCCGGCCATCCCGGCGGCGATGGGGGTGGTGATCAATGGCGCGCCGAAGGAGACGCCTTCGATCCTCCCTCGCCCGCTGCTCGCCGGGCAGCGCCAGCGGCCTCGCCGTCGGCAAGGACAGCGTCCGACTCGCCGCCAGCAGGTGAGGCTGGCGCCAGCCCCGCGCCATTCGCCGTGGCGCAGGAAGCGGGCGCGGACAGCGAGGGGCCATGCGCGTCGGCTGCCGGTCGTTTGCCGGCTGCCGGTTGTTTGCCCGATGCCGGCAAGGTCGTCGTCGCCAGCGAGTCCGCCGCGGCGCGGTCGCAGGCGGTGGCGCCGGCTGCCGGCAACGAGTTACCCGCGCCGCCCGCCGACGCTTTTCCGCCGGCCATCGATCACCGCGCCGCGCCGAGACGCATGGACGCGGCAACCGCCGCTGGCGGCCTGCTGTTCCTCGTGCCCCTGCTCACCCGACTCGGCGTGGCCGACGCCATCGGTGAAGACGCGCGGCCGAACGATCTGCCGCAGCGCATCTTCGCGACCCTGCTGCGGCGACTGCCGATTGCCGACGACGACCCGCTGTGGCTCCTGTGTGGCCTGCCGCTGGCGGCCGACAGCGTGGCCGATGGCGAGGTTGCGCGCTGGCTTGGGCGTTGCCGCAGGCTCTTGCGCCGCGATGTCGGCATCGGTCTTTACTCGCTGGTCTGCCGTCCGGCGAGAATTGCCATCACCGCCACGCACGTCGATGTCTGGCAAGCCATCGACGCGGTCGACCTGCGTGTCCGCCGCGCCGGCCTCGACATCGACCCCGGCTGGGTGCCCTGGCTGGGGCGGGTGCTGCGCTTCCATTACGGGCGGGACGATCCATGAACCGGCCCGAGCATCTGTCCGCGGCGAGCCCAGGCACAGAACATCGGGTGGCCCTGCCGCGGCTCGCCGAACTGGCCTTCGCGCTGCTCTCCACCGACTGCATCGCGGCGCAAGGGGCCGAGGCGACCTGGCTCGGAGCGCTCGGTCGCCTGGCCGATGACTGTGCCGCGAGTCTGGCTCCCGCGGCCCGGGGTCGCGAGGCAGCGGTGCAGGCACTGATCTCTGCCTGGCTTGCCGACCCGCCGGCGCCCGACCGTGCGCTCTACGCACTCGCCGCTCGCGATGGACTAAGCTTGCCCGAAACGCTGGCCACCGCGCTCGCCTGCGCTGCAGAGCTCGTCCCGATGGCCGCGCGCTCGCTTATCTGGCTGCAGCATCCGGTCGGCGGAGCACGCCCCACGCTCGGGCTGCTGGCGAGTTTGTGCGAGCGGCTCGGCGAAGTGCACGCGCTGGCCTTGCTCGCGGAAGGCCCGGCGCGGCGCAGCGGCCTGGTTCAGCTCGAGCCCGAGGAACGGCCCCTGTGCGAGCGCAGCGTGCGCACACCGCTGCCATTGGTGATGGCGTTGGCCGGCTACGCGGGTCGCTTCGACGGGGTAGGCGATGCCGAAGGGGTGCTGCCAATGCTGCCGGATTCGACGCTGGCGGCGGCGCGCAACCAGGCTTCCGGCCTGCGCGAGGACGGCGCCCTGGTGCTGGTACTGCGCAGCGCGGTGCCCGGCGAGGTACGCGCGGCAGCACTTGCGGTGGCTGCCGCGAGCGGGCGCCGCCCGGCCTTCTACGAGGGCGAGCCGCCGCGCGGACTGGGACCGTGGCTGTGGCTGCAGGATCGTCTGCCGGTCTGGCAGGTGACGCTGGCGCCGGGCGAGCGGCGACGCCTTGTCGGGATCCCGGGCTACGCCGGCCCGATGCTCGTCGCCACCGGACTCGAAGGCAGCATCGAAGGCCCGGGCGCGGTCGCCCAGTGGCGCCTGCCGGTGCCGCCGGCCGAAGAGCGTGCCCGATTGTGGCGCGCCGCGCTGGGCGATGACGTGGCCGTCGATCGCCTCGCTGCACATCACCGTCACGGCGCCGGCCGCATCGCCGAACTGGGTCAGGCGGCTCGCTCGGCCGCGGCACGCGTCGGCGCCGCGCCCGGCGTGGCGCATGTCGCCCAGGTGGCGCGTAACGGGGTCGGCGCAGATCTCGGCGCGCTCGCCGAGCTCCTCGATGACGACATCGCCGACGAGGCACTGGTGCTGGCGCCGCTGCAGCGCCAGGCGCTGGATTCGCTGGTCGCCCGCTGCCGCCTGCGCGACACCTTGGCCGCCTCGCTTGGGCTGGCCGCACGGGCGCGCTACAGGCCCGGCGTCCGCGCCCTGCTGGTCGGGCCTTCGGGCACCGGCAAGACACTCGCCGCGGGCTGGCTCGCCACCCGGCTTGGCTTGCCGCTGTACCGGGTGGACCTGGCTTCGGTGACGAGCAAGTACATCGGCGAAACCGAGAAGAATCTCGCCGAGCTGTTCGGCCGCGCCGAGCATGCCGAAGTGGTGCTGCTCTTCGACGAGGCCGACTCTCTGTTCGGCAAGCGCACCGACGTCAAGGACTCCAACGACCGCTTCGCCAACCAGCAGACCAACTACCTCCTGCAGCGCATCGAGAGCTTCGAGGGCATCACCCTGCTGACCAGCAACAGCCGGGCGCGCTTCGATTCGGCCTTTACCCGCCGGCTCGACGCGATCATCGAATTCCTCGCGCCGGGGCCGGTCGAGCGGCGGGCCCTGTGGTTGGCCCACCTTGGGCAGTCGAATACCCTCGACGCCGTGGCGCTCAATCGGCTGGCCGCCAATTGTGATCTCCCCGGCGGGCACATCCGCAATGTGGTGCTCGGTGCCGCGGCACTGGCCGGTGCGCAGGGCGTCGCCCTCGGTGAGGCCGAGTTGAGCGCCGCCCTGGCGAGCGAATACCGCAAGCTCGGCAAGCAGATGCCGGCCGGCGTTGGAGACAGTGGATGAACCTTGTCCTCGACCGCCGCCGTCGGCCCGATGCAGCTCGGCCCGGCAGGCTCCGGGCCTGCGACTGTACCGGCCCGATGGGCTCGTCGGCTTGCAGGAACTGATGGCAGGCGAATCCTGGAGAACAGACGATGACATTCACGACACAGGCACGAGGCAGGATGGCCGATTCCTCAGCCGCGCACGCCAGATCCGAGTCCACGACGGCAACACGCGCCGCCGGCACACCGCGATTCCTTGCGGCGCGCGGAATGAGAGTCTCTCGCCCGGAAGATGCCGGCGAGCGGCAGGCAGAGCGCATCGCCGACGCGGTGATGGCGCCCCACGGATGCCTCGGCTGTACGCCGCAGGCGCCCTGTGCCAGCTGCGCTTCGGGTATCCAGCGTTCGGCCGAGGGGGCCGGGCCGCTGTCGGCGTCGCTGCCCGGGCTGGGCTCGGGTCGCCCGCTCGACAGGTCCGCGCGCGACTTCTTCGAGCCGCGTTTCGGGCGTGATCTCGATGCGGTGCGGGTGCACAGCGGATCGCGCGAAGGAAGCATGGCGCGCTCTCTGGCGGCGCGCGCCTTCACCGTCGGCGACGACATCGTGTTTGCGCCCGGCTGCTACGAACCCGAGTCCGATTCCGGGCGCCGGCTGATCGCGCACGAACTCGCCCATGTCGTCAGCGGCGGCACAGCCAATACCGTTTCTCGCGTGCCTGACGCGGGGGGCACTCCCGATGCCGGCGCAACTCCGGACGCGGCGCTCGCGGCCGCTGCCGCTGCTGGCCCGACCGACGCCGGCGTGCCCCTGCCGGCAGGCGTTCCGGCAACGCCGACGCCGCTCTTCGACAGCCTTTTCGGCACCTGCCTGACGCCGGAAGAGGGCGTGCGCCGTGACGCCTTCGCGCTGCGCCATATGCACCTCGAGCGCTATATTCCCTCGACCACCTTCGGCATGTTCGACGCCGATTATTTCCCGCTGGTCGGGCTGATGCCGGTGACGGTGAAGATGAAGTTCAATTTCGTCTCGGCCGACAACGCGCCGGGAATGCTTGAATGGATCAGCCGCAGCATGGCTGGCGAAGACCTCAGCCGCTTCTTCTGGAGCGACACGGAAAAGGCGGACTTCAAGAGCGCCTATATCGGTCGTGTCTCGGCGCGCTGGAGCGCCCAGCATACGATGACCTCGACCAAGCCCTGCTGGGATTTTCGCGCGATCCCGCTGGTGACGCCGGTCGAGGTCGCCGACGACGCTTCGGCGCACTACGTGACGACGGTACACAAGAGTCCCGGACCGGGGATCGACTACAAGTCCGCCACCAACGATCCCGACGTGGCGCATCCCGAGCGGCCGGCAACGGCCACCCTCTACCAGTCCGATGTGCGCGAAGAGCCCAACTTCAACAGCGGCAGCGTGGCCACCACCGAGCGCCAGCGCCTGGAGAGCGCACTCGCCGCGGCGGCGGCTTCACCGGTGTTGTTCGGCAACGATTCGGATGTCATCGCTCCGGCAGCACGACCGGCCCTTACCGCCTTCGCCGCTGCGGCCAGGCAGAAGAACCCGTCCGATCCGCTGATCCCGCTCAAGGTCGACGGCTTCGCCAGTCTCGACGGTGACGCCACGCATAACGTCGACCTCTCCGAGAGGCGCGCGGTGGCCGTGCGCAGCTTCCTTGCCGGCCTGGGTGTGACGCAGCCGATCGGCGTCCTCGGCCACGGGCCGGTGGGTGCCGCCGGCGACGCCGCCAACCGCCGGGCCGACATATCGGTGGATCACGCCTTCGAGACGACCTATACCTCCAACCGCTATTCGGTCGGCGAGCACGAGTTCGGTCATATGCTGGGCCTGCCCGATGAGTATCAGAACAACACCACCGGCGTGCTTGGCGCGCAGCAGACGCTCTATTCCGGGCTGGTCACTGCCGCCGGGGTGCCTGGGCCGGCGGTGTGGGGCGTCGATACCGCGAGCCAGATGTCGAACGGCATCGACGTGCTGCCGCGCCATTACGTGACCCTGTGGGAGGCGCTCGGGCGCATGACCGCGCCCGATATCGCTCAATCCGAGTGGAGCATCAGTTGAGCACCCGGGTGGGCTCGGGCGCTGCGCAGCCCGAAATCGAGTTCCGCCGCATTCAGGCGATCAGCTGTCGCGGCAACCTGCGCATCCGGGTGACGCCCGCCGGTGAGCTGTTCGCCTACGTCGAGACGCGGGACTGTCCGCGCGGCCGCCAGTGGAGCGCGCCCTGGCCCGAACAAGCGCTGCGGCGCCTCGACCGCTGGCAGCAGCAGCAGTTGGTCGACGCGCTGCTTGAGGGCGATTTCTTCGCGCTGCCGGACGAGATCGTGACCCCGGGGCGCGACGGTTTCCGCGATGAAATCGACGCCACCCTGGGCGAGCTGCGTCATTCGGTGACGATCGAACGCAGCGCGGCGCCGCCGGCCTTCGCACGCGTGCGCGCGGCGCTGATGGCGCTGGCTGGCCCCCCTTTCAGCGCCTGAGAGCCGAGTCCATGTTGAACATGTACTTTCGCCCAGGCCGGGAGTGCTGGCCTTCACGCTCCGGCCAGCAGCGCACCGCCAGTCTGCCGGGCGGGCTGAGCGCGCGCTCATGAACTGCAGCTGCGCACTCGCCCGGCGTCCCGAGGCCGGCACGGGTCGCCGCGAGCCAGCCGGTAATTGCTGTGCTCCGGCGACGGTCGATAGCGGAACGCCGCGCTATCTCAAGCCCGACGGTGGCCAGCCCTGGCTGGAGGTGGGCGCGGCGGACGATCCGCTGGAGCATGAGGCGGACGCCTTTTCCAGCGCGGTCACTGCCGGCAGGTCCCTGCCGCGTTTTCTGAGTCGCGAACAGCGAGCACCGCTGCGGCGACTTGGCGACCCGTGTGCGGAAGAGTGTCCTCCGGCGAGTGCAGAAGAACGCGTCGCGGACGCTGCCGGAAGCGCCGCCAGTGAGGCCTGCCCGCTCCGCCGTGCGAGCCTGCGTGCCGACCCGCCGGACGATGACGACAGCACGCCGCGGCGCGGTAGCGGCCGGGCGGCAGGTTCCGGCGGGATGGCTCTGCCCGGCGCTGTCAAGGCTCGCCTCGAGCGGGCTACCGGCGCCGACCTCGGCGGGGTACTGGTCCATCATGATTCCGCTGCCGACCGCGCCGTGCGGCAGGTCGGCGCGCGCGCTTTCACGCAGGGCGAACACATCTGGCTGGGCGGGCGCGAGCGCCCCGACGATCTGGCCTTGATGGCGCACGAGGTGGCGCACGTGGTGCAGCAGCGGGGTACGGCTGGCGGGCCTCTGCGGCGTGCTCTCGATCCAACGAACACGATGGCCTGGTCCTGGTTTTCGGCCCAGCATCGGCGTGACGACTTCAGAGGCATCTTCGACGAGACCCTCGGCGCCGCGCCGGAGCAGTCCCTGGCGATCGAGGAAAGCCTGCGCAGTGGCACGGGCGTGCCGACCGACGAGGCCTCGAGGGCGCGACTGGACGCCGCGTTCACTGCGCGCATGGAAACCCTGGTGCGGCTCAACGCGCTCGGGTTGATGGCGTCCCATCGCGCCGGCATCGAGCTCAAGCGAGACCAGTTGCTGAATCCCGATCGTGTGCCGGAGGTGGCGCGCGACGGCGCGTCGGATCGCACGGCGGCGATGGCCTCGCTGCGCGACGGCGCGCGCGCGCTGCAACGCCTGAACGAGACGCGCGACCGTCTGCAGGACTCGCGCAGCACACTGCGCGGCGTCAGCGTCGGTGCGCTGCACGGCGATATCTGCCTGTCCATGAGCGATTGCATTACCAGCTGGCTCGAAGATATCTACACTGCGACGCGCTATCAGGAGACGTTGAACAGCGCGCGGATGAACGGTGCGCGGGCAGTGAGTCTGCGCGACCGCAGGGTGCCGTCGGACTTGATGCGACTGTTTTTCCGTTACTGGGCCGACGATCTGGTGGCCTGGCGCGACCGCCAGATCGGCGGCGTAAGCGGTGCGATCTCCGAGCTGTATCAGAACTTCCCGCTGTTCAAGACGCTGGACGCCGCGGACGTGACCGGCGACCCGGCTCTCGCCGACGATGCGGCGCTGTCGAGGCGGGCGGCGGAGGCGTACGCGGAACTGCTCAACGATGTGGACGAGGCGATCGTCTCGATCGGTAGTGGCGATATCCATCCCTTCGACCTTCCGCAGGCGGTGCGCGCGACGGAGACTTCGCTGCCGGAGAATGTGCGCAGCGAATTCGCACGCATCCGCCAGGAGCACGAGGTCACCCGTTTCTGGACGACGATGGGCCTGACCCTGGCGCAGGTGGCGGCGGTATTCATCCCCGTCGTCGGCCCGGCGATTGCTGTCGGCATAGGCGTGGTGAGCACCGCCATCGACCTGGAAAACCTCATGGATCGGGTGGATCTGGCCCAGGCGTCGATCAACCCGGACGGTGAAATGCTCGGCGCCGCGGCACCCGGCGCCTTCGATTATGCGATGGCTGCCGCACAGGTGATACTGACGGCCGCCGACATCGGCGCCTTGGCCAGCGAACTGCGCGGTGCCGGACGCGGCGCGCTGGAAGCGGCCG
>Ga0075158_10001514_pt1 | contig 17472 bp, 14 predicted proteins | sample JI91814BDNA_FD_70968 | JGI IMG/M metagenome (GOLD analysis project Ga0075158, IMG submission 70968) | Wastewater effluent complex algal communities from Wisconsin, to seasonally profile nutrient transformation and Carbon sequestration -... | ecosystem: Engineered > WWTP > Effluent > Algae... | reverse complement strand
GGGTCCAGCGACAGGCCGTAGTACTCGTAGAACGCCGCCAGGTCCGGGTCCTTGTATTCCAGCGACGCGGTGGCCGGCGGCACCAGGATGCGGATGGCCTGCAGCAGGTCCATGCCGCCCGCCAGCAACAGCTCCAGCATGTTGTCCAGGCTTTGCGAATCCGAACCGTGTTCGCTGACCAGGGGAGTCAGCGCCGCGAGATCCAGCGCCGGTGAGTGCCAGTGAGCGGCGCGCGCGCGGGCCCAGTGCCGGTTGCCTTCGATGGTGTTGATTTCGCCGTTGTGCGCCAGCAGGCGGAAGGGCTGGGCCAGCTTCCAGGCCGGCGCGGTGTTGGTGGAGAAGCGCTGGTGGAACACCACCACCGACGAGGCCATCCCGGGCCGCGCCAGGTCGGGGAAGACCTTCGCCAGCGCGTCCGGCAGCACCATCGCCTTGTAGCCCAGCGTGGCCGCCGACAGCGTGACCACGTAGAAATCCGCCTGCGCCGCCAGCTGCTGTTCGGCCGCGCGGCGCGCCAGGAACAGCGCCAGTTCGAACGCCGCGCCGTGCTGCCCGGGACCGGGCTGGACGAACACCTGTTCGATCCGCGGCAGGCCGCGCAGGGCAATGGCGCCGCAGTCGGCGCGCGACACCGGCACCTCGCGCCAGCCCGACACGCCCAGGCCGCGGGCCCGCAGCGCCGCGTCGAGCGCGGCGCGGCAGTCGTGCGCCGCGGCCTCGTTCCAGGGCAGGAAGACCGTGCCGCAGGCGTCGTGTTCGCCAAACGCCAGGCCCGCTTCGGCCGCCACCGCCGCCAGGAAAGCCTGCGGGCGCCGCAGCAGCAGGCCGCAGCCGTCGCCGCTCAGGCCATCGGCGCCCACGGCGCCGCGGTGGGTCAGCCGTGCCAGGGCCCGCAAACCGGCGTCCACCAGCCCGCGGTCGGGACGGTCGTCGAGGCTGGCGATCAGCCCGAAACCGCAGCTGTCGCGCTCGAATTCCGGGGAATGCAGGCCCGGGACCGGGGGTGCTGGCATGCGCCCTCCGCAGGTGGGATGTGGGACCCGCACAACCGTGCGCGAAAGCACCGGGAACGGGGTCAACCCCACGGTCACACACCGCATTAGAGTTTCTGCTCGGTCGCCTTCCGCAGGCCGCGCAAGCCGGGTTAGAGTGAGGTCTCACTCGTTGCGGAGGTACGCCATGCGCACGATCCTGGTCGCCAGTTCCAAGGGGGGCGCCGGCAAGTCCACGGTGTCCACGAACCTTGCCGCCCACTTCGCGGTCGAGGGCAAGGCCACCGCCCTGCTCGACGCCGACCGGCAGAAGTCGTCCACCCACTGGTGCGAGAAGCGCGCCCACATGGACACGGCCGTGCTGCCGCTGGACGGCACCCGCCGGGGCTGGGACAAGTCGCTGCCCGACGGCATCCAGCGCATGGTGGTGGACGCGCCCGCCGGCGCGATGGGCGAAGACCTCGTGGCCTTCCTGGACATCGCCGACGCCGTCATCGTGCCCGTGCTGCCCTCGGCCATCGACCTCGAGGCCACCGTGCCCTTCCTCAACACGCTGGTGGCCCACCCGCGGGTGAAGAAGGGCAAGCTGCCCGTGGGCATCGTCGCCAACCGCCTCAAGCCCTGGACCAGCGCCTCACAGCAGGCCGTGGCCCAGCTCAAGTCCTGGCCCTACCCCGTGGTGGCCGAACTGCGCGACACCCAGGCCTACGTGCTGATGGCCGCGCTGGGCAAGAGCCTGTTCGACTACCACTCCGAACAAATCCGCAGCCACCAGGAAGATTGGGCGCCGCTGCTGCGCTGGCTCAAGAAATCGCTCTGACCCGCAAGCCCCTTCCCGCCGCCAAGGATTGCCATGCGCGAACTGATCCTGCTCCGCCACGCCCACGCCGAACCGCCCGCCCCGGGCCAGGAAGACTTCGACCGCCCGCTGTCGCTGCAGGGCCAGGCCGAGGCCGAAGCCGCCGGCCGCTGGCTGAAGGAACACGGCTACACCCCCGACCGCGTGGTCTGTTCGACGGCGCGCCGCACCCGCGAAACCACCGAACAGGCTCTGGCCGCCCTGGGCTTCATCGAAACGCGGCAGGAGCCGCGCATCTACGACGCCACCCCCGGCCGCCTGATGCAGGTGGTGGACGACAACCGCGACGCCAGCCGCCTGCTGCTGGTGGGCCACAACCCGGGCTTCGAACAGCTGGCGGCGCTGCTCAGCTCCGGCCAGTCGGGCGATTTCCGCGGCATGCCGGCCGGCGGCATCGCCGTGCTGTCCCTGCCCGCCGACGCGGCGCTGGAGCCGGGCATCGCCCAGCTGGCGGCGTTCTGGTGGCCGTGAGGGAATGATCCGGTCCTGGCTTGGCGCCCTCAGCCTGGCCGGACTGGTGGGCATGGCCATGGCCGCCCCGACCCGAGAAAGCTTCGACCCGGCGCGCTCGTCCGCCAGCTTCGGCGTGTCGCTGCGCCTGTCGGGCGACGTGCCCGGACGGTTCGAACGCATCGAAGGCGAACTCGAGCCCGAACCCGACGGCCGCTGGCGCGTGCGCGTGCGGGTGGATGCACGCGACCTGGACCTCGACGGCCCCGGCTGGATGCTGCGCAGCACGCGCTCGAAGAGTTTCCTGGACGTCGAACGCCACCCCGAGATCCGCTTCACCTCCGAACCCTTCGAGCGCGCGCTGCTGCTGGGCGGCGGTCCGCTGCAGGGCCAGCTGGACCTGCGCGGCCGCAGCCGCAACGTGGCCTTCACCCTGGCGCCCAGCGCCTGCAAGCGGCCCGGCCACGGCTGCGACATCCGCGTGCTGGGCCGGGTGAGCCGCCGCAGCTTCGGCATGAACAGCCAGCGCATGTGGCTGCGCGACGAAGTGGCGTTTGATTTCCGGGTGCGGCTGCGCAAGGCCGCCGCCCCCTGAGGCGATGGCGGCTCAGTAGATCTCGAAGTCCGCAGGCTTCAGCGCCACGTTGGCCTTGAACGCCAGCACCGCCACGAACACGCGGCCGCCGTCGGCCATGTCCAGCGCGAACCCGGCCGGCTGGCCCGCGTGCAGCCAGGCGTTCACCGACACCGCCTGCGCGCCGAAGCTCGCCGGCACCAGGCGCGCGCCGCTGACCGGGCTGCCCTTGCCCAGCGCAATGTCCTTGTACGAAGCGTAGGTGCCCAGCTCGGCCACGGTGCCCAGCAGCGCCAGCACGGTGGGGTCGGTGACGTCGCTGGCCTTGGCCTTGCCCTGCAGGCCGGTGGCCAGGTCGAACCAGCGCACGGTGTCGCCGTCGCCGGCGATGCGGCGCTCGTTCTTGCCGCCCGGGTCGAGCACCAGCTTGAAGCGGTCGGGGCGTTCGAACAGCAGCGTGGCCGGCACGCGCTTGCCGCCGTCGCGCTTGCCGGTCTTGGGCGACGCGGGGCCGTAGGTGGTGACCAGCACGCTGAGCGCGCCGCTGCCGGTGGTCTTGTCTATCAGCAGCAGCTGTTCGCTGGCGCTGGTGGCGGCCGTTGCGGCCAGGGGGGTGGCAACGCCGAGCGACAGCGCCAGGGCGAGGCAAAGCAGGTTCGCGCGATTCATGGTCTGGGTCCTGGAAGAGTGGGGAATTTCAGCGGCAGGCCATCACGGCCACGGTGCGCAGGGTCGGCGGCGGGCTGCTCGGTCCGGTGGCCGAGCAGAGGGTGCCGCCGGCGGGGAACATCGGGCGCACCTCCACCGTGCCGCCGCGGTCGATGCCGGACGGCACGCCCGGCGCGTTGGGGTCCAGGCATTCGCCCGGCGCCAGGGCCTGGGTGTGGGTAGCGCCCGGCTCGCTGCCGTTGATGGTGACCACCACCGACACCCCGTTGCGATTGCACAGCGACACCAGGCGCAGGTTGGGCGAGCTGGTGTCGTCGCCTGGCAGCGCTTCGGGCGAGTTCACCGGCATGCCGCCGGCGCACATGCCGTCGTGCACCAGTTCGGTTTCGCGGTTGCCGCGCACCACGGTGACCACGCGGGACAGGTCGTCCAGGTTCTCCCTCACCACGTCGATCGGCCGGCCTTCCGGGTCCACGCGGGTGGTGGGCACGCGCACCGAGCCGCGGTCGATGTCCAGGTGGACGCGGGTGGTGTCCGCCTCGGGGGTGAAGCCGAAGCTGTGCTGGTAGGCCGTCACCGTGCGCGTGGCGAACGCGCCGTTGTCGGCGGACACCACCACCGTGGGGTGCAGGCCGGCGCACTGTTCCTCGTTGCGGCAGGTTTCATCGAGCAGGAAGTCGTAGGCCACCGTCACCGTGTCGCCGGGGCAGGCCAGGGTGGGCGTGACCTCGGCCCAGCCCTGCAGGGGCCGCCTGTCGATGATGCAGCCGCTGGCAAACGTGGTGGTGAGGACGGCCACGGTGAGGCAGCCGAGCGTTGAGCGCAGTGTCATGGGTGGAACTCCAGGGACGTGGGGGACTCCGGGCGCGGGGGCGCCAAGGCGTGGGGGGCGTGCAGGGTTTGTATCGGGGCCGTGCGGCGCGGACGGCCATGCGGGCCGGGTTCAGTCTCGCGGCCGTGCATGGCATACCCTTCCCCAACCCCCGCCGATGGCTGAAGCTGTCCCCATGACGTCCCCGATGCGACTCGCCCTTGCCGCCGCCGCGCTGCTGGCCCTGGCCGGCTGTTCGTCGCTGAGCAAGCGCGAACAGCAGGCCGCGGTGGAACTTGCGCACGCCGGGCAGAGCGACGTGGTGGGCTGCCAGGCGGACGTGGACTGCGCCGTGGCCTCGCCGCTGCTGGCCCTGGGCTACCAGGCCCACGCCGATTCGGCGCCGGGCGCGCCGCGGCACAGCGTGGTGCTGCTCGACCGCGGCCAGGACGCGCTGCTGGCCCGCGTGCACCTGATCCGCGCGGCGCGCAAGAGCATCGACCTGCAGTCCTTCATCTTCGACGCCGACGACAGCGGCCTGCTGGTGCTGGACGAACTGCTGGCCGCGGCGCGCCGCGGCGTGCACGTGCGCGTGCTGCTGGACCAGCTGTACGGCCTGCCCGACCCCAACCTGCAGGCCACGCTGGCGGGCCAGCACCGCAACTTCGAGCTGCGGCTGTACAACCCCACCTTCGACGAAGCCAGGACCCAGGCCCTGCAGTACGCCGCGGGCATCCTGTGCTGCTTCACCCGCTTCAACCAGCGCATGCACACCAAGCTGCTGCTGGTGGACGGCCAGGCCGGCATCATGGGCGGCCGCAACATCCAGGACCGCTACTTCGACTGGGCCGGGGGCTACAACTACCGCGACCGCGACGTGCTGGTGGCGGGCCCGGTGGCCAAGGCGATGGCCGCCAACTTCCAGGCCTTCTGGACCTACGAGCGCACCGTGCCGGCCGAGCGCCTGCGCGACGTGGCCGCGCGCCTGCTGCGCGCCAACGGCGTGCCGCAGAACAAGCTTCTGGCACCCGGCGCCGAGCGTTCGCTGCGCGTGCAGGCCATGCGCGCCGAGGCGGGCGACGGCAATGCGGTGTACGAGCGCTTCCGCCCGCTGGTGCAGGCGGTGGGCCGCGTGGATTTCTACGGCGACCTGCCCGAGAAGCACGCCGGCCAGCAGCCGCCCGAGGAAGACGCGTCGCTGGCCATGCGCGACCTGGTGGCGGGCACCCGCAGCGAGCTGGTGCTGCAAACGCCCTACCTGGTGCTGTCGCGGCCGGCGCGCCGGCTGTTCCGCGAACTGCGCGCCCGGCCCGACCGACCGGCCATCCTGGTGTCCACCAATTCGCTGGCCGCCACCGACGCCTTCCCGGTGTACGCGATGAGCCACAAGTACAAGCGCCTGTACCTGCGCGAGCTGGGATTCCGCATCCACGAATACAAGCCGTACCCGGAAAGTTCGCCCATCAACGTCGCCGCCACCGGCGCGCTGGGCGAAGTGCGCGCGGCCACGCTGCCGATGTTCGGCTCGGGTTCGCGCGGCTCGGCCAGCGGGCCGGTGCCGCTCAAGCGCGCGGGCGTGCGGGTGGGCCTGCACGCGAAATCACTCGTGGTGGACGACCGCATCGGCGTGGTCGGCAGCCACAACTTCGACCCGCGCTCGGACGACTACAACACCGAGTCCATGGTGGTGGTGCACGACGCCGAATTCGCCGCGGCGCTGTCGGCCAGCATCCGGCTGGACATGCAGCCCGGCAACGCCTGGCTTATCGCGGCCCAGGAAAAGCCGCCGGTGCTGTCGGGGCTCAACTACAGCCTGGGCAAGCTGTCGGAGAAGCTGCCCATCTTCGACCTGTGGCCCTTCCCGTATGCCACCAGCTACGAGCTCAAGCCCGGCTGCAACCCGGTCGGGCCCGGCCAGCCGGGCTTCCATGCGTGTTACCAGGACGTGGGCGCCTTCCCCGAGGTGGACCTGCCGCTCAAGACCGTCTACACCCGCATCCTCACGGCCTTCGGCGCCGGCCTGGTGCCTATCCTCTGAGCGCGCGGCCAGGGTCGTGGCCCGGGGCGTTCGATTGACGGGGAACCGGCCCCGGCCTAGGCTGGCCGTCTTTACAAACCACTGCCGGGCCACCCGCATGCCTCTCGCCATCAGCTTCGAACTCTCCGACCGCGACCTCGCCCACTTCACCCAGGCCCTGGAAGCCGCCCGCGCCACGGCCGGCAGCAAGTCCGCCGATGAAATCATCGCCGCCGCGTCCGCGCTGCTGATCGAGGCCGGCAAGGTCGAAGTGCCCGACTTCATCGCCGAGCGCCTGGACCGACTGGACGCCCTGATCGCGATGGCCACCGACGAAGGCTGGCACCTGCCGGAAGAAGACCGCCAGCGCGTGCTGTCGGCCCTGGTGTACTTCGCCGACCCCAAGGACGTGATCCCGGACAACGTGCCGGTGCTGGGCTACTTCGACGACGCGATCGCCATCGAGATGTGCGTGAAGGAACTCAAGTACGAAATCGAGGCCTACGACGAGTTCTGCGATTTCCGCCAGACCGGCGCCGACCGCCGCGGCCTGGACCCGGCCACCCTGGGCCGCGCCGACTGGCTCGAAGCCCGCCGCGACGAACTGGTGGACCGCATGCACCACCGCCGCAACCGCCAGTCCGGCGGCACCGGCTACGGCGACAGCTCCGGCTACGCCCGCCGCGGCTACACCAGCGCCTACCGTCCCGGTCCGCTGCGCGTCCGCTGATACCGACGTGGGCGACCCGTTCCGGCACCGTCCGTCGCCGGAGTCGCTCACCCGGCTGCTCGCCGGCACCGCCGGCGAAAGCCTGGGCATCACCATCACCGAAGTGGGTCCCGACTTCCTGCGCGGCACGCTGCCGGTGGATGCGCGTACCCGGCAGCCGTTCGGGCTGCTGCACGGCGGTTCGTCGGTGCTGTTCGCCGAAACCCTGGCCAGCCTGGCCGGCTGGCTGTGCCTGGACCCCGAAGCGGGCCAGCAGGCCGCCGGCATCGAGATCAATGCCAACCACCTGCGCGCCGTCACGCAGGGCGTGGTCACCGGCACGGCGCGGCCCGTGCACCTGGGCCGCGCCACCCAGGTCTGGGAAATCCGCATCGAAGACGAACAGGGCCGCCTGGCCTGCCTTTCGCGCATGACGGCGGCCGTGGTCGGGCGCTGATCCCGACGATACCCCCGCGTCGGGTGTTTACTCGGCCCGGCTGCGGCACAATGCCTGCAATGTCTGCTCACACTGAATCGGCCGGCCTGCCGCGCGATTGGCGGCGCCCGCTGCGCTACCTCTGGCGTTCGCCGCTGCTGGCCCTGCATATCGTGCTGGGGCTGCCGCTGACCCTGCTGATGATCAACCCGCTCTCGGCGCGCCTTGAAATGCGCGGCGAACGGCTCGACCACCGGATGATCCGCTGGTGGTCGGGCACGATGATGGCCATCTTCGGCATGCGCGTGCGCCGCTACGGCACGCCGCTGCCGGGCGCGGCGCTGTTCGTGGCCAACCACGTCAGCTGGATAGACATCGTGCTGGTGCACAGCCAGCGCATGATGGGCTTCGTGGCCAAGGCCGAGATCTCGCGCTGGCCGCTGGTGGGGTGGGTGGCCAGCCGAGGCGGCACCATCTACCACCACCGCGGCAGCAACGACTCGCTGCATGGCGTGATGCACCAGATGGTGCAGCGCCTGGAACAGGGCCTGGCCGTGGGCGTGTTCCCCGAAGGCCGCACCACCCGCGGCGACGCCATCGGCACCTTCCACGCGCGCATCTTCCAGCCCGCGGTGCTGGCGGGCGTACCGGCGCAGCCGGTGGCGCTGAAGTACGGCCTGCGCGGCGACGCGCAAACCACCGTGGCCTTCGGCGAGCGGGAAAATTTCCTGCAGAACTTCCTGCGCCTGCTGGGCGAGCCCGGCCGCGTGGCCGAGGTGCATTTCCTCGAGCCGGTGGCGTCCAGCGAGGACGGCCGCCGGCGAATGGCCGAAACCTGCCGCGATCGCATCGTGGCGGCCATGGCGGGCTGAGCCATGGTGGGTGAGTACCGGCCGCCGCGCTGGCTGCGCAACCCGCACCTGCAGTCGGTGCTCAGCTCGATGCCGCTGCGCCGCGCCGCCGGCCAGCGCGCGCTGCAGCGCGTCGGCGCCCGCACCACCGAACACATCATCGAAGTCGAGGACGGCGTGCGCCTGCAGGGCTTCCACAGCCGGGTGCCCGGCCAGGACAGCCGCGGCCTGGCCCTGCTGCTGCACGGCTGGGAGGGCAGCACCGAGTCGAGCTACATGCGCCACACGGCCGCGCACCTGCTGGCCAGCGGTTTCGAAGTGTTCCGGCTCAACTTCCGCGACCACGGCGACACCCACCACCTCAACGAAGGCCTGTTCCACTCGTGCCGGCTGTCCGAAGTGGTGCAGGCCGCGGTGGAGGTGTCGCGGCGCTTCCCGTCGCGGCCGATGGTGGCGGCGGGCTATTCGCTGGGCGGCAACTTCGCGCTGCGGCTGGCGCTGGCCGCGCCCGCGGCGGGCATCCCGCTGGTGCACGCGGCGGCGGTGTGCCCGGCCATTGATCCGTCGGCGGTCATGCGCACGCTGGAGTCCGGGCCGCCGTTCTACCACTGGTACTTCATGAAGAAGTGGCGCAGCTCGCTGCTGCGCAAGCGCGCGCTGTTCCCGCACCGGCATGATTTCGACGACGCGGTGCTGGCCCAGGACATGCGTGGCCTCACCCGCTGGCTGGTGGAGCGCCACACCACCAAGGCCGACGTCGAGGACTACTTCGACGGGTATGCCGTCGCCGGCGACCGCCTGGCCGGGCTGCAGGTGCCGGTGAGCGTGCTGGCTGCGGCCGACGACCCGGTCATCCCGGTGGCCGGTTTCCCCGTGCTGCGGCTGCCGGCCCATTCGCACCTGGAAATCGCCCGTTTCGGCGGCCACTGCGGCTTCCTGGAGGGCATCCACCTGCGCGGCTACGCCGAGCGCTGGGTCACGGCCCGGCTGGTGGCCGCGGCCGACGGCGCCGCTCGCGCTACAATCGGGGCTTCCGTTTAGCCGAAGATTCCCATGCTCGCCAACATCACCGAGGCCATGCGCCGTGGCGATTACGCCACCGCCCTCCGGACCGCCCGCGACCTGGTCGCCGCCGAACCCGACAACTCCGCCGCCCAGCACCTTTACGGCATCTGCCTGCGCCACAGCGGCGACCTGGCCGGCGCCCGCACCGCGCTGGAGCGCGCCCTGGCGCTGGCGCCCGACCAGTCGGCGCTGCACTTCAGCCTGGCCTCGCTCGACCTGGCCGAAGGCAACTCCGACGCCGCCGAAGCCGGCCTCAGGCAGTCGCTGCAGCTCGACCCCAACCAGCTGGGCGCCTACGTCACCCTGGTGCACCTGGCCATGGCCCGGCGCGACCTGGACGAAGCCGACCGCAACCTGCGCCTGGCCCAGCGCGTGAACCCCAACCACCCGCAGGTCATCATCGCCCAGGGCTACCTGGCCCAGGTGCGCGGCGATGCCGACCTGGCGCTGCGCTGCTTCACCGTGGCCGCCGAATCCGACCCGAACCTGCACGAAGCCCAGGTGGCCCTGGGCAAGGCCTACCTGTCGCGGCAGATGTGGCCGTTCGCCGAACAGGCGCTCAGCAACGCGCTGCGCCTGGACCCCACGCGTTCGCTGGCCACCCTGCGCTCGCTGGTGCAGGCCCGCCGCAGGCAGGGCAACGTGGACGGCGCCATCGAAGCCCTGGACGAAATGATCCAGCGCAACCCCGACGACCTGACCGTGCGCGGCGTGCGCGGCGAACTGCTGGCCGCCACCGGCCGCGCGCTGCAGGCCCTCGACGACTACCGCCACATCCTCGACCGCAGCCCCGGCCACGCGGTGACGCTGGGCTTCGCGGTGCTGATCCTGGCCGAGAACGGCCTGCTGGACGAAGCCCTGGCGCGCACCGAGGCCGCGCTCGCCCTGTCGCCCGGCAACGACGACCTGTGGATGATCCGCCTGAACATTTCCGGCCGCCTGCAGGAAGACGCCAAGGACCTGCTCGACCGCTGGCACGCGGCCAACCCCGCCAGCGCCGCCTGCATGGAAATGATCGCCAACTACCACCTCGCCCAGGGCGACATGGCGCAGGCCGAAGCCTGGGCCGACCGCGCGCTGGCCATCAACCCGCTGCTGTACCTCAGCGGCATGATCAAGATCCAGGCCCACATCGACGGCACGCCCGAAGTCGCGCTGGCGCAGGCCGACAAGATGCTGGCCGGCACCGCCGCCGGCAACACCGACGTGCAGCGCGCCCTCAACGGCTGGGCCGGCATGGCCCTGGACGCGCTGGGCCGCTTCGACGAGGCCGCCGAGCGCTGGCGCCGCGTCATCGCGCTGCCGGGCAACCAGCTGCCGCCGCCGCAGCAGGTGCCGGCGCAGTTCGCCGGCGAAGGCGAGATCGAAGGCACGCTGCTCTGGGCGCCGGTGGGCGTGCGCGCCGAGGCCGTGCTGGGTTCGCTGCTGACCGCGCTGGGCTCGCGCCTGCGGGTGGACCGCCTGTCGGCGGTGCAGCCGGGCGACGGCTTCGGCCTGGTGCGCTGGCCGCCGGGCGACCCCGAGGCCGGCACCGCCGCCACCTGGACCCAGGGCATGCGCGACGCCGGCGCCGACCCGTCGCAGGTGGTGGACGTGATGCCGCACCTGGACGCCTACACCCTGGCCTCGCTGCGCGGCGCACGCGTGCTGGTGCTGATGACCGACCCGCGCGACGCGCTGCTGAACTGGATGGTGCACGGCAGCGTGCAGCAGTACGTGGTGGCCCCCGAAGCCACGATGGCCGCCGACTGGCTGGCCGCCAGCTTCGAAGCCCTGGCCGACCACCGCGACGCGCATCCGGACAAGGTGGTGCTGGCCCGTCTGGACGGCAACGCGGCCGAAGCCGCCGAGGCCATCGAGACGCTGCTGGGCCTGCCCGAGCCGCTGGCCGCGCTGCAGGGCAATGCCTCGCAGTTCCCGGCGGGCCACTGGCGCAAGTACGCCGGGCCCTTCAGCGAAGCCTTCGCGCGCCTGGCCCCGGTGGCCGTGCGCCTGGGTTACCCGCTCAGCTGAAGCGCCTTAGCTGCCGGCCGGCAGGCCGAGCAGCAGCGCCACGCCCAGGCCGATGCGGTACCAGGCGAAGGGCGCGAAGCGGTGCGTGGCGATATAGCCCAGCAGCCAGCGCACCGTCAGGAAGCCGGTGGCGGTGGCCGCGGTGAAGGCCACGGCCAGGCAGGCCCAGTCTTCGCCGCCGGCGCCGCCGTCCAGGAAGGTTTCCAGCAGCGCATAGCCGCTGGCCGCGAACATGGTGGGAATGCCGACCAGGAACACGAACTCGGCGGCCGCCGGCTTGCGCGTCAGGCCCAGCAGCATGGCGATGAAGATCGCCGCCGCCGACCGCGACGTGCCGGGGAACACGCCCGCCACCACCTGGGCCAGGCCCACGGCCACCACGATGGTCCAGGTGATCTCGCTCGACGCGGGCCGGCCGTCGGCATGGCGCTCGGCCGCCAGCATCCACACGCCGCCGACGATCAGGGCCCAGGCCACGGGCGTCACCGTTTCCGGCAGCTCCCAGCCCAGCAGGCGCACCGGCAGGCCCACCACCGCGGTCACCGCGAACGCGGCCGCGATCTTGAGCGCGTAGGTGCGGTGTTCCACCTGCCCTAGCCCCGTGGCCAGCGTCCAGAGGCGCTGCCGGTAGACCAGGGTGATGGCCAGGATGGCGCCGGCCTGGATGACGATGTTGAACAGGTCCGAGCGCGCGCCCAGCCAGTGCTGGGCAATCAGCAGGTGGCCGGTGCTGGAGATGGGCAGGAACTCGGTGAGCCCCTCGAGCATGCCGAGCAGCAGGGAGGCGAGCAGGTCGTTCAAGGGCGTTTACGGGTCGGGGCAGTGGCCGAAGCATATCGCGAGCGGTGGCGGGGCACGAAGCGCACCAACGCGGTGCAGATTGTCCTTGTTGCTGCCACATCATGGTGCGCATTGCGCTCGCGTCGCCAGGCCGGGTTATTGAAATCAATCACTTGGGCCAGGGTCCGGCTTGGCACGCGGCTTGCTCATACCAAGGCATCCCACACCCCGCCGGAGTCGCCCGCATGTCGTACGCCCACATCGAAAAGCTGATCAAGGACCACGAGGTCGAGTTCGTCGACCTGCGCTTCGCCGACATGAGCGGCGTGCACCACCACGTCACCTTCCCGGTGTCGATCATCGAGCCGGCGCTGTTCGAGGACGGCAAGATGTTCGACGGCTCGTCCATCTCGGGCTGGAAGGGCATCAACGAATCCGACATGGTGCTGCTGCCGGATCCGGACACCGCGGTCATGGACCCGTTCACCGCCGACCCGACCCTGATCCTGGTCTGCGACGTGCTCGACCCGGCCACCATGCAGGGCTACTCGCGCGACCCGCGCGGCATCGCCAAGCGCGCCGAGGCCTACCTCAAGGCCAGCGGCATCGCCGACCAGGCCTACTTCGGTCCGGAGCCGGAGTTCTTCATCTTCGACTCGGTGCGCTTTGGCAACGACATGGGCCACACCTTCTTCGAGATTGATTCCGAGGAAGCGGCCTGGAACAGCAAGAAGAAGTACGAAGGCGGCAACAGCGGCTACCGCCCGGGCGTGAAGGGCGGCTACTTCCCGGTCGCGCCCACCGACTCGCTGCACGACATCCGCGCCGAGATGTGCAAGCTGCTGATGGCCGCCGGCCAGGAAGTGGAAGTGCACCACCACGAAGTGGCCAACGCCGGCCAGTGCGAGATCGGCACCAAGTTCAACTCGCTGGTGAAGAAGGCCGACGAACTGATGATGATGAAGTACATCATCCGCAACGTCGCCCACCGCAACGGCAAGACCGCCACCTTCATGGCCAAGCCGATGGTCGGCGACAACGGCAGCGGCATGCACGTGCACCAGTCTCTGGCCAAGGGCGGCACCAACCTGTTCACCGGCGACGGCTACGGCGGCCTGAGCCAGATGGCGCTGTGGTACATCGGCGGCATCTTCAAGCACGCGCGCGCCATCAACGCCTTCTCCAACTCCACCACCAACTCGTACAAGCGCCTGGTGCCGGGCTTCGAAGCGCCGGTGATGCTGGCCTACTCGGCCCGCAACCGCTCGGCCTCTTGCCGCATTCCGTACGTGGCCAACCCGAAGGCGCGCCGCATCGAGATCCGCTTCCCGGACCCGATGAACTCCGGCTACCTCATCTTCACCGCGCTGATGATGGCCGGCCTGGACGGCATCAAGAACAAGATTGACCCGGGCGCGCCCAGCGACAAGGACCTCTACGACCTGCCGCCGGAAGAAGAGAAGAACATCCCCACCGTCTGCCACTCGCTGGACCAGGCCCTGGCCGCGCTGGACGCCGACCGCGAGTTCCTCAAGGCCGGCGGCGTGATGACCGACGACTTCATCGACGGCTACATCGCCCTGAAGATGCAGGAAGTGACCAAGTTCCGCGCCGCCACCCACCCGCTCGAATACCAGCTCTACTACGGCCTCTGAGTCTTTGGAGTCCCCCCAAGATAGGGGACACCCTGAAAGCCCTGCTGGGGCCTTGATTTTCAAGGCTATTCCAACCAGCAGGGCCTTTTTATGCGTGAAAGGAAATTGCAGAAACTGAAAACAGGCCGGGGTGGCCGCCCTCGGTCGTCCGCTCGCGACCGTCAGCGTTCCCAGCGCAATTCGAGCAATCAGCCGCGAAGCACACCGTCCACTTCGGACATTCCCGCCGGCGAACGGCGGGCGCTTCAGAAACGACCAAATCGCATCCAACTTTGGCAACCCACCGCGGAATCGACGCTGGTGGGCATGAAAACGCCCATCCCGCCCGATCTGCGTCCCGGTCCGCTGACCGGCCTCCCCATCCGCCTCCTCGGCTCGGAGGTGGGACATGACTAACGTCGTCCCGCTCCGCGTGGCCCTTGAAGCCGCTCTCGCTGCACCGCCGGCTCCGATTCAGTCCGAAGCCAGCGCCACCTTCCAGGCCCTGTGCATTAACCGGTTCCTGATCAACAGCAAGGCGAGAGGCCACTCCTTCGACTACATCAAGCAGGTGCTCTCAACGGTCAAGTCCTTCCTGAACAAGGCCGGGCCGCTGGAAACGGTCACCGAGGCCAAGTACGAAGCCTGGACGGCCGACTGCGCCACGGTCCTGAAGAACGCACGCTCGACCCAACGCACCAAGCAGAAGCACATCCGCCGCTTCATCGACTACGTTCACGGGACCCAGGACATCCAGAACGAGGCGGTAAAGGCGTTCGGTCAGCGGATTGTGCTGTTTGCCCACAAGCGCAACAGCATCATCCACAGTTCGGAGAACGAGTCCGAGAGGCGAACCCCTGCCTTCACCGCGGAAGAACTGGACCAGTTCTTTGCCCGGCTTGACCTGGACGCCGAATGGGCGATGACGGAGTCGATCCGAGAGGTTCGCGCCCTGCTGCGCGACAAGGCCATGTTCTTCGTAATCCAGGAGTTCGGCCCGCGCGTGAGTGAGGTCGGGGGAATCACTTGGGGCGACTGGGACGCGGATCCGGCCATTCCGGAGTGCGGACCCTATGCGCGCCTGCACATCCGGTACGGCAAGGCCGCCAGGGGCAGCGGCAAGCGCCACCGTGTGGTGCCCGCCACGGACCCGCTGATCCGTGAGGTCATGCAGTGGTACCGGGAGAAGGTCTACCCGCTGTTCGGGATCGAGATTGGTCCGACCGCCCCGGTCTTTCCCAGCGAACGCCGCAAGGGCATCTCTCGCGGCGAGGTGGCCGGCCGCTTCACGCGAGTCGTGGAGGCGGCTGGCCTGGCCGGGCGGGACCTCACGCCACACAGCTTGCGCCGATCCATGGTGACCACGGCTGTCCTCTTGGGCGGACACGAGTTTGCCCGATACAAGGCCGGACACAAGAGCGGCTACACCACCCAGCTCTACACGCACATTCCGTTCGAGCAGTACACGGTGCAAGCGAAGCGCCTGGTTGATCAGGTGGTCGACAAGGCGAAGGGACGGACGACTACCCGGTCCAAACCTGCAGACACCCCTTCGAACGGCACGTCAAGAAACGACCGGGATCGCCCGGACGAGGGGGGGTTGGTGTGAGCCAGCGCCCGCTAGACGATGCGCCCGTTGACTTCCCCAGACTGACCTGGCGGATCGGTGTAGCCATGGCGGAAGCGGGCGTTCGGACCAACCGCGAGCTAAAGAGGCGGTTGACCGCAGTCGGCTATCGAACGTCAGAACCAAAGCTCTGCCGACTGCGCAAAGTGGACGTTCGATCCATTGATTTAGAGCTCCTGGCCGCACTTTGCGCGGTACTTGCCACGTCACCAAACGAACTGCTGGCGCCCCCGGGAGGCTGGTCGAGACCCGCACTTGCGCCGACCACCGGGAAGACACTGTGCGACTCGAATGCGCGAGGAGATGCTGATGTCGCTCCAAATCAGAACATCCCGCCAGCGGTTCCGCCGCAATCGGCACCTGTCCCGATGCTTGGACCGCGTATCAGGGCTGTGACCTCGTCAGAGAGGGCATTCAAATGAAGCCTCTGATGAGATGCAAACTGTGCGGCAAACCGGCGGAGCCTCTCCTGCTCAATCCAAGCGATCGCCTATGTGTCGGCTGTCGCGAGACGAGGGGAATCAAAACCAACTGCCGGGACTGTGGGCGAGGTATCTACGCAAAAGACGAGGGCGTCCCGATCCTTTGCGCGACATGCGTGAAGAACAGGAGTCTCGACGGCAGGCCCTGCTTTCGCTGTGGCCGTCCCTGCGGAGCTGGCTCGCGATGGCGGAACGACGCCCCGTACTGCGGACCCTGCAAACGCCACGCACTTAACCCGAAAAAATGCGCCTACTGCGGGAAATTCAATACCAAGCTGCACCGCGCGAAGGCGTTGGGTCCAACGGAGCCTGCGTGCGCAGGATGCATCTCGAAATCGTTGCCTTTGTGCACGTGCTGCAAAATGAGAATCCGCAAGCCTACGCACGAAATCAACGGAAAGATTGTCTGCGAGCCCTGTGTGTTCAAGATGAAGCATGGACCGGTAAGATGCGACACTTGTGGCAGAACCTCAGTTCTTGCCAACTCCAAGTTCTGCAAGCAGTGCCGAGCCAACGCACAAGCTCACAGGTCGGTCCTCAAGCTACATGAGACTATCTCCACGCCCTGGGGGAAAGAGCTTTTGGCAGAGCTGTATCAACTCTGCGGGGGGCAAGGATCAGCCGTGGCTGCGCTCGCACGGATATCGGCAAACATCGATGGAATTCGCGCTGTTGAGTCCCACTTCCGTGGGCCAGAAGAACTCAATGCAAGGAGCGTGTTCGAGCTCCTGGTTCCGGAGGGTAACCACAAGGCAAATATTGCTTTCCGGCGACTCATCGAGATTCGGCACGGTATCAGTACCAACATCAAAGACATGCAGGATGTCTGCTTGGAGCGGTTCGTCGCGGCGCGTCAGCGCAGCCAGCCAGTCTGGATCGTCGAAACAGGCAATCGGTTCCTGTCGCGACTAAAGGAGCTTCGAAACAAGCAGCTCGCCGCCGGCGTCACGCGCGGCACGACCCCGGTCGCATGGAAAAGCCAAGAGTTGGCCTTTCGCTATGCCCATGACCTGATGAGCGAGGTTTCCGCCCGCGGCGGCAGCTCCGCGCAGGCCATTTCGCAGGCAGACCTGGACCTGTTCTGCACGCGCCGGCCGCGAATCTTTCGGGGATTGGGCGCATTCATTGGCTACCTCAACGAAACCAGTCACCGCGCAGCTCGCCTAGCCCTTCCAACGACGCCTAGCAACCGCAGTACGCGGGTAAATTTCATTGGTCAACACGCCTACGACGAGTTGGTTGCAAGGCTCCTGAACGAGGTGTCGCCAGTGAACGCTAGGAACGCCAGCATCGCGCTCCTCTCGCTACTCTATCTTCGGAAAGTGAAGGATGTCCTGACACTCAGAAGAAATCAGATTTCTGATGATGGTGTGCGGATGGCAATTCACTTTACGGGTGCTAAGAGCGAGGAGGAGATTCACCCAAACGTAGCAGCGCTCCTCAGGCTTTGGCTGGCCAACTGGAAGATGCACTCCCGGTCGGTAAACGAGTTCAATACGCCGT
>Ga0075158_10001510_pt1 | contig 17498 bp, 13 predicted proteins | sample JI91814BDNA_FD_70968 | JGI IMG/M metagenome (GOLD analysis project Ga0075158, IMG submission 70968) | Wastewater effluent complex algal communities from Wisconsin, to seasonally profile nutrient transformation and Carbon sequestration -... | ecosystem: Engineered > WWTP > Effluent > Algae... | reverse complement strand
AAATATAACACAGTATCGGAACAGAAGAATGAATACTTCCTATAAGAAATAAACTGCACCCTGAAGTTAAATCAAAATATAAATTACAATACACAAATGCTGTATAGCTTATATTTAATGATTATGTAATGATTGAAAACATCATCATCTCTGGAATGGGTAAATTTAGTTAAATATTTGTTTGCCCACAAGGCTTATTCTTCCCAAATGATTGGAATATATACTGTGATATATCCGTCAGAATCGACCTGTGCGTCAGAAACTGTTGCAACAACTGTTCCATAGCCTACCCAGCCACCTTGGCCCTGCATTGCCGAAAAAGTATACGTTCCTGCAGGAAGACCATTATAATATTGCGGGACAGATTGAAATCCGCCACTGTAATAAGTATCGTACACTTCTCCGGTCGTCATATTTTCAGCAAGAAAACTTCCCACATCATAATTTCCTGAGAGAATTTTTGTTCCGTTTTTTGAAAGAAGGCCATAACGAATCTTATAAGTCTGAGTTTGGGGTGTTTTTTCAGCTATTTCAGATCTGCTCTTAGGAACCTCTGTTATTTCCTTAGAGGAAAAGGATGTTGCAACAGTCAGCAATCCAATAAATGCTGATACTGTAAAAATTGTTTTTTTCATATAAAAAGTAATTTGGTATTCAAAAATACTCAACTTATATGAATTTAATAAAAACTATCAATGAAATAAAATTTACCAATACGTTCAAAAGCAAAAAAGAGAATTGGGAAGATTCTGATAATATTGAGTTCAAATTTCTTTATTTTCTCCTATGAAAGCATACCATCAAAAAAAAATCAATCCTTATTCTTAAATCTTCGGAATCTACGTCCAACAGCATAAAACTGACCATTATATAAAATTAACTCTCTTTTTGACTACCACTTTTAACACTTATTAACTAAAATTTGGCTTCATAATTGAAAATAGAATTAAAATAAAAGTCATTTTGGCTTTATCGTATTAAAATTTGAATTATGAGAAAGATAGTATTAGCAGGTTTTTTATCCGTCTTTTTAATGACAGCCTGCAAGAAAGATGACAGCGTTGCAGAAAAGTCACTGGAAGCACAGAAACTTGAGTTTCAGGCCAGACAACTTGAAATAGAAAAGCAAAAGCTGGCGATAGAAAAGGAAAAAATGGTATATGAAGCTCAAAAAAAAGCAGATAGTATATCAGAAAGCAAAAAAGCGAGAGCTGCTGCTGAAAATAATTCAAAACCACGGGTGATCAGAGAAACCCGAACAGTATATAGAGACAGAAGCTCAAATTCTGGCTCAGGAAGCAGCAACGGAAGTTATGCCAACAACGGAAGTGGTACTTCACAGGGAACTACTCAGAAAAAAGGATGGAGTAAGGCTGCCAAGGGAACTGTCATTGGTACCGTAGGTGGAGCTGCTGTCGGAGCCATAGTTGCCAAGAAAAACAGAGGACTTGGTGCTGTAATTGGCGGTGTTGTAGGTGGTGCAACCGGGTATACTATTGGTAGATCACAGGATAGAAAAGACGGAAGGGTACAACCTCGTTAATAAATATTTTTAACAATAGAATATAAAGATTGCTTACTTTTAAGCAATCTTTTTTTATGGTATTGATTCTGTTTTCATTCATTTTCATCATTCCTGTCCTGATGGGCTGGGGAAAGATCATGGAAAATATATGGGGAATTTTATTTCAGGGAATCTCTGGAAAAATCTTATCTGGAATCCTTGGAATAAGTCTGATATGGACCATTGTTTCTTTTTTCATCCCCTTAAATATCCATGTGGAAGTGCCTTCCATTTTATTGGGATTTTTCTTTTTCTTCAAAAATAAGCTTTACCAGGAATGCTATCAATTTTCAAAAAAAGATGTTATAATATTGAGTGCAAGTTCTCTGACTGTTATATACGCAGGCTCTTTCTATCCTTATATATTGGATCATTTCGGATATTACATCCCAACATTGAACTGGCTTACAGAATATGGACTGATAAAGGGAATCTCGAATGTAGATCTCACCTTAGGGCAAATGTCTGTATGGCATATTTTTCAGGCCGGGTTTTCTAATTTCTCTGACCCGTTTCTAAGAATCAATACCCTACTGCTTATGATCTACAGTATGTATAGTATTGAAAGAAAAAACTGGATTCATCTTTGTTTTCTGCCGGTATTACTCCTGTTTTCACAGTCTCCAAGCCCTGATCTTCCTGTCATTATTTTTTCATTGATTATTTTAAATGAAATTATAACCGGAAATAAAAATTCTCGCCTTCTTTTTGCATTTTCGGTTTTTGTCTTTACGATAAAACCTACTATGATATGGCTGCCTGTATTGGTTTTCTTAAACAGTCTTTTCATTTTTAAAAGTAACTTTAAACCATTTCTTTTAGGGAGTTTAATTCTATTTTTGTTCTTCATTAAAAATATCTGGACATTCGGATATCCGGTATTTCCTGTAGCAATAGGTGATGTAGGAGTATCCTGGAAACCCAATCCGGAAGTTTTAAAAATTTCATCGCAATTTGCCATCATGAAAACCTATGATATGCAGTACACGTATGAGGAGATCCAAAACTTTTCAACTGCAGATTATATCAGAAACTGGTTTTCTTTGGAAGGAATTAAATCCAAAATCAATATTCTCTTTATTTTAAGTTTAATTATTTTTTCAGCATTTGCCTGGATACAAAAGAGAAAACTCATCACCCTGATTTGTATTTCATTGTTGATAAAAAGTATATTAGTTCTGGTTTTTTCTGCCCAATACAGATTTTTTATAGATGTATTTTTTGTGATATTCTTCGTTCTGTTTTATGAATATTTTGATAAAAAAAAATCGATTGTCGTTTTCTCAGTACTAAGTTTATTTTTTATTTCAATATTATCTTTTCCGGGAATCATTCAAAAATATCTCCCAAGTTTTCGGATAGGAAATTTTATGACCGGATTTGAAAAAGAACAGTTCTACAAACCTTCAACCTATGAATACCAACAGTTTAACACCTTTAAGGTAGGCAATTTTAAATTTAATGTTTCTCACCATTATCCATATAGTTTTGACACTCCACTTCCGGCAATTACTCAGTCTTATCTTTTTGATGATGTAAAAGCAGGCATTTTCCCACAACTTTCAGATAAAAATGATGTCAAAAAAGGATTTATCTGGAAAAAAATGACATCAGAGGAAAAAAGAGAAGCTCAAAAGGTTATCAATAATATCAAAAACACTGATAAATAGAACAAATCCAGAAACTTTATTATCTGAAGAAAAAAAGGTAATTTTGTATCATGTTCAACACATTAGGTAATCTTCTTAGTCTTACAACATTTGGAGAAAGTCACGGAGTGGCTTATGGCGGTATCATCAATAATTTTCCGGCAGGTTTAGCGGTAGATCTCGATCAAGTTCAGTACGAACTGAACCGAAGAAAGCCCGGCCAGTCAGCAATCGTTACACAAAGAAAAGAAAGTGACACAGTAAAGTTTCTTTCCGGAATCTTTGATGGAAAAACAACAGGTACACCAATCGGTTTTATCATTGAAAACGAAAATCAGAAATCAAAAGATTATGACCATATTGCAGGAGCCTATCGTCCTAGTCATGCTGATTTTACTTATGACCAGAAATTTGGTTTCAGAGATCATCGTGGTGGCGGAAAATCTTCTGCCAGAGAAACCATGAACTGGGTAGTAGCCGGCGCACTTGCCAAGCAGCTTCTTCCTGATATTGAGATCAATGCTTATGTATCTTCCGTAGGTGATATTTTCTGCGAAAAACCTTACCAGGCTTTAGATTTTTCTCAAACGGAAAGCAATGACGTCCGTTGTCCGGATGCCGAAACGGCTGAAAAGATGATTGCAAGAATCAAAGAAATCAAAAAAGAAGGAAATACCATCGGAGGAACCATCACGTGTGTGATTAAAAATGTTCCTGTAGGAATTGGTGAACCTATCTTTTCAAAACTTCAGGCTGAACTGGCAAAAGCAATGCTGAATATCAATGCCTGCAAAGGTTTTGAATACGGAAGCGGTTTCTGTGGTGCTAAAATGACAGGAAAAGAGCACAATGATGCCTTCAATACAGATTTCACTACAAAGTCTAACCTTTCCGGAGGTATTCAGGGTGGAATTTCCAACGGAATGGATATTTATTTCCGTGTGGCTTTCAAACCTGTGGCTACTATTCTGAGACCTCAGGATAGTATTGATAAAGACGGAAATCCTGTAATCGTAGAAGGAAAAGGACGCCACGATCCTTGTGTAGTTCCAAGAGCAGTTCCTGTAGTGGAAAGTCTTGCTGCATTTGTATTGGCAGACCTGTTTTTGATCAACAAAACAAGAAATATCAATAATTTTTAACATAAATATTTTTGGTAATGAAAAATTACTGGGATAAAGGAATTTCGTTTGAAGAATATCTTCAGATTGCAAAAGAAAGATTAGAGAATCCTGCCAACCAGCAGGAAGCTGACTATAAACAATATTACGAGCTGGGTCTTCAGAGAATGGACAGAACGGTAAAAAAATACGTTCCGGATGAAGATCAGCTGAAAGAACTTGCTGCCAAAAACTTTGACGGAAAGATTTTAATCATTTCTGAAGCATGGTGCGGAGATGCAAGTGCAACAGTTCCGGCTGTCTTCAGATTTTTTGAAGGGCATAATGAAGTAAGAGTTTTCCTGAGAGACAGTGATAAAAGCTTAATCAATCAGTTTTTGACCAATGGTACGGAATCTATTCCGAAAGTATTGATTCTTGACAAAGATCTGAATGTAAAAAATTCATGGGGTCCACGTCCCAAATATGGATATGAACTTCTGATGAAATATAAAGCCGACCCCGAAGCCTATCCAAAAGAGACCTTCTATAATGATCTGCAGATATATTATGCTAAAAACAGAGGGAAAGATGCTGTTCAGGAAATTTTGGATCTTCTATAAAAAACAGATATGAAAAAAAATGTCATTTATCTTGTCATTATTGTCATTATCGCTGGTGTTGCTTTTATACCAGGGGTAAAAAACTTTCTGAAGGATACATTTTTTCCGGTAGCCACTATAGAAAATGCAGTTCATATCAGTGAAGAGGATTATGATATAGAGCTTAAAGGAATCAATGCACCAAGCACCAATCTTAAGAACTTTAAGGACAAAGGTGTTTTCCTTAACTTCTGGGGAACATGGTGTCCGCCTTGCAGAAAAGAATGGCCTTCTATTCAGAAACTGTATGATACCAGAAAAGATCATGTAGATTTTGTTTTGATTGCTATGAATGATAAGGAAGAGGATGTAAGAAAGTTTTTAAAAGAAAATAACTATACCGTTCCTGTATATATTGCTCAAAGCCCAATTTCTGAGAAAATTCTTCCAAAGGTATTCCCTACCACTTTCCTGCTGGATAAACACGGAAGAATCCTTATTAAAGAGGATGCTACAAAAGACTGGAACACAGAGACTGTACATCAGTTTATTGACAATATTATCAAATAATATTTTAACTAAATTTTATAATTTGTTGGTACAGGATTTGCGAAATTTATACCGTTGAAAAATTTATTAAATCCAAACACAAAATGAAATATTCAAAATTAAATCTTGCAAAAGAAGCCATCAATCATAAGGGCTTTATCAAAAAGATCCCTGATATTTTCAGAATGGTCAAAATGTGGAGAAAAGGAATTTATCCTATGAAATCCATAGACATTATTCTTCCTTTACTGGGAATTTTATATGTGCTCTCTCCTATTGACCTCCTTCCTGAATTTGTGATACCGGTTCTTGGAGTCATGGATGACCTGGCAGTATTGTCACTTACCATTCCTAAGCTCATCAAAGAGGTGGACAAGTTTTTATTATGGGAAGCTCAGCAAAAATACAGTGGTGCCCAAATCATTGATGCTGAAATCGTAAAATAATAGTTTATTATATTTTTCACACCATCCTGGTTAATCCGGGATGGTTTTTTGTTTACAAATGAGTGATAAATTTTTAAGCCTTATTTCAATTCCTTAAATTTGCAATATCTAATAAAAAATAATGGAAAGTAAAAAAGAATTCTTCTTAGAGTGCTACAAACTAGGAATCATTAAATTCGGAAGGTTTACCCTGAAAAGTGGTATTGAAAGTCCTTTTTATGTAGACTTGAGACCTTTGGCTTCAGATCCTAAAATTTTAAAAAATCTTGCTAATTATTTATTGGAAATGCTTCCATTGGATAATTTCGATTTAATCTGTGGAGTTCCTTATGCTGCTCTTCCAATGGCAACGGCAATGTCTCTGGAAAGCTATATTCCATTAATTATTAAAAGAAAAGAAGCGAAAAGCTATGGTACCAAGAAGCTTATTGAAGGAATTTACCAGAAAGGCCAAAACTGTCTTTTGGTAGAAGATGTGATCACTTCAGGAAAATCTTTGCTGGAAACCATTCCTGAAATAGAACAGGAAGATCTTAAAGTTTCTGATATTGTGGTGGTATTGGACAGAGAACAGGGAGGAAAACAATTATTGGAAGGTAAAGGATATAGAGTACATACTCTTTTCAATATTTCGGAAGTATGCAATATTCTTCAGGAAACAGGTGAATTGTCAGATGAAGAAGTAAAAAGAATCCAGGACTTCCTTCAGGGAAATCACATTCAGTTTGAAGAAGAAACAAGATCTTCTTATGAACAGAAACTTCAGTCAACACAGCATTCCGTTTCAAAAAAATTACTGGAAACCGCTTTAGCAAAAAAATCAAACCTTATTGCTTCTGCTGATGTTACTACAACTCAGGAGCTGTTGGAACTTGCTGAAAAAGTTGGTCCGCATATTATTGCTTTAAAAACGCATATCGATATTATTTCTGATTTCGAATACGAAAAAACAATCACTCCTTTAAAAGCTATTGCAGCAAAGCACCAGTTTTTATTGATGGAAGACAGAAAGTTTGCTGATATCGGAAACACGCAGGAACTTCAGTTCACAAGCGGGGTTTTCAAAATTACAGATTGGGCAGATTTCGTAACATCTCAGGTTATAGGAGGTTTTGAATCATTAGACTGTTTCAAAAATGTAGGTGTGGTAGCCATCGTTGGAATGTCTTCAAAAGGAGCTTTGACAACCGCGAGCTATCGTGAAGAAGCTTTAAAAGTAGCTTTATCTCATCCTAATGTAATTGGAGGTGTATCTCAGAATAAAATTCCTGAAGATCTGTTATTGTTCACCCCGGGAGTAAATCTTGCAGATTCCGGAGATGGTAAAGGGCAGCAGTACAACACACCGGAGCATGTTTTCAAAACACTTCACACAGATTTTATTATCGTAGGAAGAGGAATCTACAAATCCAATGATCCTGAAGCATCAGCAATCACTTATAAAACAGAGGGATGGAATGCTTATATTAATTCTTTGGAAAAAAAAGCAATTCAAGGTTAAAATCCTATAAAATATATACAAAATAAGTTATATTTGGGCTTTATCACGAATATTTGAAAAAGATCAGCATTTGCCTTATTTTGTTTTGGGGAGTTGTACAGGTTTCTGCGCAGACAGACAGTATATACATTGAAACAAAACTGTCTCCAGACAAAAAGAACCTTGAGGTCCGCCAGGAAATTGTTTATTACAATCATTCCGGGAAAGACCTGCAGACCATAAAACTCCTGAATTGGGTTTCCGCGTACAATAAACGGGGAACTTCTTTAGTCTACAGAAAACTGGAAGACCGAAATAATGATTTGCATTTTGCAAAAAATGATCAATTGGGAAAACTTCTTGAACTGAATATTAAAAATTCTGAAAATGAAGTCCTTCCTGTTAATACACTCTCGGATGAAAATCTTTTTATTCCTCTGAAGAACGTATTAAAACCTGGCGAAAGCGTCACTTTACAGTTGCAATACAGGATGCAGCTTCCCGATAAAACTTTTACAGGATACGGGACATCCGCTCAGAATACTGTATTAAAATATTTCTTTATTGTTCCGGATCATTTTGATCCGGACAATATTTCCAAAAGAAACTACCATGATATTGAGGAACAGGTAAGCTTTAATACTTTCTGGACCATCAATTTTGATCTTCCTGTTAATAATTTTGTTGAAGGAAATCTGCCACAGGTTCAGATGAATTCATTTAAGGGATATCTGGATTCAGATCCTGAATTTTTGATTTCTACCACAGAATTTCAATCCATCAAAACCAATGTTGACGGAGATGAAATTGAAATTAAATTTGGATATAATCTGAAACCGGATGAAAAACAAAACCTGGAGTTTTATCTTCCTTTACAATTAAAATTCATTAAGGAGCGCATCGGATATCTTCCGAAAAGTATTTTTATCTCAGATAAATTCAGAGCCAAAGAAGACTTTTTCGGGAATAATGACATTACTTTCTGGAAATTCAGATTCCGCCTGTTCACCGAGACCGAAAAAACGGATATGGATTATTTTGGGATCATTGCCAAGAAAATTCTTGACGAAGGTGTAATTGCGGATAAAGAAAAAGATCACTGGTTTAAAAATGGTTTAAAATCTTATCTTGAAATTCAGTACCTCAAAAAATTCTATGGTGAAACAAAACTTTTAGGTACACTTCCTGAGACCAGAATCTTTGGACTTAAACCATTAAAGTTATTCCACGCCTCCAAAGTCAAACTTCTGGACCGCTATGGACTTTCCTATCAATATATCATGCTGCAGAACCTTGATCAGAAAATCGATGAACATTTTCCGGTTTTGAGTAATTTCAATGATATGGCCATCAGCAGCTTTGAAACTGGAAGTCTTTTCAATTATTCGGCAGACAAAATGGGATATGAACAATTCGATGGGATTGTGAAAAATTATATTTCTCAGAATTCCGGGAAAAGAATTAATCCTGATGAATTTCTGTCATCCCTTTCTGAAAACAATAAATCAACAGCCTATCTCTCTAACTTTTTCAAACAGAAAAACAGGGTTGATTTTAAATTAAAAAACATTAGAAAAGAAAACGATTCTCTGCAAATAAAAATTGTAAGAAATACAGACATTTCTATTCCTGTAAAACTGGAAACAGAAACCAGAGAAGGAGAAAAGAAAACTTACTGGATAGACACGGAGGAAAATGAACGTACCACCAGCCTGTCACTTCCTGCTTCAGAAAATATTTACAAAACCACCTTAAATAGTGGCTATATCTTCCCTGAATCCAATTACAGAGATAATTTCCTGTATGCGAAAGGACTATTTTCGAATGCAAAAAAAATTAAACTTAAATTAATAAAAGACATTCCGAACCCGGAATACAACGAAATTTACATCAGTCCAAGAGTTCGTTTCAACAATACGTATGATAAATTTCTTTTGGGAGCCAATTTTAAAAATCAGTCTTTCTTTGATCAGAAATTTCTGTATTCGGTGACTCCAACCTATAGTACCGGAACAGGAAAACTTACGGGTTCCGGAGCAGTCTCCTACTCTATTTTACCTGCAGAAAGCATTATCCGAAGTTTGACATTCGGTCTTTCAGGATCTTATTTTCATTATGATTATGACCTGGCCTACAGAAAAACCTCAATTTCCTCTTCCATTAACTTCAGAAAGAACCCAAGAAGTACCGTTAGCAGAAGTCTTGGAGCTTCCTATAATTATTTTGAAAGAGATCTGAGTCCTCAAATGATCGCTAATAATGATTACAGCAAATACAACCTCTGGAGTATCGGATACGGTTATAGCGATAGCCAGATGATCCATGAAAAAAGCTTCAGTCTGAGCGCTCAGGGAATGGAAGATTTCAATAAAATAACAGCTGAGGGCTTCTACAGATGGGAATTTGCTCCTAAACAAAAGCTGAGCTTACGTTTATTTGCCGGATATTTCTTAAGAAATAACACCCGAAATAATCTTTTCGATTATGGAATTTCAAGGGTTTCCAACTATTCATTCTCCTATACCCTTTTGGGAGAGAGTGCCAGCAGCGGTCTTCTTTCTCAGCAGTTTATATTAGCTGATGGTGGTTTTAAATCTTTTCTTCCGGGAACAGTGAACCAATGGATCACTTCTGCCAACGTAGATTCCAGTGTCTGGAAAATATTCCATGTATATGCAGATGCAGGAGTTTATAAAAACAAAGATCTTCCTGCCAAATTCATATGGGACACCGGAGTTAAAGTAAGAATCATCCCTGATTTTCTGGAAGTTTATTTCCCGATACAGTCTTCTTTAGGTTTTGAGCCTTCATTCAAAGATTATGGAAAACGTATCAGATACACTTTGATTCTTAATCTCGGGTCAATTATTAATGCAGCGAGAAGAGGCTGGTATTAAGTTTCTGAAAATAAAAAATAAGGACAGCCTGCTATCGGCTGTCCTTTCTTATTTAAAAACTAATCTTTTATAATTTTCTGTGAGATCGGAATATTGTTAATCGTTCCTGTCACAATATAAGTTCCTTTGGGAAGTTCTGCAATATCAAGAGCTGAAGCAAGTTTAGTAGGTGATTTTTTAACAACCTGTCTGAATGTATCATACACTTTTACATCTTTCACCTCTGTTCCGAATATTATTTTACTGTCTTTTATAAAAGGATTCTGTACAAAACCGGACTTCACGCTGCCTTCGAGAGAAAAGTCTGCCCTATTATCATTACTTCCTACTAAATTTCTTTTGATAGCCGTGGTTGTAGTGGGTGAAGGAGCTGGCCCATCTCCTTTAAACTGATCTGCATTGGATCCATACCCTACAAAATCCAGTACATTGGATGCAGAAGGCCCTGTCACCTGCACTATATTTCCGGCTAAAGCTACTTTTCCTGATACACTGGAGATTTTCAACCCGGAAGATGGATTAGGCGTTCCGTCAAAATTAGTTATTTTGGTGGCAATAAAATCCGGTGTTGGCAGATTTTCAATACCTCCTTCAATTGCTGACTCCTGGATTAAATAGGTTTCTTCCGGTCCTAATGTAAAATCCGGCAGTGTATGATATTCTGTAAAAGCTCCTATTGCCGGAGCATACTGAATACTTGCTCCCGTTAAAGAAACCAAAGTAGTCCCTATATTTTTAAGGACGATATAGTTATTTTTCAATACTGCTCCTGAATTAGCATTCCCACCGTAAATTTCATTGATCACAATCTGGGCGTTGGAAAAGGAGGTTAATACTATAAGTCCAACAAGAGTAAAGATTTTTTTCATCGTAATAATTTTTAAGAAATGGATTGCTTATAAAATATCAAAAACAATACCACCAAATTAAGAAATATATAGGATACAAAAATCTAAAAAATCAGCAAACAATAACAAAAAAGCCACTTCCATGAAGTAGCTTTTGTATTTTTATCTGAAAGAAATTAGTCTTTAAGAACTTTCTGAGAAACCGGTTGGTTATTTACTGTACCTGTAACGATATAGTTTCCTTTTGCCAGTTCAGCAACGCTTACCGCTTCGTTTTGCTTTACTGAAGCTTCTTTTACAAGCTGTCCGAACATATTGAAAACTTTCACATCTTTTACATCAGCTCCGAAAATGATCTCATTGTTTTTAACGAAAGAGTTCTTTACAAAGTTTCCTGACTTTGCGTTTTTAGCATCAATAACAGCCAGAGAAGCAGTAGACGAAGTAACCGTTAAAGAAATATCATCTATTCTCCAGTTGGCAGTACCAAGAGACGGAGTTCCTGCACCAGGACTGTCACTTCCATAGATTCTTAAGGTAACCGGAGCAGATTCTGCACCTACTAAATTAGCACCTGAAAAAGTGATCGTATTCAATGTCCATGTACTATTGTTGCTAACATTTACAGTACCTATCGCCGTTGCATAGTTATCGATGCTTGAATATACTGTAATCTTTCCCGGCCCTGTAGAGGTTCCTCGTGATCCTAAATTTAAAGAATTTAAAGTGACTTTATTACCTGCAACAGGAGTAACAGTGACACTAAAATAAGTACTTGTAGCAGTTGAAAGCGCTTCTTTGAAAGCTGCAGCACCAAAATTACTGGATCCACTTGCTCCGGTATATCCTGAAGATACAGATGAAGTGGTAATTAAAGTGGTTGTACCATTATTATTTCCCTGAGTTGCGGCAAATGCTACACTTGAAATATTAGCATTTGTACCTGAAATGGGATTTACAGAACTACCATCCCAAAGGTAAGTTGTTTGTGCAAAAGCAACTGCGCTCAGCACGACTGTTGCAAAAAGAGAATAAAGTTTTTTCATGATTTATTTTTTTTGTTATTAATAATTTTCTTTCCCTAACAAAACTACATCCTAATTTTTTTTTCGGGACAATAAAGAGGTTAAGTTTTTGTTAATTATAGTTGACCTCTTAATGTTAACATTTTTTAATTATTTTTACGAATTATTTTTAAAAGTTGCGGAATTTTGTCATTCTATTCGTTTTATTCTTCTTAGGCATATTTTCAGGAAATGCTCAGGTCTTTTCGTGGAAAAATCCCAACGTCCCGGAAGACAGTATCAAAAGAGACAGTATTCTTGCAGCAAAGCTGGAACAGGATATCTTTGCAAAGGATACTCTTGATTTCATAAGAACGCATAATAAAATCATTATTGATGAAGCTGTACTCGCCAAGAATGATAAAAAGAGATTTTTAGGAGAACTTAATTCAAAAGGTTCCATCATCCGTGGGATTACTTTTGGTAATAATCAGGGGCAATCTGTACAAAGTTCTATGGATCTTCAGATTTCGGGACGGTTATCAAAAGATGTGACGATTTTAGCGAGTATTTCAGATCATAACCTGCCTATTCAGGCTGATGGTTATACCCAGACTTTAGAGGAGTTTGACAAAATCTATATGCAGCTTAATATTAAAGATAAGTCTATCCTCAGAGCGGGACATCTTGATCTTGTAGAAGCTAAGAATTATTTTGCCAAATACCAGAGAAGAAGTATGGGACTTCAGTTCCAGACAGAATTCGGCAAGGAAAATAAGACATTTGTAGATATCTCTGCAGGTGTGGCGCGAAGTGAATTCCACAGAATCCGTTTTCAAGGGGTTGAAGGTAATCAGGGACCTTACCGTCTGACGGGTAAGAACGGTGAACAATTTATCACACTGATCTCCGGTTCTGAACAGGTTTTTATTGATGGAATTTTAATGAAGCGTGGTGAAAACCAGGACTATATTATCAATTACAATACCGGTGAGGTTACCTTTACCAGTTTCCGTCCTATTTTCCAGCAGAATTTCATCACCATTTCATATAACTATGCCAACAGAAATTATTCAAGGTATCTGTTCACAGGAAAGCTTGAGCATCAGAGAGAGAAATTCAAAGTAGGATTCAACTGGTTTATGGAAAATGACAACAAGAATGCCCCCCTTTCTTTAAACCTTTCTAAGGAAGATGAGCAGATTCTTGCGGAAGCGGGTAATAATCCTGACTTAATGTATGCTCCATCAGGAGTAGTAACCGAATATGATGTCAATAAAATTCTATACAAATTAAGTTCTGCCGGAAATTTCTATGAATATTCTACGGATTCAAGTGTAACGCTTTATCAGGTTTCTTTTACCTATTTCGGAGCTAATAAGGGAGATTATAAAATAGCACAGACCACTAACAACGGACGTGTTTTTGAATATGCAGGCCCTAATGGCGGAGATTACAGAGCCGTAAGAAAACTTCCTTCGCCTCAGAAATCGCAGGTATACTCACTGAATTCTGAATATGTACTGAACGAAGGAAAAATAGGTGCTGATATCTCGCTGAGCAATTATGATGTCAATTTATTTTCATCAAAAGATTCTGATCAGAATATGGGGTATGCATGGCGTATTTTTGGAAATAAGAGCTTCACCAAGAACGCATGGAGAGGAACTCCAAGCTTTGAATATCAATATATAGACAGACAGTTTCATATCCTTGACCGTATCAATGATGTAGAATTCTCCAGAGACTTCAACCTTACTCAGGAATTCAATAAAAAGACCCAGAACAGATTTATCTTCAGCTTCCTTAATAAATGGAATAATAAATCTACTTTGAATTACCGCGTCAATTATCTGAATGAACAGGATTCTTACAAAGGGATTAAAAATGACCTTGACTTCGGCTGGCTGACAGGAAAATTCTTTACAAAAGGTAACCTGTCTTATCTGAGTACCAATGCTACCCTTCAGGATACGAAATTCATCCGTGGTGGTGTTTCAACGGAATTTACCGGTAAAAAAGGTAGCTGGGCCATTGGCGGAAGCATGGAACATAATGAGAAAAAATATAACGACACCCAGCTTATGGATGTCACAAGTTTCAGCTGGAAAGAGATCTTTTTGCAAAAGAAAATCGGTGACAGTACAAGAACCAAATTATTGGCAAAAGTATATATGAGAGATAACGACTCGGTACGTGATAACAGACTTCAGAATATGAACAATATTTTGGGAATCATGGCTGAAAGTCAGATTATCAAAACAGAAAGAACTACTTTAAATGCCTTAATCCATTACCGAAAATTTTTCTATGCAGGGGCAGAAGGTGAAGTAACCCGTAATAATGATTTCGTTGTTGGAAACATTCTATACAATCAACAGCTTTTCAGAAACGGCATGCGTCTTCAGGCTTTCTATGAACTGGGGAACGGGCAGGAAGCACAGAGGGAATTTCAGTATATTAAAGTAACAGACGGACAAGGTGTTTACAAATGGACGGATTATAACGGAGACGGCATTCAGCAGCTGGATGAATTTGAAATTGCTGAGTACTCTGACCTTGCCCAATACATCCGTGTGTATACTAACTCTGTAAGATATATTCCTTCCAATAAAAATAAATTGCAGCTGGCTTTATTTGTCAATCCCGCCATTGTTTTCAACTCTGAAAATGGATTTTTAAAACGTTGGAATTTTAATATTTCATTAAATTCTCAAAACTCATTCTACAAAAAGGAAAAAGTACTTGTGCTGAACCCTTTTGAAAAGAACAGTGACCAGATCCTTAAAAATCAGAATATTCTGGCTTCCGTACAGTTCAATCCAACCGATAAATCAGGTTGGAACGGAAATTACAGATTTATTACCAATGACAATCTCATCAATGCCAATTTCAGTAATGAAGAACGTGAACAGACTTCTCATTTCCTGAACATAGGATATTGGTTCAATAAAGAATTCAGAGTGGATTGGGAAAACTCAGTTCATGATATCCAAAACTCTTCACAGTTATTTAAAACAAGAGATTATCGTCTGAATAATTTTGAAACCAAGCCTAAAGCAACTTATAAATTCACCGATGCCATTCAGGCTGAATTATCTTCTGCTTTCCGTCAGAAACAAAGACTGGATGGCGAAGAACTTCTTAAGGCTTTTGATGTTACAGGAACCATCCAATGGGAGCGTAGAAAAACGTCTATCCGCGGAAACTTCTCTTTCATCAGTAACAATTTTACAGGAAACAATTTCAGTATCGTAGGAAACCAGATGCTGGATGGCCTTAAACCTGGAAAAAACCAGGTGTGGAGTGTATTTATCCAGCAGGCAATCAACTCGTTTATCCAGCTGAATCTTAATTACGAAGGAAGAAATTCCGGTGACAGGACCATTCATATCGGAAGTATGCAGGTAAAGGCAAGCTTCTAGTAATGACCGTTACTTTTTACAATAAAAAATCCCCGATAATACTTACTATTGGGGATTTTTCTGGTTATGAGTTTAAAGACTATTTTTTAATGATTTTTAAGGATTGTGGCCCTTTTTCAGTATTTACTTTTACAATATAAACTCCTGCAGGCGCTCTCCTCATATCTAAAGAACCTTTTTCAGCATTAATGGTTTCGCTAAGAATTCTCTGGCCTGAAACATTATACACTTCCACATCTTTGATTCTGGTATCATTATTAATATAAAGGAAATCTGTAACAGGGTTTGGATAAGCATTTACTGTATTCTTTTTCGCTGCTTCATTCACCGCTAATAAGGTTGCCGTAAACTCAAAGCTTCCAAGATCCGGTGTTAAAGCATTTCTTATATTGCCATCTGCATCCAGGGTTACTTCAGCTACCGGAGTGCCCTTGTTATCAAGAGCAGCATTTCCTGCCGCTGACAAATGGAAATCTGTAGCGGATACAAATACTGGCAAAACATTCAGCGAATTTACATTTCCTCCGAATCCTCCCTGAATATCAGCAAGTGTAGCTTTAGCCAATCCTCCGATATAGCCCAGATTAGTTCCTGAAGAATAGAAATTGTTAAAGTTAATGTTAGAGAAAACACCACTGGCAGCTCCTGCATAAATAGTATATCGTTCTCCTGCCTGGGTCTGGGTATTAACAAAAAGATTGTTTCTTACATCAATCCCTCCCAATCCGGTTACTCCACTTGTGATATTTAAAGCAGATGGTCTTCCTGCAACAGTCTGGCTTACATTCATCACAACGGTATTATAATAAAGCTTATATCCACCTCCTGCACCAATAACAATTCCGTTTCCATTGTCATTAACGCCTCCTGTGGTTGCATATCCATAAGCCGATACACCCGTTACCACATTATTGGCAACTAATGTATTGGAAGTAAGACCTGTAGCAGCAAGATAAATTCCCTGAGCTCCATATCCTAAAGTGTTAGTATTTTTTATTCCATTAATTTTATTATTGTCTATAGTCACACCAGTAGTTGCTGCAGCGTCGTAAATCCCTGCAAACACAGCTCCTGTTCCGCTGGAAGTAAAGTTGGAAATTGTATTCCCTCTTACGATAATATTAGCTGTTGCAGAGGCTCCTGTATTACCCGCGGTTATGCTTACTCCGGCAGCTCCTCCTGTAGAAGTTCCTGTATATCCAAGGTTCGTAATGGTATTAGAAATAACTGAAGAGTTAATTGTTCCTGTTGCAAACCAAACTCCTCTCTTGATCTCAGCATTGGTAGTTTCAAAATTACCAATCGTGTTATTGCTTACCGTTGCTCCATCTGCTCCCTGAACATAAATTCCACCAAGACGGATGGCATCTGCTCCCGAAGCACTTAAATCATTTCCTGTAACCAGGGTGTTTGCTCCATTACCTGCAGCTGTAGCAGCAAATAAATAAATTCCCATGTAAGCTTTCTTCACAGCATTATTCTGGATGGTGACATTATTAAAGAAACCTCCTGTAGGCGTTGCAGCACCATCATACATTATAAAAGCAGAAGAAGTATTGACGCCATTTACAATATTCAGGTTTTTAACCATAATATTAGTATTTGCAGTGGCAGCAGAAGCTGCTATAAAGGTAAGTACCTGTGGGGCTGTAGTAGAAGTATTGGTAAGAGTAAGATCTCTTGTTGTTCCTGAAGCCGTATTGCTTCCGTCCAGGGTAATATTACTACCCAGTATTCTTACTAAGGGAGCACTGGCAATATTACCGGAAATCGTAGCTGTAACACCTGTTGCAGGTTTTATGGCAACAGAAGTATAACTCGTAGTGCCACCACTGGCATTCAGGCTGGCGGTGGCCGTTTCGGTTGTGTTTGCTGTGATACTGATTGTAATGCTCCCCTGGTGTGTTCCTAAGTTAATAGCATCAAATGCTTCT
>Ga0075158_10001509_pt1 | contig 17502 bp, 12 predicted proteins | sample JI91814BDNA_FD_70968 | JGI IMG/M metagenome (GOLD analysis project Ga0075158, IMG submission 70968) | Wastewater effluent complex algal communities from Wisconsin, to seasonally profile nutrient transformation and Carbon sequestration -... | ecosystem: Engineered > WWTP > Effluent > Algae... | reverse complement strand
ATATTATTCAATACTTCGATCACCAGAAGGTAAGTATGGGAATTAATAAATACGAATTCCGTGAAAGTGTGCGCAAGGCGCTGGTGACTTTTCCTGTTTGATACATTAGATACTTATTGTAAATGTTACAATAAGTCATTTAATTTTGATGAGAAGCTAATAAATCTGCTTTCATAAATTTTCTATTCACGGTTTTGGTTTCAATAAGTTATAAAGGTTTTTACTTACGATTAAGGTTAGTTAAATTCTAACTTACTTTTGCTTATGGGAAATACATAACTATTTTTTTATTAGAAAAATACGAGAAATTCAATTAAAGTGAATTTGCCTGTAACTTTTCCCCACCCTCATTCGTCCTATCCCTAAATACCCAACCTATGCCCGAAAATCAACCAATCCGGTCCAAATTCAAGGACTTTGAAGTGAATACTAAAATCAAACTTGCCTTTTTGTGGACTGCCGTCACCCTCTGTTATTTGTATGGCGACTACTTTGAATTATATACACCGGGCAAAGTGGAAGGTTTGATTAGCGGCGACAATTTGTTGAACACACCCCTGAATTTATTGATGGCAACCGCTATGTTAGCCATTCCCGCGCTTATGATAGTTGTTTCTATTTTTTTGCGACCTGCTATTAACCGCATCTTCAATATGATTTTTGGATTAATTTTTACCCTAATCATGTTAAGCATTGTGATAGGTGCCACAAGCGAATGGTACCGATTTTATTTTTTGCTTGGCGTCATCGAAATGTTTATTACGCTGATGATTATTCGAGTTGCTTATAGCTGGCCAAAAAATTAACCCTTTACCTTATGAATACAAATAAAAGTATTGCCCGTAAAGCGGGATTAATTTATTTAATTGTTGTAATTAGTGGGATATTCAGTCTCATGTATGTCCCCACTCAATTAATCGATGTTAACAATGCAGCCGCTACTTACCAAAATATCCAATCGCATGAACTGCTTTTTAGGTTGGGCATTTTGGGAAATGTAATTTGTTATCTGGCATTTATGATATTGCCATTTGCCTTGTATAAGTTATTAAAAAACATTCATCCTAACATGGCAAAGGGTATGGTTATATTAGTGCTAATTGGTATACCAGTTGCTTTTGTTAATTTACAACATAAGTTTGCGGTTTTATCCATGCTCAATAATGAATATCTTTTTGAGGATATTCCACTCAATCAATTGCAGCAACAACTATTAATATCGCTGCAAAATTTCAACAACGGCATTAATGTATTATCTGTTTTTTGGGGCCTGTGGTTGTTCCCATTTGGCTGGCTGGTTTTTAAAAGCGGATTTCTTCCCAAATTGTTGGGAATTTTATTAATGCTAGGATGTATGAGTTATCTGATAGATTTTTCAGTATGGCTTTTGTTACCGGAATACAGCAGTTCAGGCATCTCCACTTTTGTCATGTTACCGGCTTCAATAGGGGAGATAGGAATTTGTTTGTGGTTATTAATTGTCGGTGTAAGTAAATCTAAAGTGACCGACCAAAATGCATAATTGATATCCAATAAGGTTAAATGAGGTTAATATGACCGAAATATCAAATGGTATCAGGTAATTTTGTCCTTTCAATTATTTATTTTAAGTGAAATCGTTACTATACATTATGTTATTTTTTGTTGCTGCGTCACTGCATGCACAACAAAAAATTATCCCCATACAAATTTCATTGTACAACGAGTCTACGGCTATTCCATTTACAAGATTAGTTACAACTCCAATACATCCGGGTATTCAAATCGGCACTGAATTTACGTATAAGGAAAACGAGCATTTTCGATTATTCCAAACGGTTAACCTGAGTTACTATTTTCATGCTCAGTTAAACCATGGTATTAGCATAAATACTGAATTAGGCGGAGAATATTTGACAAATTCGCGGTTTTCTTTTGGGGCTTTAATTGGAGTAGGCTATTTGCATACTTTTGCAACTACTAAAGAATATGTGTTTGAAGATGGACATTACACTATTGCTACAGATAAAGGTAATGCAAGAATTGCACCTTCATTATCATTAGATGTAAATTATCGAATTAAAAAAATCGAACCCACATCACCTAAAATATTTGTTCGTTATCAATCCTGGATTGAGTATCCTTATTCACCGGGATTTATTCCACTGATGTCGCATATTAATTTGCATATTGGAGCAAAATTTAATTTACCCTTAAACACTGGCAAATGAAACACATAATGCTGATTTTAGTTTTAGGTCTTTTGTTAGCAGCATGCAGAAAAGGAGAAGAAATTTTACCTGTATTTTATACGTGTGGATTTGGTTATGTTGATTCCAGTGATGGCAATATAAATGACGGAACCTATCAAAATTTGTTAGACAATATCACAGCTAACGGTGTGGTTGGTATTGAAATGGCAGTTTGTAATAATACAGATGGTATGTGGGTTGGAGCCAGTGGTAAAGCGGATTTATTTAATGATGTAGATATGCAAGCATGTAATATCACACGCGTTGGTTCCACGGTTAAAATGTTTACAGCCACAACAGTGTTGTTATTGCAAGAAGAAGGTAAACTAAATATACACGATAAAATATCCGATTACCTTGATGCGATTTACATGGATAAAATAGAAAACGCATCAATTGCAACAATCGAACAACTGATGCATCATTCAAGCGGTATTTATAATTATATTCATAATTTGCAATTTCAAACTGCCTCGTTAAACGATTTATTAAAACCATGGGAGGCAGAAGAACTATTACAATATGCCTATAATAAACCGGCTTATTTTGCCCTTGGCGAAGATGTGACTTACTCAAATACCAATTATATTTTATTAGGTTTATTGATTGAAAAAATAGAGGGTAAACCTTTGTACCAGGTATTTGATGAAAAAATCTTCCAACCGCTCGGTTTAAACGGTACCCTATTCGCAGGTAAAAATCCGGTTCCGGATGGCATTGTCCGTGGTTATATCGATATCTATAGCAATTTACAGGTAATTGAAAGTACCTATTACAGTGGCTGGGATTATTATACAGCAGATGGTGGACTAATCTCAACTGCCTATGATTTAAATATTTTTTTACGCGCATTGATGCAGGGACTAATTATTAATTCAACTTCATTAGCGAGCATGTTATCGTGGCAAACACCAAAAAATTTAGACCCGGAATTTTATGATATTGCTTATGGGTTGGGTATTTTTAAAATGATAACCCCAATGGGTGAATGTTATTTTCATAGTGGTGATGCAATAGGTTATTATGCGAACATGATGTATTTCCCTGAAGACAGCACTACAGTTGTGTATGCTGTAAATAGTAACTATGGAAAAATTGATGCATTTGTTTCTACAAAAGATGCCATTACGAATATCCTGAATGTTACAAAGCAATAATAAAAGGTAGTATATTGTAGCCAAATTATTCAGCTATTAATTATACTAATTATTAAATATTTAGATGTCATTTAACGCATGATAAACATTACAACACCTATTACAACGTCAAGACTAGTATTGCAACCCATTGCAGTGGACGACTATGCATTTGTTTTACAACTAGTTAATTCTGATGGTTGGATACAATTTATAGGTGATAGAAATGTACATTCTGAAGAAGCTGCCAAGGCTTATATTCGCAAAATTCAACAAACGCCAAACCTCATTTATTGGGTGGCAAGGCTCAATGATAATCAAACTCCTGTTGGTATCATTTCATATATGAAACGCGTTTACCTGGATAACTATGATTTAGGATTTGCCTTTTTACCGGAATTTCAACAACAAGGACTGGCTTTTGAAGCTGCTCGAGGTATTCTTAATTTTGTGACAAACAATATGCATGAAAAAATAATTTTAGCAACCTTATTACCTGAAAATGTGAAATCAATAAAACTGCTTGAAAAATTGGGTTTTCAATTCTCTGCTACGGTTGATGTTGAAAAAGAGTGTTTACATATATATCAACTCAACGTCACATGAAATTGATTTCCATTAAACCACCTTTTGCTTAAATGTTTCAACTTACCATTTGGATTAACGGAAAACCGTGAATTTGAATAATGCACTTGCTTTTGAAAAAAGTAACTGCTAAATTTGGAATTGACTTTATAATAAGTAACTGCGGATCAATTGCAGACACCACTACTTATTGATTTTGTAATCTTTATTGTCTTTTTATGGAAACTTTTAACAAAAAAAATGGTGTTAGCGTTCGAGCATACCAAGGTGATGCTATGACCCTCTTAGCTTTCGATTTACAATATGCATTAAGAAAGAATCTGGCAGGGTTCACTATCCGATATGGCTTTGAGGTAAATGGCAATAGGCAGTTTGCTTATTTATATAACCGTATGATATTTCCTGCTTCTTTTTATCAGGCGAATCAGGTGCCGTTCACAGAAAAAAACTCAACACTGTATGCACCAATTCAAAAAATGAATTGGGTGCATGTCCCGAATACCAATATTAATACTTCACTACCAATTTTTGGTAATTACACTTATGAAATTACACCACGATATATCAAAAATGGTGTTTTATTACCTTTAAATACTGACCTGACGGTGGCAGTAAATATTTATGTGGGGCCATTTAAAGTAAAAAATACTGAACTTGGATTTACCAGGGGTTTTGTTTCTTCAGTTGCTTATGCTAAAAGATTTAATGTAAAAAATAACAGGGTTAGACCCGCCAAGACGAAAGATGAGTTGTTGTTTGATGTTAAACAGGTTGCAGATGTTGCCAAACGATGGAATGATACCAAAAAGCAATATGAAAATGTGCCCTATACTTTTGAGGAGCAACATCAATGGTTAGGATGGCAGGCCAGAGAAAGAATTTTATCATTTTTAGATGAAGCTGTCGCAGACACCACGATAATTGTAAAAGCCTTTGTGTACGATTTAAATGAACCCGAAATATGCAAAAGATTGCTGGAGTTGGGTAAACAGGGAAGATTACAAATAATTTTAGATAATGCAGGAGCGCATGGTGATTCCAAATCAATGGAGACAGCATTTGAACGCAAATTTAAATATGTAGCCCCTGATAATACTGCTATTTACCGCGGTAAGTTTAAAGCCTTGGCGCATAGTAAAGTATTTATACAAATAAAAAACAATAAAGCTGTTAAGGTGCTGACAGGTTCTACTAATTTTTCTACGAATGGACTGTACATTAACAGTAATCACGTATTAATTTTTAGCGACAATAAAATCGCAACGTTATATCAGGATGTATTTGATGCCTCATTTGGTGAAACAAACATGAAAAGCTTTTATGGCTCATCTTGGTCAACAGGTGAATTTACTTTTACGGGAAATTCAACGCCGAAAATGACCATAACATTTGCTCCACATACCAGAGATGCCGCCCAAACAATATTTGATAGAATCAGAAAACGAATTTTAGTGGCTTCCAATACGGATGTATTATTCGCAATAATGAAAGATACTAATGCAAGTGCAATTTTAGATGCAGTTCGCGAACAGGTGAAAAATGAAAAAATATTTACCTATGGTATTACAGATTCAATTGGCGATGATGCAGAATATAGTGTGTTTTTATACAAACCAAATGCGCTCAGAGGCGTTCGTGTTGCAGCAAAAGGAATTTCAAATACCTTACCAGCCCCTTTTGGCACTGTAGCAGGTATAGATGGATACGCCATACACCATAAATTTATTGTAGTGAATTTTAAAGGTAATGACCCAACCGTTTATTGTGGTAGCAGCAATTTATCATTTACACCGGAACAAAAAAATGGTGATAATCTTTTGGAAATTCATGATGATGATATCGTAACTGCATTTGCCATTGAAGCACTTCGGTTGGTTGATCATTTCCATTGGAGAAACAACGAACTTTCGGATAAGCCTATGTTTTTAGACGATTTGAGCGATAGTAATGATATGTGGTATGAAGCATGGTTTAATAGCAAGGACCTGAAAAACAGGCAGAGAAAATTATATATTAAAGCCTAAAAAATTCCCCTTATTTCGTTGAATAAATATTTTGTTTTAATATTGTTTGATGACTAACAAATCCGGAATTCGAAAAGTTTGTCCCAATGGCCATGTTTTTTATAAAAGCAGCGATTGTTTGACTTGCCCTATTTGTGAAAAAAAGAAAAAGCCTGCAATTGGTTTCTTGTCAAAAATTAGTGCACCTGCCCGAAGAGCTCTTGAACAGGAAGGTATTAGTACCTTAAAACAAGTTACTAAATACACGGAAGCGCAGTTACTCGAATTACATGGCATTGGAAAATCTGCTGTTAAAATTTTATTGCAGGAGTTAGCTGCAAACAATTTGACGTTCAAAAAACAAACAACAAAAGCCACTACTGTTAAAGATAATGCAAAACCAGAATCAGTTAATGCCTATATTGCTAATTTCCCGGATGAAACACAAAAATATTTACAAAAGATTAGGGCTTTAATTAAAAAACTTATTCCCGAAATAGAGGAAAAAATAAGTTATGGCATGCCATCTTATCATTATCAAGGAAGCTACGTTATTTATTTTGCAGGGTATAAAAATCATATTGGCATTTACCCAATACCAACAGGAAATAAGGAATTGGATAGTTTGTATAAAAATTATAAAATTACAGGTAAGGCCACACTTCAATTGCCATTAAGCAAACCTTTACCACTCGGCTTAATTGAGAAAATGGTAAAACACAAAATGACTACTTTAACAAACAAATCAAAGTAAAGCAACGTTTGTTTAATTAATTTGTAAACAAAATTAAAAGGGTAATTATGCATTAAGCTGAAATTATTCCTTCCATAGTAGTCAGGTTTAATTCATCACTTGTGCATTTGACTATGATGGTAACTGATATGCCTTTTACCTTTGTTTTCCGGTTGAGGCAGATTTTCAATTGTTATTACTTCCTATTTCACCTAATTTAAACATCGCTAAAATGTTAAATTGACTTAAAAAGGAGTCCATTTCTGATTTGTCATCATAAAAACATATTTGGACCCTACATGCAACTATAATTTACGTGAACTTAACTATATATTTACAAAAAATTAATTTCATGTCAAAAAGATACCTCCTCCTTATCCTGGCCCTGATTGGTCTGAAAATGCATGCACAGTTGGTTATTAATGAGTATTCAGCTTCAAATTGGAAACAATTTATCGACAATCACAACGATTATGAGGATTGGTTTGAAATTTATAACGGATACCCTACAGATGTTGATTTGGTTGGCTATTATTTAAGTGATGAAGACGACAACCTCACCAAATGGCAATTTCCTTCCGGTTCAATTATTCCTGCGAATGGGTTTTTAAAAATATGGTGTTCAGGTAGAAATACCGTCGATGGTGAATATTACCATACTAATTTCCGCCTGACTCAAACTAAAAATAACCCCGACCAAATAATTATTTCCAATCCGGGAGCGGTAATTGTTGATTCATTAACTATGGATTTTACACTTACACACCATTCTCGGGCACGTGCAATGGATGGAAGTGCAACATGGAAAATTTGTACATTGCCAACTCCGGGTGCAACAAATGCAGGAGCGGAAATGTATACTGATTATACAGACAGACCGGACATGAGTGTATTAGGTGGATTTTATGGAGGTCCCGTTACGGTTGAATTGACATCAACAACTCCTGATGGTAATATTCATTATACATTAGATGGAGGCGAACCAAAAATATCAGACCCTGTTTATGCAGCACCCATAATTATTAATGCAACTGCTGTTTTAAAAGCAAGAGTTTTTTCATCAAACCCTGATTTAATTCCGGGTAAATTACAATTTAATACCTATTTCATAAATGTAAATCACGTATTGCCTGTTATATCCATAGCTGGTGATACACTGCTTGAATTAGCTAATGGTAATCAAGAATTAGAACCAATTGGCTCGATAGAGGTTTTTGGTAAAGATTTAGATAGCAAAACCCGTTCTTATGGTGAATTAAATTCTCATGGACAAGATAGTTGGGCAAACGATCAACGTAGTATCGACTGGGTGAGTCGTGATGAATTTGGATATAGTAATGCGCTTAAAGAAAAGTTTTTTGCCTCCTCTGAACGCGATGAATTTCAGCGCATGATTTTCCGTGCAGCAGGTGATGATAATTATCCGGCAGCGCATCATTCCGAAAACGAAGGTTCTGCACATTTGCGCGACGATTATATTCAAATGCTCGCAAAAAATGACGGGCTTGCCTTAGATGTTCGTACTTCTGAACGTTGTATTGTTTATTTAAATGGTGAATACTGGGGTGTGTATTCATTTAGAGAAAAAACAGATGATCATGACTTTACTGATTTTTATTATAACCAGGGAAAATATGATATTCAATATCAAATGACTTGGGGCAATACTTGGAGTGAATACGGCGGAGATCCTACTTTAGATGCATGGAGCGATTTAAGAGATTTGGCCGAAGACCACGACCTGACAATAGATTCCAATTATAAAAAAGTAACAGACCAGTTAGATGTATATAGTCTAATTGATTACATGTGTGTAAATACTTCTGCTGTTTGTAAAGATTGGTTAGTTTATAATACAGCAGTTTGGCGTGGATTTAATCCGGAAGGAACACATCAAAAATGGGGTTACACACTTTGGGATTTAGATGCCACCTTTGGATTCTATATTAATTATTCCGGCGTTCCTGAAGTGGGACCAACTGCCTTACCATGCGATGTAGATGAATACAACCCTGCGTTTTTTGGTCCCGGATTTTTTGATGGCGAAGGACATGTTAGATTGATGAATGATTTACGTACAAATGCTGAATTTGAGCAATTTTATTTATCACGTTATACCGATTTATACAACACCACTTTCAGTTGTGAAAATATGTTGAATTCATTGGATAGTATGATGGCAATTATAGAACCGGAAATGAATCAACATGCTGACCGTTGGTATGGAACATATGAGGAATGGTATGATAATTTTTCTAATTTGCGCACCTGGGTAGAAGACCGATGTGAATTATTATATACCGGTATGAGCGATTGTTATGAATTAACCGGACCATATGATGTGGTATTTAATGTTGATCCTCCTGAAGCGGGATATTTAAAAGTAAATACATTAACGCATCACGATTTACCTTGGACAGGAACTTATTTCGGAGGTATGGATAATAAGTTGGTTGCCTACAGTAATAATCCGGCGCTCTATGTGTTTGATCATTGGGAAGCAACTACAGCCACATTTACTCCGGGCTGGGATTCAACAGGAACAGTAATTTCAGAAAATGATGCTATTACGGCTATTTTCCGCACACCAACAGGAATTGAAAATATAGTACAAATTCCATTGAGTGTTTATCCTTCTGTTTTTGATGATGCTGTTATTATTAATTTCGAATTAACGGAAGGTGCTACAGTAAGTTTCGATTTATACAGTGTAAATGGTGAACGAATTGCTACAAAATTAGTTGGCAATAATGTTTCAGGCGCACAATTTATCAGCTGGGATTTAACATCATATAACCTTGCATCAGGTATGTATATCATTAAATTTAATGCTGACGAACATACGCAAACAATTAAGGTGATTAAACAATAATTTGTTTATTAATAAAATGTCAAAAGCGGCTTTTTACAGAAAGCCGCTTTTTTTTATTTGTTTGATTTGCAGCGGTCTCGCGACCGAAAGCAATAGGTAATGTTGCTATATATAATTATTCCAGCACAATCACTCTATCCTTCGGATACTTAACCGTATATTTCAATTCCATTTTTTTCTCCTCGCCCGGAACAATATCCATATCCCAGGTTATTATTTGAGTTTCATCTTCAATTTTACCTGCAGGTTTTATTGAACCTTCTACAGTTACATCATTTTCTGAGGAAATTGGAAATTGGTCTTGTATTACAATATGAATAGGTTCTGATTTATTATTGCGGACTTTAATTTCAAATGCAACAGTCTCAATTTTGTTGCCACCCAAAAACTGACGTTGTGTAAATTCTTTCATTTTGTTGCGTTGAATTTGTACACTTTTATCTCTACCCAAAGAAATAGAAATGGTATCTGATGCATAAGTCGGGTCTAAAACCGTTTTACCTAAAAATGCTCCTTCAAAAAAGATGTTTGCTTCACCGGTTAATAAATTTAATTCACGCCAATCAGTTACATTGGCAGTTAAAAATGCATCGCGATCAATTTTAGGGACTGCAAAATATTCATAATCAGCATTCACTTTTACTGCCTGAATATCTATTGTGGAAATTTTACCATCACTTATTACTGTATAAGGTTCTTCAATTTCATACGTAAATGTTGTCGCTTTATACTGAAAATTGGTTTCTAAAGCCAGGGTTTTCATTTCAGCTTTTTCATTATTTGATCTGCCTGAAAAGAGTTCTACATTTCGAATATCCGCGCTTTTAATGCCGGCTGCAACTACCACTTCTTCTAAATATTGAGCACTTTCCTGCATAACAACATTTAATACAGAATTGGTGATTGGCATTTCAACTGTATTAAAGCCAATATAATTAAATAACAAATAGTTAGACCCATTGGAAAGTTGCAAGGAGTAATTGCCATTAATATCTGTAATCGTTCCCAAAGTTCCACCTTTCACCATAACCGTTGCACCTATTAATGGTTCTCCATTCGCATCGGTAACCCTTCCTTGCACAGCATAAAAATTCTTATTGATATAACTGCTAGGCTGGTAAATACCGCCAGTAATTGCACCATAGTGCAGTCTCCAGGGATAAATCTTAGGCATTACACCACTTTCATTCGGATTGCCATTGTTCAGCGACAATTTTACATTTTTCCAATCCTCACCGGTATTTTGAAATACATTGGCTTTGTAATTAATCTCAATAGGTTGATTGATTTTATCTACCCTTAAATCATAATTGGCATACCATCCGGCATTTTGCACATAATAATTCAAAGAAAAATTACCGGTTAATGCAGTTTTAGATGAAACCAAAACATGAATTTCGCCTTTCGCCTGTGTGATATTAATATTCAATTCTTTAAGTTGTGCGGAAATTTTTTGCACTTCAGAATTTAATGTTGATATTTTATTGGCTATCTCAATTTGTTTGGTGAAAATTTCAGTTAAACGTGCTCTTTGGAAATCGGCCATGGCTTTTAAATTTTCAGCAGTTACACCTGTGTTGGCTCCACCAATTGACTGGTTGCTCTCAATTAGGGTCTGTTCTGCTTTAAATACGTTGAGTATTGAATTCTCATAGGTGATCTGACTATTAATTTCAGTTTGTTTTTTCTGTAAAGCAACAATCTCATCAGCTACCGATTGAATTGTCAAATAATCGAATTTATAAGCAACCGACATGATGGTAAAAGCACCTTCGCCTTTTACCTGAATACTTTCTTTATCTACATTCGTAGAAATATCTTTAAACACCAACATGGTTTTGCCAACAGGAATCTCCGCTTTGGCATCGCGGTAAATTTGTGCACCCTGAGTATAAACAGTTACACTGTTAATTTTGGAAGTAACGGCAAGTTCATTTTCGGCTAATACAATAAAGCTTGTGCAAATAAAAAGGAGTGTGAATAGATTACGCATGGTTATAAGTTTATGGCTCAAAATAACGTCAAATAACCTACAGTATTATAAATTTGAACTCACACAGCTCAAATTATGGCTGAATTTTTACCTCTGGCGATATAATGGCATTGTAAGATTTTTGGACTTGTGAGTGCAAATATCAACTAAAATCGGCCTTGTATTTCAAATTTGGCATGAAAAAAATGCAATAATCAGACAACAATTATCACTTTTATTGAAAAAAGCTTTGAAATATTGTAAATTATTCCATTATTTGTATAAATCTTAACCTGATGAGCACCATGCAACTTGACGACCTGGACTATAAAATCCTTGAAAAATTAATCAAGGATGGCCGTAAAAGCTTTACGGATATAGCCGATGAATTAAATGTATCAGTTGGAACCATTCGCAACAGATTTAATGTGTTTGTTGAAAATGAACTGCTAACTATCATTGGCAGGGTTAATCCGGACAAAATTGGGTTTCATACCTATGCACAAATTTTGATTAAAGTGCGCCCGGTTGATAAAGTAACACAGGTGGCAGATAACATCGCCAATTTACCGGAAGTAAGCTTTTTAGCAATGACCACCGGAGCTTACGATTTAGAAGTTAATGTCATGTGCCGCGATAATGAACACCTCGTGCAATTAATGACAAATCATATCACTAAAATGGATGGCATTTTTGAAAGTGCGACCAATATTTATTTTAAGGTGTACAAATATGCACAACCTGACCTTTATCTCCTTAAATAACACATTTTTACCATTTGATTAAACCATTAACCAAAACCCACAACCATGGTTAAAAAAAATTCATTGCCATTATTGCTGATTATCGCAATAATGTTTATGGGTACCGCCTCCTTTGCACAAACAATAATTACAGGCGTTGTACTCGATTCAATTACTAATGAAACCTTAATAGGTGCGAATGTCCGATTACAATCTGACCCAGCTATTGGTGCTAGTACCGATATTGATGGGAAATTTACCATTTCGTCGCCGACACCTTCTGGTGCTATTATTATTTCTTACATTGGATTTAATACAAAAACAATAACGTTTAATGGCAGCAGTTCATTAAATATTGTATTGAGTTCTGAAAAGTTTTTAGAAGAAGTAATAGTAGTTGGTTATGGCACACAGAAAAAAAGTGATATAACAGGTTCTATATCTTCAACTCGTAACGAAGAATTCCGCGATCAGCCAATTTCCAATATTGCAGGAAGTATCCAGGGCAAAGTTTCCGGGATTGATATCCGCAATGCATCCGGAACACCGGGCGCAGGATTGCTGGTTAGTGTTCGTGGACAAAGCAATCCGCTTTATGTGGTAGATGGTATACCAATGATTAGCGAAAGTAATTCGGGAATTTCTACCTCATTCGATTTACAAGGGGCTTCGGTAGGTAGTGGACAAAATATTTCCTCTATTTCCGATTTAAATCCGGATGACATCGAATCAATTGAAATATTAAAAGATGCTTCTGCTGCTTCCATTTATGGTGCACGTGCGGCGAATGGTGTCATATTAATTACTACAAAAAGAGGTGCTGCAGGAAAAACAAAATTTAATTTAAATTATTATTCCGGTGTTCAACAGCTTAGTCGCCCAATTGAATTTTTAAGTTCAGAAGAATTGGTTGCCTTAATTGAGGAAGCAAGATTAAATGATTTAAATGCTTATAACGCAGACCCTACCATTTTTGGTGAAGATTATGACCCGGCACTTTCAACAAATCCATTGCCTGATAGCTGGAACACAGGTGTAAATACCGATTGGATGGATGAAGTTTTTCGTTTAGCACCAATAAATAATGTAGAATTTTCTGCATCTGGTGGAAACGATAAAACCACATTTTATATTTCTAATTCCTATTTTGACCAACAAGGAATTGTGATTGAATCGTTTTATAAAAGATTTAATTCACGATTAAATCTCGACCATAAAATCAGTGATAAATTAAAAATTGGAGAAAACATATCGCTTACCTATTCTAACAATCGTAGAAGTTTGAACGATAACGTGTATACCGGAACAGTTACTAATGCAATTGGTGCTTCACCACTTATGCCGGTTTATGATGAGGATGGTGCGTTCGCTAATTTTGAAGATTATCAGGCGAGCTGGTTAAGCGATAATCCTGTACTTTCAACTGAAGAAATAATTCCATTTACAAAAAGCAATCGTGCACTGGCTTCCATTTTCGGGGAATATCAATTAGCTCCTGGATTAAAATTTCGTTCAACATGGTCGGTTGACTTTACCTATTTAACTGATGATTTATATTTTTCTCCTATAACTACCGATGCAGAAGGTGTTGGAGGAAAAGCAACGAATAGCACATATAGTCAAAGGGTTTGGTTGGGCGAAAATATTTTGTCTTATGATAAATATTTTACTAACGACCATGCATTAAATGTGATTGGTGGATTTACCTTACAAGAATCTTCTTCTGATTATTTATCTATCTCCGGCCAAGGCTTTCCAATTGGTAGCGGATTGCAAGATGTATCGAGTGCAGCAATAATTACCGGTGGTGATTCTTATGCCAGCAATTGGGCCTTGGTTTCATTTTTGAGCAGAATTAATTATAATATTAAAAGCCGTTACTTATTTTCATTAAGTGCACGTTTGGATGGTTCTTCTCGTTTTTCACCAAACAACAGATACGGATTTTTCCCTGCAGGTTCCGCTGGTTGGCATTTGAGTGATGAAAGTTTTTGGCCAGCAGCGTTATTTATTACCGACTTTAAACTAAGAACCAGTTATGGTATTACAGGTGACCAGGAAATTGGCGATTTTCAATATATCAGTTTCTGGAGCCCGGTTGGTTATAACGGACAATCAGGTTTGGGGCCACGTAATATCGCAGATGAAGATTTAAAATGGCAGTCAAATAAAATGTTTAACATCGGTTTCGACTACGAATTATGGCGTGGACGTGTTAGTGGTTCATTCGAATATTATATCGGAAATAAAACCGATTTATTAAGTGAAGATGTTGTTCCCGGCACTACCGGATTCGGTTCTGTTACCCGCAACTTTGGTAATATCCAAAACAGTGGTTTCGAATTTTCTGCGAATACCATTATTGTAGATAAAAGTGATTTTGATTGGTCCTTCGGATTTAATTTCAGCTATTTACATAACGAGATTATCGAATTAAGTACAGATAGTATTTTATTAAGTGCCTATACCGACCTCACCGCAACGCATATTTTAGTGGAAGGTCAATCATATGGTTCATTTTGGGGCGTTCCTTACGAAGGTGTGGACCCACAAACCGGTGACCCTGTTTATACCGATACCAATGAAGATGGTGTAATTGATGACGGTGATGCCGTTATTTTAGGAAAAGCAACTCCGGATTGGTATGGTGGATTTAATACGGCTGTAAAATATAAAAATTGGGACGCAGGTTTAGCTGCAACATTTAGTTTAGGAAATGAAGTTTATAATTTAATTCGTTCAACTTATCAAACCGGTGGTTGGAGTGATTATGGATGGGATGAAGAATTTTATTTATATCAGGTTTATGCCAATAATTCACATGTAATTGATGACAGATGGCAGCAACCGGGTGATGAAACGGATATTCCTCGTGCATCATTATTTAATTATAATTTCTATCAAAATTCCGGACAAGCGATAGAAGATGGTTCACATTTGCGCATAAGGGAAATTAGTGTTGGTTATACCATTAAACCAACTTCTATCACACGATTTGAATCGTTGCGCATTTATGCTCAAATTCAAAATGCATATGTGTTTAGCAAATATACAGGCTTCGACCCTGAGGTGAGTTCAACAGGTGGAGATCATCCTGAAACAGCAGGAGTTGATTATGCTGCTTACCCTCAGGCCAGGACTTATATGCTTGGATTTAATTTCAAATTTTAATTCTGTTTACCACTTTAAATGATGATTATGAAATTTCAACATAAATCTTTAAAAAACACTTTCCAATTTAACAATTGGGTGCTGGGTAGTTTAGTTGTATTAATAACGTTGAGCTTCACCTCATGCGAAAGTTTTTTATCGCAAACATCAACCAACGACGTTGCTGATGAGGATATGTTTAATGATGCCGCTAGTTTGGAAAGCGCACGTATTGGTATGTATAATAGTTTGCAGAACCAATATTATTATGGCGGATTTTTCCCATTGATGGCAGATGCGTATAGTGATAATGGAGCAACCGGAGGTTATGACAATCTTGACTTAGATGAATTGGGATATAAAGAGGCAACACCAAATAATATTTATATCGAAAATTGCTGGATTGCCATGTATAATACTATATATAATTGTAATCAAATAATTACCAATATTGATAATATTAACGACCCTTTATTATCTGAAGAATTACGCAATGATATCAAAGGGGAAGCATTAACCGTGCGTGCTTTAGCGCATTTCGATTTGTTGAGAATGTTTGGTGAACACTGGGACAATACTTCAACTTTCGGTATTCCGGTTGTAAAAGAAATTTTATCACCTGAAACAACAATTGGAAGAAATACTGTGGCTGAAACATATGATGCAATAATAAATGACCTAACCACTGCGGAAAGTTTGTTGAGCAACGACGATTTACGATTTGATCCGCCTGCATTAAAAGGGCCTCAATTTATTACTAAAACTGCATGTCAGGCATTATTAGCACGCGTGCATCAATATCATTTTGATTATATCAATGCTGATTATTATGCATCATTGGTAATTCTGGAAGGTTTTGCGTCTTTATCTGATGCAGCTGCCTACGCTGAAAATTACACCACCAAATTCGCAACAGAAGCAATATTTGAATTGGCATTTAATGGTCAGGATAAAAGTCAGTTTAATGCCCTCACTTTTGCAAGACCTGATGCATTGCGCAGTGAGGTATCGTTTTTAGCTGCCGAAGATTTAGCTACATTTTTCTCAACAAGAACTGATGATGTTCGCGCAGGTTTGGTTGATTTTGAAAATAATGATGTGAGTATAGAGCCTGATGGCAGAACGCAAAAATACAGGGGAGAAGTATTTCAGGATAATAGTGCATATGTAATTCGTTATGCAGAAATGTTGCTGATACTTGGCGAAACCGGTGGCTTTGCTGGCGGACCAATAATGTTAAATGATTTAAGAGCTGCACGAGGAATGGCTAATGCAACACCTGCAGATGAAGCCGAATATATTGCTTTACTTGTAGATGAACGCAGAGCAGAACTCAATTTTGAAGGACATCGCTATTTTGATTTAGCACACTTTGGTTTAGTTGAATCTGTTTTAGGTGAAGAAGTAATGCCATGTTTCCCAATTCCGGGCCGTGAAATAAATGCAAGTGGCGGATTATTAATTCAATATCCGGGATATTAAATGTTGCTTAAGGCAGGAATAATAAAAAAAGCATGAATATTTTTAAATCGATAAATCCATTTAATCAGGAATTAATTGCTGAACATCCGGTATTTACCTCCGAGCAAATTGATGCTGCGTTGTCTAATGCAGAAAAAGCATTTCATAACTGGAAAACAACTTCGTTTCAACAGCGCTCCGATTTATTATTCAAACTGTCGACCGTATTAAAGAATAATAAAGAGCAATATGCTTTACATATTGCCTTAGAAATGGGTAAAATATTAGCTGAGGCAAGAGCAGAAGTAGAAAAATGTGCTTTGGCATGTGAGTATTATGCAGAAAATGGACCGATTTTATTGCAAGATAAAATAATCGATAGTGATGCACGTAAATCGTTAGTTGCTTATGACCCAATTGGTGCTGTGTTTGCCGTTATGCCATGGAATTTTCCTTTTTGGCAAGTAATACGATTTGCAGCGCCAACAATTATGGCAGGTAATGTGGCATTACTTAAACACGCAAAAAATGTTTCATTATGCGCCAAAGATATTGAAGCTGCATTTATTGAAGCCGGATTTCCGACAGGCGTTTTTCAAACATTAATTGCCAATGC
>Ga0075158_10001508_pt1 | contig 17505 bp, 13 predicted proteins | sample JI91814BDNA_FD_70968 | JGI IMG/M metagenome (GOLD analysis project Ga0075158, IMG submission 70968) | Wastewater effluent complex algal communities from Wisconsin, to seasonally profile nutrient transformation and Carbon sequestration -... | ecosystem: Engineered > WWTP > Effluent > Algae... | reverse complement strand
GCCGAAGCGGTCGTGGCCTACCTGGAACTGGTGCCGGACGACCGCGTGCTGAGCGTGCTGCCCTTCTACTACGCGTACGGCGCATCAGTGCTGCACACGCACATGATCAGCGGCGCCTGCGTAGTGCTGGCACCCAACCTGCTGTTCCCGCACCTGGTACTGAAAGTACTGGAGCAGGAGCGTGCGACCGGATTCTCCGGCGTTCCATCCACCTATGCCCTGTTGTTGCAGCACGTGGCGGTGGGCGAACACGATCTATCGTCATTGCGCTACCTGACCCAGGCCGGCGGAGCCATGTCGCCTGCATTCACCCAGCGCCTGCGTGACGCCTTGCCGCATCCGCGCCTGTTCGTGATGTACGGACAGACCGAGGCGACGTCGCGCATCAGCTGGTTGCCGCCGCACAAACTTGAAGAAAAACTGGGCTCGGTGGGTATTCCTGTGCAGGGCCTGGAATGGAAAATCCTTCGCGACGACCACACGCCCGTCGCACCGGGTGAACCCGGCGAAGTCTGGGTGCGCGGCGACAACGTGATGCTGGGGTACTGGATGAATCCCGATGCCACCGCCGCCGTGCTGCAGGACGGCTGGCTGCGCACCGGCGACATGGGCAGCCTGGATGCGGACGGCTACCTGTTCCTGCAGGGACGCCGCAGTGACATGATCAAGACCGGCGCACACCGCGTGCACCCGACCGATGTCGAGGAAGTGATCGCCGAGATTTCCGGCATCAGCGAGGTCGCCGTGGTCGGCGTGGACGACGAGGTACTGGGCCAGGTGGTCAAGGCCTTCGTGGTCGCCACCGAACTTCCGCCGCGCGCCGAAGACCGCATCAAGGCCCATTGCCGCACCCGCCTCGCCAGTTACAAAATTCCCCGCCATATCGTCTTCGTCGATGCCCTGCCGCGCACTGCGTCCGGCAAGGTCCGGCGCATCCAACTGATGGAGCCACACACCACACCATGAGCACACTGACCCCTGACGTCCTGGACCTGGACTACGAAGCCGAAGCCAACCACATCGCGGCCAGGCTGCGCGAAACCACCGCGCGGCAACTGCACCGCCGCGGGCTGGTGGTCGCCATTTCCGGTGGCATCGACAGCTCGGTGAGTTGTGCACTGGCGGTGCGCGCCCTGGGGCCAGACCGCGTGTTCACCCTGATCCTGCCGGAGCAGGACTCCTCCGACGACAGCGCCGTGCGCGCCACCCTGCTTGCGCAACACCTGGGCGTGCGCACCGAGACCGTGGACATCGCACCTGCCCTCGCCGCCATAGGCTGCTACACCGCGCGCGATGCGGCGGTCAGGAACGCGTTGCCTGAGTACGCAGAAGGTTGGAAGTTCAAGATCGTCATCGACGGCGGCAGCGAAGGCCGCATCAACCGCTTCCGCCTGATCGCGCAGTCACCGGATGGCGCGCAACATGAGCGCGACCTGGCACTCGCCGATTACCTGACCATCGTTGCCGCCACCAATTTCAAGCAACGCATACGCAAGACGCTGGAGTACTTCCACGCCGACCGCCTCAATTACGGCGTAGTGGGCACGCCCAACCGCGTGGAATACGACCAGGGTTTCTTCGTCAAGAACGGTGACGGCTCGGCGGACGTGAAACCCATCGCACACCTCTACAAATCGCAGGTCTACGGCATGGCACGTCACCTCGGGCTACCCGAGCGTGTCTGCGCGGCCATTCCCACCACCGATACCTACAGCCTCAGCCAAGGCCAGGACGAATTCTATTTCGCCCTGCCCTACAAGCAGATGGATCTCGCGCTGTGGGCGCTCAACCACGGCCGCCCGGCCAGCGAACTCGCCGGTGCATTGGGCATCACTGAAACCCACGCGCAGGCCGTGTACGACGACATCCAGAACAAGCGCCGCACGACACGCTACCTTCACCAGCCGCCGGTGCTGGTGAGTCCGGTGCCCGAGCTTGACTGAGCCAGTCGCTGCCGCGACCACGCCACTGTATGTCGTCCATGAGGGCGACCCGCTGCGTGATCGCGACACCGTGCTGTCGCTGTGGTCAGGCAACTTGGGCCAGCAGGATCGCATCGCTTCCAAGTACGACTGGTTCTACCTGGGTTGCCCGCATGGCGAGCCATTGCTGCAACTGTTGCGACACACGGAGAGTCAAAGCTGGGTAGGCACGGCATGCGCGGGGCGGCGACGCATGCGCTGGCACGGACGCGACATCCGCGCTGGCGTGCTGGTGGACCTGGCGGTCATTCCCGAACACCGCTCGCTCGGCCCAGCCCTCATCCTGCAACAAGGCCTGATTGAAGCAGGCGGCCGCCAGCTTGACCTGCTGTACGGATTTCCAAATCCGAAGGCCGCGGCGGTATTCAAGCGCATCGGCTATTCGAAACTGACTGACATCGTCCGCTACGCCCACGTATTGCGGCATGGCCCTTACCTGCGCAGCAAGATGCCAGGTTGGCTGGCAATTTCCGTGGGCGCGGTGGCCGACCTGGTGTTCGCCCTGGCCGACAGCGTCAAGCGCCTGTTTGCAAAACGCATCAACGCGACCTGGACGGATCGCGCCGATGCAAGGATGGACGCACTATGGCCTGCATCACCGCGAGGTGATGGATTGGTGGGCGTGCGAGATAGCACCCACGCCAAGTGGCGCTTCGACGATTGCCCACTGGCACGGACGCGCTACCTGTTGCTGACCCAACCCGGCCAGGACAGCTTGCACGCATGGTTTGCAACACAGGTGGAAGGCGGAACCCTGCACGTGCGTGATTACTGGTCGATGGACGGCATCAACGGCATAGACAGCGCGTGCCTGCTCGCATTGATCGCAGCCGCACGAGAAACGGGCCATGCTTCCGTGTCGGTGGAAATCGCCGCCAACCAATCGCACCTGGACTGTTGGATTCGGCAGGGATTTGTCCCGCGCAGCCGACGCCCGGTGTTCGGCCGCTGGAGCGCGGCAGCGGACAGGGAAGCCGAGCAGGATCTTTTCCTGACTTCTGCGGATGAAGACGAGTAGCTATCCAACGATTTTCGCGCAGACCAGCACGCTGCGTCGAAGCTTCACGCCAGCCTGCGTGCCTCGCGCCGGAACAGGTAGATGGCCAGCAAATCCGGACGGAAGCGACCACGCTTGTCCACGACGGTGTCGGTCTCGTAACCGGTGCGTCCCAGCAACCAACCCACGCCTGCACGTGTTGGATTAAGCACCGGAACACTGGTGAAAATGAGTTCGTAGCCCGCTTCTTGCGCACGTGCCGCGATCAGCGGCGTGAATGCGCCATGCGGGAACGACATGGATTCCGCACTGGGTCCGGACTGCCCGAGGTTTCGTGCCAGTTCCGCACGCGCGCCGGACAGCTCTGCGTCCAGGTCCAGCGCAATGGTCATTGGCGCATGCGTCTTGCCGTGCAGCCCAAGCGCAACGCCACCCTGCTGCAGGCGGACCAGGTCACCCACGTCGACCATGTGCCTGAGCCCGTCATCCATTCCGGACAGGAACGGGGAAAGCAGTTCGTTCCTCACTTGTAGATCCAGCTTTTCCAGGCGCGCAATGAGTTCACGCAGCGACCCGATGGATTCATCGCGCGGCTGCCACGCATCACTTGTCGCGAACGCCATCGCCGCGGCCACTGCATCCACACGCAACTTCCCGCGTCGCCACCCAGCAATCAGGCGCTCCTGGTAGAACGGCTGCCGGGTGCCCACGGCATCGGCGACCACGAACATCAATGCAGGCAGCCCGGCGCGTTGCAGTTCGGGTAGCGCGTAATCGGCATTGTCGGCCCAGCCATCGTCGAAGGTGATCAGCAACGCATGTGGTGGAAGCGACGTTGAATTGCGTCGCGACTCCAGCACTTGGGCGAGCGATACGACGTGGTAGTGGCGCTTGAAGAACCGTAGTGATTCAGCCAGCCATTTGGTGGCCAAGGTATAGTCGGGATCGCAACTTTCCCACCGCGGATCGTCCGGACTAAGCGTGCGATGGAACATCACCACGGTTAGACTGTCCGCATTGCGCATGCGGTGGTACAGGCTCAAAAGGCCACTGGCGTAAAGCAGCTTTTTGGAGAGATCCTTCAGCATGGCGCCAACAATCGAAGTTTCCGCGATTATACCTACATACAACCGGCGCGAACTGGTGGTGCGCGCGATTGATTCGGTGCTTGCGCAGACCCGGCGCGTGGATGAAATCGTGGTCGTGGATGACGGTTCCACCGATGGCACGGAAGCCGTGCTGCGTGGGCGCTACGGTGATCGGATCCGCTACGCGTACCAGGCCAACGCCGGCGTGTCGGCTGCGCGCAACCACGGCATGGCCATCGCGCAAGGGCGCTATTTCGCGCTGTTGGACAGCGACGACGAATGGCTGCCGGAAAAGACGGCGCGCCAGGTGGAATGGATGCAAGCCCGCCCGGATTTCGGCATGGTGCTCTGCGATGTTGAGCGCGTCGACGGCCAACACCGCCTGGTCGACGTATTCCATCGCCGCGAGACCATCCGCGAAGATGGCTGGGTTTTGCAGTGGATCATCCATAACCCCGCACTGGCGCCCGCATCGGCGCTGTTGCGAAGGGAAGTGATCGCGGATGTCGGCGGGTTCGATGAAACCTTGCGTACCGCCGAAGACATCGATTTCCACCTGCGCGTCGCCCGCCGCTGGCAAATCGGCGTGGTCGAGCACGCCCTGGTGCGCGCGATGCGTGGCCATGACGGTCTTTCCGCCGCATCGAGCACCTACGACGACTATGTCCGCGTGGTGGAACGCGCCGTAGAAGAAGCAAGGGGCGTGGTGGATGAGGTGGAGTTGCGACGCGCCCTGTCTTCCACCTACGCCCGCAATGCGCGCGGCATGGTCATGCGCAGGCGATGGGGCGACGGATGGCGCCTTGCCATGCAGGCCTGGCGGATCACGCCAGACCCTGCATTACGCCGGGAATTGCTCGGCATAGCACCGTTCGCCCTGCGCCGTGCAATCCGCGGACTGCTGCCGGATTGATTGCTGTGATTCAGCGCGCGCCTCGGCCAAACAGCACGACTTCAACCGTCTGCAGCAGAATCATCAGGTCGAAGACCAGCCCGTGGTTCTTGACATAGAACAGATCGAACTTCAGCTTCTCCTCCGCGTCGCGCACCGATGCTCCGTACGGGTAACGCAACTGTGCCCATCCGGTCAGCCCGGGCTTCACGCAGTGGCGGACGCCGTAATAGCGGATCTCGTCATTGAGCAGGTTGACGAAATGCGGGCGCTCCGGGCGCGGGCCTACGAAACTCATGTCGCCGCGCAGCACCGCGAACAACTGGGGCAATTCATCTAGGCGGGTCAGGCGGATGAAACGGCCGACACGGGTACTACGATCATCGTCCTTGCTGGCCCACTGTGCCACCCCATCTTTCTCGGCATCCACGCGCATGCTGCGGAACTTGGTCAGCACGAAGTTCTGGCCCCGCTCGCCCACGCGTGTCTGTCGATACAAAATGGGGCCTTCCGATTCAACCCGCACGGCGATTGCAACCAGCAGCATCACCGGCCAGGCCAGCATCAGCAACACGCCGGCGGCCACAAGGTCGAAGAAGCGCTTGCTGAGGCGACGTGGCGTCGAGTAATCGAAGCCCCCGGAGAACACCAGCCACGACGGGTCCACTACGTTGAGCTGGACCATGCCGGCTTCACGCTCGAAGAACGTGGAAAGGTCGATGACCGAAATGCCGTGCTGCACGCAATTGAGCATTTCTTCCATGGGCAAGCCGCCACGGCGTTCATCGGGCGCGATAACCAGCTCGTCGATGTGCAATCGCTCCGCCAACTCAAAAAGGCTGCCCTCGGGAAGCGCATGCAATGCCTCGTCAACCAGGACAGGCTGTCCGGGCACCGGTACGAAGCCGACCACGACGAACGAGCGCCGGTCGGATTGGCGGCGCATGCGGCTGTTGATCAGCTCGGCATTCTTGCCAGCGCCGAGCACGAGGATGCGCTGCCTGAGCGCATCGGCCTTGAATACATGGACCGACAGCACCCGTACCAGCACGACGCCTACAAGGCCTATTGCCAGCGACATGGCGAGCACGCCACGACCTATGTAGGTCTGCGGAATCAGGTAGTACAGCACCACCAGCGCGACGCCGCCGAGCGCGAACGAAAGGATCGCACGCAGCATGAAGTCCATGCGGTTGTGGCGTACATGGACCTGGTACAGGCCGAATGCAGCCATGGCGCCAGTGATGCAAAGTGCCACCAGCAGCGCCCGGATGGGGGCCTGTTCAGCGAAATTGATGTGACTCTCAGGATCGCCATGGAAACGTATCCATGCCGCCGCCATCACGGCCAAGACCAGAACCAGGACCTCCGCCAGCCACAGCAAGCGCACCGCCCGCGTCTTGCGACTTGCATTGCTGGACTTCATGGTGACATGCCATGGCAATTGCCGGCGCAGGAACGCGCGTACCTCGAACGCTGCATCACGTAGCCTGCAACGGAATCCCGCAGAGACGCTGTTTTCGGATTTTGCATCTATCCCCCTTGCCGAAACCCGTTACGGGCCTCGTGCCGTGCCTCCCGGCATCTGGCATCACTGCCATGTCGGGCGCATGTCGATCCTGACCAGGACGACATCCATACCAACGCCACGAGGGCAAGGATCCGGCCACGGCGGGAAATGGAAGCGCCTCACAAGGCAAGGACAGAGGGGTACGGGATCGCCATAGCCCCCCGCCGGAGCGGGAGATACGGCCATAAGGCCATTCGTGCCAGCGTCAGGGCGTCAGTGGGTACCTGACAACCGAACGTCGATAACGGGCCGAGGGCGACCGGCGCCACACGGGCTTCTTCTCCTGGCCAGGCTTGCCGACAGGAACCGGAAGCGCTGGCGAGGACTGGGGTACCGGCGAAGTCGACTGGCCCCTCGGCGGGATGAGCGGATGGGCACCGTTGACGCGAACCGGCTCGGAAAAATCATCGATGTCGAATTGCTCCAGCGCGCCAATATCTATCCTGCCCGCGAGCAGCAGGCGGGCATGTGCATCGCCGATGGCCATCTTCAAACGCAATGGCGGGTCGTAAGCTGGCAAAACGAGGGGTGATGGGAATGGAAATGCGACAGGCGTCTGCGGCGTGTTGTTGCCCGCGTCGATCAGCGGACTGCCCGCCAACGGCCGCAGGCTGCGCTGCGCGGCATTGGCCAACAGGGGATCCGTGCCCCTCAAGGTGCCGGTCCATTCGGCAGGCACCAATGTGGCGCTGTTCTGCACCCAGTTGTTGCTGCCAGCCACCTTGCGGCCGTCGGACCAGGGTTCACGGCTGAGCGGACCACAGAACGGCACGGACACATCACTGGCGGGGTTTTCGCGCACGATCGCGGGCGTCCCCGAACCCATCTGGTAGATGGTGTTGTTGTGCATTTCGAGCGACCCCTGCCCCAACTGCACCAGCACGGCATTCACCGCTCCAGCACGGTCGAACAGGATCGTGTTGTTGACCAGGCGGGTCCGCCCCTGGTTGCGTCCATTCAGGTCGCCGCCAATGCGGAATGCATTTCCCGAGCGGCTACTGGAGTTGTGGACGATCACGTTGCCCACCACGTCCGCATCCTCGCGCCTCAGGTCCGCCGTCCAGCCTGCCTTCTGTGTCTCGCAGTCGGGCCCAATCAGCTCGACCTCATGCAGGTCGGAACCTTCGATCCAGTTATAGTAGATTTCCGCGCGCTGGTGCCTCACGCGCACCAGCACCCCGCCGGTGGCGTTGTGCACATAGTTGTATTGCATGCGGAAGACCGTGTCCGGGTAGGCGACTTGGTCATTCTGCATATAGATGGCATGCCGGGTATTGCCAGAGCCCGAATTGGCGACCTCGCTGTATTCCAACGTGAAAGAGCCGGAATTCTGGTCTGCCCCAAGGATGCCGTGCGATGGGCAGTCGTGGATGTAGGCATCGCGTACCGTGATGCCATGTGCCTCGCTGAACACGCAACTGCTCGTACCACCAGTGACTTCGAAGCCTTCGAACACAACGTAGTTTGATTGCTGGAACTTGATGGTGTGCGCGCCACCCTGCAGGATCGGGCGCGTGGTGCCCGCCACGCGTCTCCAGCGGATGATCACCGGACTGGCTGCGCTGCCACTGTCATCGTCACCCACAACGATGCCGCCATTGTAGGTTGCGCCTCCATCGACCTCGATGATGTCGCCTGGCGCCAGATTATTGCTGCTGAAAACCGCGGACAACTGGGTGTACTGGCGACCACTGGGCCCTACCGTGAAGGTAGCGGCAGAGGCTAGGCAAGGAACCGCAAGCAATACGCATACCCAATAAAAAAGTTTGACACAACGCATAACGCGCCAACTCCCGACACTATCCGACTCATTGCCCCTGATCTGGTCATTCTCGCCGAGACAGCATGAACAAGCAGCTAAATTCAGCGCTTTACAATCGCCACAAGCGCGACCCATGCCACAAATCCGACAACAAATCCCTAGAATTCCGGCCATGTCCTCCAGCGCCGGTGATTCATCTAAAGAACAGAGGGTATAGCTACCACATCCGTCCATAGAGCTGATTGCAAGGCGCCGACCTTGCCACCGACCGCCCGGCTTGTCGACGATTCTGTCGCCAGTTATTGACGACTGAAAATTCTTCGTGCAAACTTCCGCTTCTTTGGCGCCCGTAGCTCAGTTGGATAGAGTACCTGGCTACGAACCAGGCGGTCGGGAGTTCGAATCTCTCCGGGCGCACCAATACGAAAGCAAAAAAGCCAATGGGCATGCCCATTGGCTTTTTTGTTGACTCCTGCAATGCATGCCAATCCTTGGACCCATGGCGGACGCCGCATCCGTGGGAAACAACCACCCACAAAAAAGCCCCGGTAAACGGGGCTTTTTTGTGTCTTGGCGGAGAGTGAGGGATTCGAACCCTCGATAAGGCTTTTGACCCTATACTCCCTTAGCAGGGGAGCCCCTTCAGCCGCTCGGGCAACTCTCCGGGTAACTTCAAGCATTCCGCTGCGCATGCAGCAGCCAGCAAGAATACCTGCTGAGTGCGATGGCGGCAAACGAAATCGTCAGCCGGACGAGCTGGTTTCCACGGATTGGGCCGGAACGTGGGCATCTTCACCGCGCTGGATGCGCTGGTAGATCTCCTCGCGATGGACGGATACGTCCTTGGGCGCATTGATCCCGATCCGCACCTGATTGCCCTTGACGCCCAGCACGGTCACGGTCACCGCATCGCCGATCATCAGGGTTTCGCCCACGCGGCGAGTCAAAATCAACATTTCAGTATCTCCTTTGTCCGGCAGGCCAGTGCCGGGAGCTCATTTACGCGCCAAGGGCGGCGAAAACGCATCCAATTCATTCATGTACGTGAAACATGGTACCGGCCGGCCAAGCAGGCCGGCAAGCAGAATATGAACTATCTCACTTTTCTAGTGCAGGCGGCTTTCCACCCATCCGGAAACACCCTGCAGTGCTGAAACAAGGGCGGGGCCGTCGTCACCACCACCCTGAGCCAGATCAGGCCGGCCACCACCCTTGCCCCCGGTCAGACTGGCGACATGCGCCAGCAGTTCCCCGGCCTTGACCTTGCCCATTGCGGTGCCATTCACCCCTGCCACCAAGGCAGCCTTGCCGTCCATGGTCCCGGCCAGGAGGATGACCGAATCACCCAACTGCTGCTTCAGCCGATCCACGGCGTCGCGCAGGGCCTTGGCATCAAACCCTTCCAGCCTTGCCGCCAGTACACGGATGCCGTTGATCTCGATCGCTGACCCGGCAAGGTCGGCGGTTGCGCCCGAAGCCGCCTTGGCCTTCAGGCTTTCCAACTCGCGCTCCAGCTTCTTCTGGCGCTCGGTGAGTTGGCGGACCTTTTCGACGATCTCACCGGCACCGCCACCCAGCAAGGCAGCGGCTTCATGCAGGCGCTGCTCTTCGCTGGCGACAAGATCCAGCGCACCCTGCCCGGTTACCGCCTCGATGCGGCGCACCCCGGCGGACACACCTCCCTCGCTGACCACCTTAAACAAGCCGATGTCGCCCGTGCGGCCTACATGCGTGCCGCCGCAAAGTTCGGTGGAGTAGCCACCCATCTTCAGTACGCGCACGTGTTCGCCGTACTTCTCGCCAAACAGGGCCATGGCGCCGAAATCCAGCGCTTCCTGCATGCCCATGCTGTGTACTTCGGCCGCATGGTTGGCGCGGATCTCGGCGTTGACGCGGCGCTCCACCTCGGCCAGCTCCAACGCAGTCATCGGCTGGAAATGGGAAAAGTCGAAGCGCAACTTGTCCGGCGCCACCAGCGAACCCTTCTGCTGGACGTGCGTACCCAGCACTTCACGCAGGGCGGCATGCAACAAGTGGGTGGCGGAATGGTTGAGGATGACCGACGCACGGCGCGCTGCATCCACCGAACCCAGCACATGGTCGCCCAGCTTCAAGCGGCCGGCCGAGAGCTTGCCGACATGGCCGTGGAACTGGCCGGCGAACTTCAGCGTATCGGTGACGATAAAACTGACGCCCTGTTCCGCCAGCACGCCGGTATCGCCAACCTGGCCGCCGGACTCGGCATAGAACGGAGTGCGATCCAGGATCACCACGGCTTCCTCGCCTGCCTCGATCGCATCGACGGGGCGTCCGTCCTTGAGCAAGGCCGCCACCCGCAAGCCGCCTGCATCCAGGGAGTCGTAGCCCAGGAAATCCGTCGGCGAGAGCTTCGCCACCAGCTCCGCGGGCAGGCCGCTGCCGGAGGAGAATTTTCCAGCGGCGCGCGCAGTTTCGCGCTGGTGCTCCATGGCCGCATCAAATCCCTGCATGTCCACCGACAGGCCACGCTCGCGCGCGATGTCGGCGGTCAGGTCAACCGGAAAGCCATAGGTGTCGTACAGGCGGAATGCATCCGCGCCGGGAATCACGTCAGTGGCACGGGATGCCACGTCGTCAAAGATGCGCATACCGGAATCCAGGGTTTCGGCAAAGCGTTCTTCTTCAGCCTTGAGCGCGCGCATCACCAACTCGTGTGCCGCCGGTAGTTCCGGATAGGCTTCGCCCATCAGCGTGACCAGCGTGGGCACCAGCTTGTGGAAGAACGGCTGGCGCACGCCCAGCATCCAGCCGTGGCGCAGCGCGCGACGGATGATCCGGCGTAGCACGTAGCCACGACCTTCGTTGGACGGCAGCACGCCGTCCACCACCAGGAAGGAGCAAGCGCGAATGTGGTCGGCGATGACGCGCAGGGATTTGTTCTCGAGATCCGCCGTGCCGGTCAGTTCCGACGCATGCTTGATCAGCGCCTGGAAGATGTCGATTTCGTAGTTGGTGTGCACGTGCTGCAAAATCGCAGCCAGTCGCTCCATGCCCATGCCCGTATCCACGCAGGGCGCAGGCAGTGGAACCAAGGTACCGTCCGGCTGGCGGTCGAACTGCATGAACACCAGGTTCCAGATTTCGATGAACCGGTCGCCGTCTTCGTCCGGCGAACCCGGCGGTCCGCCCGCGATATGCTCGCCGTGGTCATAGAAGATTTCAGTGCATGGACCGCACGGACCGGTGTCAGCCATCTGCCAGAAATTGTCCGACGCAAACGGCGCGCCTTTGTTGTCACCGATGCGCACGATGCGCTCGGCAGGAATGCCGACCATCGTGTGCCACAGGTCATAGGCCTCGTCGTCGGTGTGGTACACCGTGACCAGCAAGCGATCCTTGGGCAGCTTCCAGACCTCGGTCAGCAGCTCCCATGCCCAGGCGATGGCGTCTTTCTTGAAATAGTCGCCGAACGACCAGTTGCCCAGCATCTCGAAGAAGGTGTGGTGGCGCGCGGTGTAACCGACCTGGTCCAGGTCATTGTGCTTGCCACCCGCGCGCAGGCAGCGCTGCACGTCGGCTGCACGCACGTAGCTGCGCTTTTCGGCACCCAGGAACACATCTTTGAATTGCACCATGCCCGAATTGGTGAACAGCAGGGTCGGGTCATTGCCTGGCACCAGCGGTGCGGAAGGCACGATGGTGTGGCCCTTGCCGCGGAAGAATTCAAGGAAATCGCTGCGGATCTGGCTGCTGCTGAACGTGTTTGGAGTAGTCATCTGGCTGGCGTTTGGCGGGCGGGCACGTCTGCGGTGCCACGATACCCACAGGATGCGGACGCGGAGCAGAGCAGACAACCCAATGCGCAAAGATTAACAGGCCGGGCCTGATCAGTCCTCCGGGCCGCCCCGCAGCGCAAGCCTCACGGCCTCGCCGTCGAACCCACGCCGGCAGAGGAAATCCGCCGCTTTTCGGCGCTGCCCCGCGTCGGCAGAGGCCAGTCCTGTACCAAACCTGCGCTGGGCCAGGTCGCGTGCGGCCTGGATCCAGCTTCCGTCGAGCTCCTGCAAAGCGGCATCGATCAAGTCCTGGCCCAATCCATGGGTACCGAGCTCCGCACGGATGCGCACTGGCCCCTGCCCCTGCGCTACCCGGGTGCGCACCAGCATTTCCGCAAAGCGCGCATCACTTTGCCACCCGTCGGTGGTCAGCCTTTCCACTGCCTGTAGCGCTGCCTCGCGTTCAATACCGCGTTCGGCCAGCTTGCGGGCCAACTCCTTGCGAGAATGCTCACGCCGCACCAGCAGCGCCAGTGCGCGCTGGACAGGAGTCAGCTCCCGCAGCTTGCGCTTGCGGGAGCCGGCTGCAATGGCTTCAGCATCTTCCGACACAACGTGTTCCCGGTTGATCAAAGCCGCGCGAGTTGAAAAATGGCGCGTCCCTGCACCAATCCCGATCAAACTTCTGCGTCATCCTCAGCCTCTTCAGGCTTGATTTCAGTCGGTTGGAACTTCTCGCGCAATTCGGCTTCCAGACGGGTTGCAACCTCCGGGTTGTCCTTCAGGTACTGGCGCGAATTGTCCTTGCCCTGGCCGATGCGTTCTTCGCCATAGCTGTACCAGGCTCCGGCCTTGTCCACTATCTTGGCTTCCACACCCATGTCGATCAGTTCGCCTTCACGGCTGATGCCTTCGCCGTAGAGGATTTCGGTGATGACCTGCTTGAAGGGTGGCGCCAGTTTGTTCTTGACTACCTTGATCTTGGTCTGGTTGCCGATGATCTCGTCACCCTTCTTGATCGCGCCGATGCGGCGGATGTCCAGGCGAACCGACGCGTAGAACTTCAATGCATGGCCACCCGTGGTCACTTCCGGGCTCTGGCCCGGCATCATCGCGCCAATCTTCATGCGCAGCTGGTTGATGAACAGCACCATGCAGTTGGAACGCTTGATGTTGCCGGTCAGCTTGCGCAGTGCCTGGCTCATCAGGCGGGCCTGCAGACCAGGCAACTGGTCGCCCATTTCGCCTTCGATTTCAGCCTTGGGCGTAAGGGCAGCGACCGAGTCGATCACCACCATGTCCACGGCGTTGGAGCGCACCAGCATGTCGCAGATTTCCAATGCCTGCTCACCGGTATCGGGCTGGGAAAGCAACAGGTCGTCCACATTCACGCCAAGCTTGGCGGCGTAAATGGGATCCAATGCATGCTCGGCATCGATGAAGGCCGCCGTGCCGCCACGTTTCTGGCATTGGGCAATCGTCTGCAGGGCCAGCGTGGTTTTGCCCGAAGATTCCGGACCGTACACCTCGACCACGCGGCCTTTCGGCAGGCCACCTATGCCCAAGGCGATATCCAGCATGAGCGAGCCGGTGGGAATGGCCTCCACGGCTTCGATGACCTGGTCGCCCATGCGCATCACCGAGCCCTTGCCGAACTGACGCTCGATCTGGGTCAGGGCTGCGGAAAGTGCGCGCTTCTTGTTCTCGTCCATGGTGGTGTCCTTGGTTGATTGTCGGGTTGAGGGCAATTTAGCGGCCATGGGTCGCACAGGTTGCGACGCGAGTGGCCGTGATCGAAATATGCGTTACAACGCGAGACGTCGCTACCGGGTTACCGCTTGATAGCACGTCGGAAAATTCCTGTTTGATATGAAAACCCCTGTTGAAAAAATGATCGGATTGCATGCGTGCGATCAGCGGTTGGGCCGTACCAGCCCGCAATACAGGCCTTCGATGGCGAAGTCCTGGTCGGGCATGACGTCGATGGGTGAATAGTCCGGATTGCGCGGCAGCAGGCGGATGCGGTCCTTGCCGATCTTCAGCAGCTTCACTGTGATTTCGTCATCGATGCGCGCTACCACTATCTGGCCGGAACGTGCCTCAGGGGTGCGATGCACGCCGATCAGGTCGCCGTCGAATATGCCCTCGTCACGCATCGAGTCGCCCTGCACTTTCAGCAGGTAATCCGGCGCCGGAGCGAAGAAGGCACGGTCGAGCAGCACGACTTCGTCGGACTGGATGTCGGCGCCGATCGGCAGTCCGGCCGCGACCCGTCCCAGGATGGGCAGGCGAAGTGCGTTGTCGGGGAGGATTTCCTCGGGCACCGGAATGTCGGTGTCGTCATGGACCAAGCGGATGCCCCGCGCCTGCCCCGGTATGCGGCGGATGGCCCCCGCCGCCTCCAGCGCCTCGATGTGGTACTGGGCGGCGCGCACGCCACTGAAGCCAAAAGCCTTGGCGATCTCGGCCTGTGAGGGCGGCACACCACCGTCGGCGATGCGCTCGGCGATCATGGCGAGGATGGCGTGCTGGGTGTCGGTGAGATTCATGGTTAGTAGTAATACTACTAACAAATCAGGAAAGCAACTAATTTCCCGGATTCAGCCTTTGCCAACGCCGTGCTGCCTCATCAGCCGCCCCAGGACGAAGAGGAAATAGAGGCCGAACGGTACCCCAAGGACGAACAGCAACAAACTGTAAGCCCGGAAGACCTCGGCCTGGAACTGCAACAGCATGGGAAGTTGCGTGCCGTTATCGCGAGCCCATTGTGCGTATTGGGGAATTACGTAGATCGCCTCGATGGCCGTCACCAACAGTGGAAAGGCCAAAGCGACGACGACCAAGGCGATAGCGAAGCTTTGCCAGAGAAGTTCACATGTGAAGCCATTTCGCCACAGGTTTGCCAAGTCGCCTTTGACATTCCGCCAACGACCACGGTTGAGCCATATGGCGATGACCAACACCGGGATGAAGATCGAGATCAATTCATCCAGGAACCACAAACCCACGCCCAGCCAGCGCGCGGGACTAATGGCGATTACTTCCCCGACCGCAAAGCTCGCAATCGTGGAAACCAGCCACAGCAGCAGGCATGATCCCAATGCCGGCGCACCAGGCCAGGCGGGCCGCCACCAACGCGAAGGCGCCACGGCGTCCAGTGTCGAAGGATTGAGGCAAAGGAACGGAGCCACCATCAGTGCCAGCATTGCAATGGCCATCAACACGACGCCGGGCCCATCCTGGTTTTTGAACAGGATCAGAAGCACCACACCGCTGATGGACCATACCAGGCAAGGCAACCAAAATGCCCTCGCTCGCAATGGCCACAACATGGCGTCCAACGCGCGCCTCTTGCCATCCCACCAGTTTCGAAAAGCGCCCAACAGCAACACGGGCATCATGCAGGACAGGAAGATGGCCAATAGGACTGTCGGATAAGGCAGTCGCGTGGGAAATTCCAACAGCTCGATTGCGCCCGATGCCGGTTGGTCGGTGATAATCCCGGGCATTGATCGTGTCGCCCGCAACAACAACCACAGCCAACCCACGCACCAAGCTGCAACCAGCATGGCAAGAGCTATGGAAAAGACACTCCCGCGATTCCAGAGCTTCACTGCCCTATCAACCGGCCAACGCATCCAACCCCAGCAACGCCGCCGCCACCGTCTGCCGGCGCACCGCCTCGCGATCTCCCTCAAAGACAAAGACCTCGGCCTTCGCGTAGCCGCCGCGGCGCTTCCAGCCTATCCAAACCGTGCCTACCGGCTTGCCTTCGCTGCCACCACCGGGGCCGGCGATGCCGGTCACGGCCACGGCGATGCTGGCACCTGAATTCACCAGGGCACCGGAGACCATTTCAATCACGGTCTCGCGGCTGACCGCGCCGTGCACTTCCAGCGTCTGCGGACGCACGCCCAGCAGCGCCTGCTTGGCTTCGTAGCTGTAGGCCGCCATCCCGCAATCAAACCAGTCCGAAGAACCCGCGATGTCGGTCACCGCTTTCGCGATCCAGCCACCCGTGCAGCTCTCGGCGGTGACCAGGCGATGGTGCGAGGCGTGCAGGCGCGCACCCAGTGTTTCAGCAAGCTGGCGCAGGGCGTTGTCGTCAGGAATGGACATTCGTGTCGCTTTCGAAGGAACGGCGCTGTCCTTGTAGCCGAAAAACATGCCAGTGTCTGCCTGCACGCCGATCCAAACGAAAACGGCCCGCCACTTTCGTGACGGGCCGCTGTTACGTATTGCCTTGCCGGATCAGTACTTGACGCGGAAGGTCATGCCGTACGTGCGCGGGGCACCCAGGAATGCGTTGTACGTGTTGCGCGGATCGCCCGGGGTACCCAGGGCGTTGGTCTGCAGCGGGCCATCGAAGCCCACCTGCACGTAGTCCTCGTCGAACAGGTTCTGCGCCCAGAACTCCACCGTCCAGCGATCGTCCTGCGAACCCACCACGAAGCGCGCGTTGAAGATGGTGTACGCATCCTGCATCTTCTCCACGTCCAGGTCGGAGCCGGTGTTGAACTCGGACATGTACTTGGCGCCCACGTTGACGCGACCCATCAGACTGCTGCCCATGTTCCATTCGTAGGTGGCTGATGCCGTGCCCGACCACTCCGGGGCGAAGCTGATCTGGCTGCCGGGCAGCTTGTTCAACGCGCCCGTGGGGCCAAAGTCCGCGCCGGGGATGTCATCGCCATAGACCGTGTCGGCGTAGACCAGGCCTGCCTGCAACAGCAGGCCCTTCGACGCCTGCCACAGTACTTCCGTATCCAGGCCCTTCGAAGTCACTTCCGGGATCGAGCGGACCACGAAGCTGGTGCCCAGGAAGCTGTTGAGCTGGAAGTTGTCGTAGGTCTGGTGGAAGAAGGTGGCGTTGAACAGCAGGTTGCCGTCCATCCAGGTGGTCTTGGCGCCCAACTCGTAGCTGTCGACGAATTCACCCGGGAACGAGGTGTCGTTGACCGGCACGATGCCGGCGCCACCACTGGTCAGGCCGTTGGAGGTCTGCACGCGGTCCAAATTGAAACCACCGCCCTTGTAGCCGCGAGCGAACGAGCCGTAGGTCATCAGGTTTTCGTTCCAGCGGTACGCGGCCTTGAGGGTGCCGGACCACTCTTTCTCCTCCATCTCCTGTTCCGTGGAACGTCCGTTGTGCCGTGCATTGGCCCATGGCAGGCAGATGTTGCCAACCACGGTCGGGGCAGCCGCCGAGGCCTGGGCGACGGTGAGGCCGCGCGCCACCAGCGCACCTACCACCTGGGCCGGGTTGGTGAGCGCAGATGTGCAAGCCAGGCTGCCATTTGGGTTGGTATACCGTGAGCTGAGGGACTTTTCCTCATTGGTATAGCGCAGGCCCAGGGTCACATCGAGTGCGTCGGTGGCGTGCCAGGTGTTGTTGGTGAAGAAGGCCAGGCTCTTGGCGTTCTGGCTGTAACGATCCAGCGCACCCAGGCCGACGAAAC
>Ga0075158_10001506_pt1 | contig 17510 bp, 36 predicted proteins | sample JI91814BDNA_FD_70968 | JGI IMG/M metagenome (GOLD analysis project Ga0075158, IMG submission 70968) | Wastewater effluent complex algal communities from Wisconsin, to seasonally profile nutrient transformation and Carbon sequestration -... | ecosystem: Engineered > WWTP > Effluent > Algae... | reverse complement strand
GTCGTACCTATCAGCTTGGCCGTGGACTCTGGCATTGCTGTTCCGGCGAATCGCGTGAATGTGAAAAGCCGGTCAGTCGCAAGATTTTCAGATCAACGACTGACCGGCTCGCGAAGAACCTCGCCAAGTGGAGAGGGCTAGGGGGCGAAACGAAGACGCGGGAACAATCCCTTGCCGCCAAAGCGACGGAAGCCGCGATTGGCGCTGTGGTGGCCGCTGCTATGCTTCGCCGGGATTGGTCGCAGGTCCGAATTTTGGCGCGGCAAGTGGCTTGGGCCTCGGGCCGCCACGCTCGACCGCACGGGCCGCGGACAAACGCCGCCGGGGCATTGAGCTATGGCAGTCTGGGCCGCACACGCGACCACGATGGCTAGTAAGAATCGAAGCATGATCTATCTCCTGCGGAACAAGCCGCGCGAGCGCGACGGGGAGGGGCACTGTCCGTTCGGGCACCCCGATTGAGCGGGAGCGGCGACGCGCCGACCCGCATTGTGAGCGTTGGAATGAGCGATGTCCCGCTGCGCCTGCGTCATGCGGCTCGCGGTCGACCGGTCGATGCCATGCACATTGACGAGATGGTCGACGGTGGCCGAGTGGCCGTCCTGGAGCCACATTGGGCCAGGTTGCTTAACGACCACGGGGCGGGTTGATTTAGCCGGCTGCCCTTCTGACTGATCTGAAAGAATTTCAGCCGGCTTCGCAGGGCTACAAGCCACTGCGGTAGTCACTTTTCCATCAACGCACAGCGGACAGTCGACAGACACTGTGCCGTCGCCAAGTCGGCCAGTTCCGTTGCAGTTGTCGCATTCGCCAGATGGTGTTGGCGCCGGAACTGGGTCGACCTTGCCGCCCGCCGTCGAGCCGACGGCGACTGCGATTGCCGCAAGGTAGCGACCAGCCTCTGCAGGACGCGAGGCGAGAATCAGCAACAGTGAAAACGCGATGCGGGTGATCATTGAAAGCCTGGGGAGTAGTCAGGCAGCGAGCGAGCGGGCCAACCGTTGACGCCGCTGTAGGCGATCAGAGAACGACGGGAAACATCCTTCCAACGAGCCCAAAACGAGCCCTCGGGAATGTCGATGTCCGTTCCCATGACGCGGCGCGGACCGCTGTTGAACTTGCCCCAGCTGTTGAGGACCAGCACTAGCGGGCCGCCGTATTTCTCGTGCGTCTCTGGTCGATCGTCGGCGCCGATGAACGACATGGCGTGCGACCACGAGCCGCGACGGGCGCTGACGCCGTTCTCGTCTCGAGTGCTTGAGAAGCCTTCGCCGCCGCATGTCGAAACGCCGTAGCCGTTGCCAAGGAAGTCGCGGACCTCCTCAAAGCTGCGGAGCTTTGTGGCGACGTAGACCAGATTGCTACTGAGCGCCTTGCGGAGTTCTTCGGGCGGGGCCGGCTTGCCGTACTTGCCGGCGAGTTTGGCCGAGTAGCGGGTCAGGTCGATGCCGACCTCTGGGTAGTTCTTGCGGATGACGCAACCGGCAGACTTGAGCGACACGCTGGCCGCAGCTTCGCATGACCAACCGTCGCCGTTGTAGCCGCGGAACCAGTACGACGCTTCGGTGCTGAAGAGCCCTTGTTTGATTCCTTCGGCTGAGACTTCGACGACGCCCTCGAGTCGCCCCGTCTTCTCGTCCGGAACGCCGCTGATAATGTCGCAGACGTGCGAATAGACCTTCGTGTTCTTGTCGTCGTGGCTGACGCAATCGCCGCGGCCTTGCGCGGGGCCGGGCCAGCAACCAGGGTAGAGGCGAACGACGTGCGTGAAGTGGGCGACCAACTTGCCCGCGTGGCTGCCGCCAAACGCCCCGCCGACGTCAGAGCCGTAAACGCCGAAGCCCTTGTCGGCGATAGCTTGATGCAGTTCTTCCGTCTGCTCGGGCGTGGCGGCAACTGCGCCAGCAAAGCCGTTTTCGTAGTGCTCGACAACCTCTTGTGGGGTCATCGCATCCTTACGCGGCCAGCTTTTGAAGATATCCGGCATCACGACCCCCGGAATTCTGAGGCGATAGAATCAAGCGCCGCGGCGAGCAGTTCACGCTTGGCAACGTCGAGTGAGGCGTCCTCGAGCCCAATGGCAGCGGCCAGCTTGTCGCTGATTGGCTTGTTCACGGCCACAAGGCTGGGGAGCTTGCCGGAGGACTGGAGGGCCGTAGCCGCTTGCTGGTGCGCGGTGCGAAAGTGACTGGTGGAGGCGATGACCCCCGAGCGCACCGTCGAAGCCCAATCGGAATAGAACTCGGCAAGCGGAACTCGAGCATCGGCAGGCACCAACGCCCCCAGCGTCCCCGGCTTGGGCTCCGGCAACGGATCAGGCGGCTTCGGGCCAGGCGGTGGCTCCGGCGCCCCTTCGACCGTGAACGGGGCTTCGTGCCGCTTCACGTCCAGCGATTCGGCAATCTCGAGAGTTTGGAGCTTTGCCTTCGTCACGTCCTCCGGAAACGCCGGGTCCGGAACGAACACGACGATCTTGCGGATGACTTGCGTGGCGACCGTCACCTCGAGCCGATGCGTCCCCGGCTTTGCCCAGACGTGCAGCGATTGGCCGCTGTCGACCGGCAGGAAGCTAACGCCCGCTCCGGAACGCCAGTCGTAAACGACCTTAGCCCCTTCGGGCACGTCGCCTTGGACGCTGGCGACGATGGGCTCGCCGAGCTTGGATTCGGCAGGGACGATGATCTGCGCCCGCACCGCGGAGCACTGAGCCCACACGGCGAGGGCCGACAGGATGAGAAAGCGGCGGTTCATGGATTGAGTTTCCGGTAAATGGTGATGCCGGCGCAAATGACTTCGACGGCGGTGAGCAACCAGAACGTCCTGAGTAGCCACGCACGAGCGGCGGGACCAAGACTGTCGCCGCGGCCGCCGATCTTCCACACTTCCTGCTGGCCCCGTTTGGTTGCGTACCACGCCCCCAAGAGCAGCCCGACAAGGATGTGCGCGATCGCCTGATAGCCCGACTCAACATGCGGGCTGAACTCGCGGAACAACAGCACGGGCCGGAACGCTCCGACCAGAATCGCGGCAAGGATAATCAGCGGCTTCATGGTCGCTCTCGCGTGAGTTGTAAAAGGGCCGCGCCGTGGACGATCACGGACGCAGCCCCGAGTAGCCCAGGCGTGGGCTTACGCTTTGCACGCCTCAACGGCGTCGAGCACTTCGTTCTGGAAATCAACGGGCAGCGAGCCCATCGCTCCCACGCCGTCGCCGGCAGACGCGAATGTCGGGTAGAGCGAATCGTAGAACGCCTGCAGCGCCGTCTTCACGGCGATGCCGCCGGCGATGGCCTTGTCAGTCAAGGCGATGGCTTGCTCAAGAACTGCTTTTGGGTCGGGCATCGAAGTGAGCCTCGGGGTGGTGGTGGAAGCGAATTGTTAGGCCGTGCAGTTGCAGCGGTCGACGAGTTCGCTCAGGTCGGCGTCAGTGGCCTCGTCGCGGGCAGCGTAGATTTCGGCCATGATGCCGGGACCGACTTGGCGCCATTCGCGAGCGCTGTAGCTCATTTTCTCGCGAACTCCTCGCTCGAAGCGGAGCGCCTGCAGGCCCTTCGGGCGCCGCAGCAGGCCGACTCGCTTGGCCGGGTCTGGTTCGCAGTTCTCGATCATTTCGAGGATCAGGGCGAAGATGTCGGCCCATGGGATGGTCATCGTTCGTTCTCTCAGTGGTTAAAGTTGCTGGGCAACTGTCAAAACCTCTCGGAATTGACAGTTGTTGACCGTTGACTAAATACCCCCCCGCGTTCCGGGTTGCTGGTGAGGCGCACGGCTCTCGCGGGGACGGCCGTAGGGTTTTCAAGAGTCGCGGAGTGGAATCGAACCACCAACCAGCGGTTTACAAAACCGCCGCTCTGCCTGTTGAGCTACCACGACTGCGGCTGGATCACCTGCCTTCCCTGGTTCGCGGAAAGTTCACCCGACCCTAGAAACCAATCAACAAAAAAACCGGCGGCACTAGGCCCTCCAGTAGGAGAACGAAGTGCCGCCGGTTGAGCGGAGCCCATCAGGGCATTCAGGTTTTACTGCGAGGCGTCACATGGTCAGGTTTCCTTATGCGGGGGAAAACTTTCAGTGGCTTAGCTCGCTTGAGTGGTTTATCCTACGCAATCGCAGCCCCGTGCGTCAATCCTTTCGCCGAATCGCCGGCTTCCCCGGCCGCTGCTTCTTCCCGATTCGCGCCTTCACGCTCGACGTATCCGGGTTGAACTCCGCCCGGATGACGCCGCCTTTGCAGAGTGACACGCGGTAGATGAACACTACGCCGTCGACCGTGACGAGCCGGTCTACGTCGCGCATCTCGGGTTGGGTGTAGAGAACGAGTGAGGCCATTGTTCGCGATCCATGCGGGGGCGGGGGCTAGGCAGGTTCTGTCTTGTCGGCGGCGAAGCGCAGTCTCGCCGCCTCCATCTCGACTGCCCGCGAGACGGAATCTCCAGCTTCAGTAAGGTCCGCAGTAGCGTCGCCCTTGCCCCTGAGTCCGGCGCATAGCAGCTTTTTAATGGCGTGCTGCCTTGCCGGGCAATGGACAGCAAAGGCGTCGATGACGCAGTACACATCCACAACCATCTGGTTGTGCCCGCCAAGCGACGTGATCGTCCGGTGGTATTTAGTTCCGCTGTGCTTCACGCTCCATCCCCCCCAATCATCTAGTGCAAAGTCCCACTCCGCCTGAGTCGGCGGAAGAATCTCTTCGTCGGGTTCGTCGGTCACCAAATCGCCTCCCGCGGTTCGCCTTCCAGCACAACCCACGGCACAGTAAATTGCTCGGTCTTGCTCACGCTCCGCATAGCAAACTCTCGCTTCGTCCAACTGGCCTGAATTTCCCTGCACGCTGCCCGGATCTCCTTGCGGGTCGGCTTGTAAATGGCGCTCCGGCGTGGCGACGCATTCCTGCGAACCGCTTCAGGGAACGTCACTCCCTCGCGCTCAAACTTTGCAATCAGCGAGTAGATCCACGAGTGCGTCACGTCGAGGTCGTTGGCCGCAATGATTCGGCTACCGCCGGCAGCAATGAGCGCTGCTTGCAGTTGCGATAGCGTTATGTTGCGGTTTCTCCTCATCGGGTCTATCCTTCGCTGGCGGTCGGGCGGGGGAGGGTGCGGCACTTGAAGCATCGGGCGTCTCTACTAGGCTTGCCGCATTTGTCGCACGGCCTGAAGTTGTTTCCAGTTGGCTTAAACGCTCTCTCCAATGCAGACGCCACACAGGGAAGGCCCATAATGGCGATAGTGCTCGCCAATTGGCTGGCCCTGACTGCCCCCAACGATTTAGGCGCCGCCCGCTGCGGTCCTACGTCCATCGCGCGCTTGCGTCGCAGGTAGGCAGAGCATCCGCCGCCGGTCCAGTGAGTCTCATCGGTGCAGTCTGGATTTCCGCACACTTCGCTCATCATCCCTCCGATTCTGCGGCCGGGCCGCGTGGGGTTAGTTCAGACAGCCTTCACGTTGCTGTCAGTGACAAGCCAATCTCTGTTGCCAGGTGATATCTCAACAGCACGATGCTCCAGCCGCATAAGGTGCGTTCCAAAAATAAACGTCGACCCGTAATCAGCCCTCAACTCAGCGGTGAGTTCGTCAGCCTCCTTCAACTTCTCCTTAGCATTCGAAACGAGCAGCTTAGCTTCACTCTGCAATCGAAGGATGCGGTTGATCTGGTCGCTTGCGTGGTACTTCATCACTTCCCCGGCTCGTCGCCGGCCTCCTGTTCGGGTGGGGAGATGAGGGCGGCCAGCTCTTCGCTAGCTTCACGCATTCCCTTCGCCCATCCCATATCGCCGTCTGTTTGGCTCCAGTGATGGAACCGCTCGACCAGTGTTGCTACACCGAACTTGAGCAGATGCAACTCCTTCGCTTTGGCGGCCAAGTCGCGGATGAATCCGAACTGATTGGCGTACTCTTCCTCACACGTCTCGCCAAATTCGTCGGGCTCTAGTTGAGGCGGATGAACTTCCATGCCGCACTCGACGCACACGTCCCAGATTGCGTCAAACGTGTCGCTGTAGGTCTTCACCTTTTCGGCCATCGCCTCACACCGCTCGTCCCCCGCAGCCGGCAGGTTGGCGATGATAGTGAGTGCCGTTCTAAAGCCATCTATCTCGCCCATGTAGAAGTCGTGCAACTGATTTCCCGGACGAAATGATTTGAGCGTCATGTCGTGCCTTTGTAACTCCACTTCAATCGCCGCCATCGCCGCATCTCGGCTCACTAGGTCATTGGGCATCGGTCGGCTCCTGATTGAATACGACGAGTTCAATATCTTTTCGTATCTGCTCCGCAAGAACGGGCCAGTCTGGCAATAGCACGTCGAACATTATTCGAGTGCCGAGCGTGTTGTATATTTGTCCGCATAGGTCCTTCAGCTTCGCGTTCTCTTCAGCGAGGGCGGTGATGCGTTGGTCTTTTTCACTGTCTCTGCACGCTACTGTTTGCTGGAATTGATTAGTCACGGTGCGAAATGAACCGCATCCATATATCCAACCTCCGCCACTCAACGGACCAGGCTTCGCTTTACATCCAGGGCAAAGGTTACTTTCCACCTTCCGCCTCCTTTGCGTCTGAGGGCTGGGCGAGCAGGGCGGCATGGCACACAGCGCAGTCAACTAAAGCGCTACAGAACCTTTCTGCTCGCACGTCAAATCGCTTTGCGTCTACGGCCGACGTATCGTGATTCTCATTCGATCGTGGCATCAGAATGCCAATTCCAAGCCGACCAACGCACGCGATCCCCTTCGATTGCGTTTGGTCCTCCTGGTCGATGAGGATCGTCACGGACGAGGTGCAGGTGGAATCGCCTCCAAGTGCTCTCGCAATCCCTAGGAGAAGCCGGGCGTCAAGCGTGATAGATTTCCTGCCTTCCACCGATTGCAGTAGATGGTTGAGCTTTGGGAATTTTGCGTCCTTCATCTCCGCTTCGCTATTCTCACCGTACTGCGATTCCCAACGACCAAGTCGCCGGTTGACGTGATTTTTTCTCCCCGGCTTTTCCGAAAGCACCGACCCTGGAATGTAGCGTCGGCCATTGACGTGGCCCTCAACCGCTATGATCGACAGCCCTCGGCCGTCGGTTGCGAAAAGATAAACCTCGTCGTCACCTGGAATGGCCATGACTTGCGATAGCGAGTACCGACTCGGTTCATCGTCGCAACACTTTCCGATTGGCGTGTCGACGACTAGGTACTCACCTGGTTGCGGCTTCTCTTCAAACTTTTCAACTGGAACTGCCGGAGCGTTCTCGTACTCAGCCTCAATCGACTCCATTGAAACAGGAATCGTGTTAGCGAAGGTGCCGTCGCTGTTCAAGACAACATGCCCGTCGCCGAGAGATCCGCCGTACTTACGAAGTTCGCGGCTTCCCTTGAGGCGGATTGGCTTGGTAAGGTCGATGCTCATTTGTTTTTCCTTTTGATTGTTAGTTAAACCGTGCGTCGTACTCGCCTTCGCTCGGCGTCCATTCGTAGGCGGCGCGTCCTCCGTACCATTTCGCTAACTCTTCTTCAGGAAGCCCCGTCGACAGCGGTTGCCGGTCGGGATTCCAGACGCCAACGTGAGCAGCCCGCTTCGGCTTTGCCGTCCCGCGAGTCTCACGCATTGCGTCTACCTGCCGCTGGTACATCCGGGCGTTGCCGCCGCTACAGCAGCACGCTACGGAGATTTCAGCCGGACCTTTGACTTCGCTGCGGGCCAGCCGCGAATACCACTCAGCCGTCGAATCCTCGAACCACATCAGCGGGAAGCCGCTCGACTGGTACGCCTCGAATCGAGGACGCACCCATTCGACGAACGGCGGATAGTAAACCTTCACGGCGCCGGAGTCCTGGCAGTGGAGGCACTTGTACCGCGGCGACTTCTCCCGCTCGCTCCGCTCCGCAGTCCGGCGCCCATGGCGATCGTCCATGACCGCCGACCGAATCGCCGTTGCCAGTTCCGACCAGAACGGCATGGCGATGCGGCCAAGCTCCATCCCTTCGACGACGGCCGCGGCCTCGCTAGTTTCCACGTCGCCGAGAGTTCGTGCGAAGCTGTCGATCATCGCCCGCAATTCCTCCCGCTCGGTCGTGGCGTGCGCCGCGGCGAGCTTCTTCGCCTGCGCGACACGCCACTCGACGTAGGGCGGACGCATCCGGTCGATCGTTTCCAGCACGTTGATGGCGTTGTTGCGGTCCATGGTCAGCAGTCTCGCAGGGAAAGAATCTCAGAGCCGTCACGGGTCGTGGCGCGGGCGGAGGATGGCGGGGAGCCTCGTGAGTCGCTGTTGTGCTCCCAGTTGCAAACCGCAGCCTTCCAGTCCTTCATGGGAGCCTTCCCGACCTTCCAGCCCTTCGACTGGTAGAAGTTCCAAAAGCGGTCGGCGTCGACTCGCTTGTAATCTTTCTCGGCAGCGTAGGCAGCAACCTCGTCGATGGTTGGAATCACGAATCGCGAAGACTTCGCGCCCTCCTGATTCCCCTTTCCTTTAACTGATTCCTGATTCCTGATTCCCTTAACAGGTGCACTTGTCGTGCACGACTCGTCTTCGACTCGTTGACGACTTGTTGACGGTTCGTCTCTATTGTTCTTCGAGCAATTGCACTTCTCGCAAAGCACTTGAAGGTTTGAGTCTTCGGAAGTTCCACCCTTGGATACGGGCACCTTGTGGTCAATGTGTGGCTTTTCATCCGACCCGCAATGAACGCATTTGCGTCCGTCGCGTTCTAAGATTCGCTCTCGCTGAACCTTTGTCACCGGACTGTGATTGAACTTATTGGCGTCGCCCAACATGGGCGGGATAACGGAAGGAGCCTCCATGTGGTGAGGCTTTTGGTGGTCGTGCCACTTCGTGATTTGGATATACTTCGCACCGTCGACTTCGTACCTGACAACAAACGGATCGTTAGGCGCAGCAAGCGTGTCTAGGGCTGTGCTTACGTCCAGGTCGTCGTACGGCATGAGTGCCGCCTTGATCCGGCGCGGCCGATCTTCTAGGCGCCCTTCACGGTCAGCGATTGTCCAGAGGCCGGCGAATAAAAGCCGAACCAAGGCGGGCATGTCAGCCAGCACTTCGTTCTGGAAAAAACCGGGCTTGATGTTGCGGCTTCGTGCCATCTATTGCCACTCCGTGAAGTCGGATAGCAGGCGACCGGGCGCGCGAGTAGAATCTCGCAAAGACGCTTCGGCCTCTATCTCAGGCTGAACTCGTTTAGGAACCGCGGGATTAGCCCCCCGCGGTTCCGCTATTTTATGGGCTGAACGGGTGTTTAGCAACTGGTTTGGTCTTGTTTTCACGACTTTAACGACCCCGCGTTTGAAACCAGCTCATACCCGTCCGCTTCGCAGCAGACGATGAGCTGCTCGTCCCAGAAAAGGTGAACGACGCCCCGCGCCGGTTCGACCTCGCCGTTCTTGTCGCGGCATACCACGTCGAAGTCGCCAAGCTGGGCAGCGGCGTCGAGTAGCTTGTTTGCTAGTTCTGTTGCTTTCATGCCTGCTCCCTGAACTTAGCCGCCACTTGCCGGGCCATCGCCTTCATATCCGCGACACACTGGGCGTCTGGAATTGAGTCTGGGATCGGCGAATTCAATTCCCTTCGCCGCTTAGCCCAGTTGTCCGTTTCCTCGTCAGACCAACAATCGAGACAGAGCCCGCGAACAGACGCCGGGTAAACATCCCTCTCGCACTTGTCGCACTTCATGCTCATGTGTCCTCCTACCTCAAAAGCCGGGAACGCCGGCTGCCAAACTACTCGCCCACGCCATCGCGCCACGACGAACATTGCCGCCGTTGATCCGCACGAAGCGGTCCCACCTTTGACTCTCCGGCCAAGTGCTCCCCACGACGCACTCGCCGTTCGGAAGCCGACAGAGTCCCAATAGGTGGACCCTAGTGCCGTCGCGGTGTTCGTAGACGGAGCCGTTCAGGTGCTTCCATCCGGGTAGTTTCATGATTCCTCCATCTAGCCGGGAACGCCGGCAGCCGGCCCTTGAACAAAACCGACTGCCGGCTCGGTACAATCCGCCCGGTCACTGCCCGCGAGTTCAGGACGCGGGGAGTGGGTCGTCCATACAAAAACTCGAAACGCTAATCAAAACGTGCGGCTGCTCGTCTCCGCTCGCAATCAACTTGCGGATGCGGCCATCGCAGACCTGGGCGTCGTCGATCCACAAGAGCCCGGTCAGGCTGTCCATCACCGCCTTGTCGAGATTGTCGCGGTCTGGTTTCTTGTCGTGCGGGAGGCGTGGCATAGGCCGCGTCTTCCACGTCTGGGCGCTCGTTCGAGGAAAGACAAAGGTGAGGTCGCACCTGAGCGGTCCGTCGAGCGGTGGGCCGTTGTAGGCTGCCTGCGCGGCCATGCGGACGGTCGCCTTGAAGTCTTGGACCGGAGCCCCCTTTGGCGTGTAGTTCATTACGAACGACTTCTCGCCCTTTTTGACGACCCGCTGGCGTTGCCGCGGCTGGGCTTTCGGGACTGCCGGAACTGTGAATTGGATATCAGTCATGTCGCCCTCCCTGGAAACCACCGAAGCTCACAAGTCCCTTCCTTCACCCGGTAAACCTCCCCAGCCTCTTCCGCTTCAGGGAGCCGCCTGGCGATCTCCCAACGGTCGAGCCCGTCTTCCTTGTCCTGCTTGTCGGTGAACGCCACCAAGCCCTTGCTGGTGTTGCCGGGGTGCTGCCAGACGAGATCAATCACACGCTCGCGGTGGCGCTTCGCCTTGCCGTTGAGGTTGACTGCTGCCGCCGCGGCCTTGCTCGATTCCGGGTCAGATGCCCTCGCCCTGGCCACGGGCGCCGGCTCCGGCATGTCGTCGTATCGCGCGGGGGTGGTTGTCGAGAATAGATCAAGCTGGTTCATATCAACTCCCTCTGAATCGCGGCCGGTTCGTCGAACAGCGGGGCGCGGCCTAGCTCGGCCTCGATGCGGTCTACGGCCACCTGAAACCATCGCTGGTCGCGTTCGATGCCAACAAACCTCCGGCCGGTCCGAAGGCACGCGACGCCAGTTGTTCCGCTTCCCATAAATGGGTCGAGAACGGTGTGGCCTTCGTCACTGGCAAGGCTTACCAGCTTCCGCATTACCCGCATGGGCTTCTCGTTAGGGTGCTCGCCGTGTTCCTTGTCGCCAAGCGGATGGACGATAAAGCGGGCCTTGTCGTTGAAGCCGCCAAACAACTGCCCCTTGCTCCAGGCGTGAATGATGTACTCGGTGTCTGGCAGGTAGTTGCCGTTCACAAGCGGGCATGGGTTGGGCTTGTTCCAGGTAATAAGCATCCAACGCCTTTTGCCGACCGACTCAATTAACTTGGGGACTTGCCGAAGCGTTCCAAAGCAGACCCAGTTGTCGAACTGACTGAGAATCCGATAGTCAAAGCCGCAGTCCGTGAATCCCTCTGTCTCGTGGAGGTCCTTCCGAGTAGCGACTATCCCTCCACCAGCCGCCGTAATTTCGTAGGGAGGATCGGTGATGACCACGTCGACATCTAGCGTTGGCAGAATGTCGCGACAGTCGCCGAGAAACAGACGTACACTGCCGTCACTAGTTTGCCAGGTTGATTCCATTACAACGATCCCTCGTGAGCACAGCGGCGCCGTCGCGATTCGACTTGCTTGGCGTAGTCACTCAGCCGAGACTCGCTGGCAATAAGCAGAGCCGCTTCAGCCCTTTCTCGGCTAGAGTACAAATCAGCGATGCGGTCTTCATGGAAACCGCTCGTGTCCCACCAGCGAAACACTAAATGGGCACCGACTTCAGTAAAGCTAATATGCTTGTGAAAGTCCCAGACCGTGACTTCCTTCAGGAACGGCAGCGGGTGCTGGTAGACGCTCGCGATCTTGTAGAAAGTAGCCGTGCTGACTTCGGATAGTTTGAACCCATCGGCTGTCACTGACGATTCAATCAATAGGTCGGCGACTTCGCGTAGAAGCTTCTCGCACGTCGAGTTGTAGAGCATCATCCGGTTGCGCGCTCTTGCGAGTCGCTCTTCTGGATGGGTGCTGCCATCCACGGCTCGGAACACGGCTTCAATCGTTTCACCGTTCATCTCACCACCCCCATCCCGCCGCCTTGGCGTAAGCCAGCCGGTATAAAAAGTTATGCGTCATTACGGGGCCTCCGCACCAATTTCTGCCTGGAGTTTCTTGAGTCGTTCCCTCAGCAGCGTCGGGCAGTCCAACGCATCACACTGCCAAGCGTTGATGGCGTCATCAGCCCGTAGACGTATCCTGTCGAGTCTTCGTAATTCTGAGCGAAGCTCTAGGATTTCCTCTGCCAGCGCGGCACACGCAAGGCGACCTGGCCCTGTAGTACCAAGTGCCGTTGCAATAAGGTCGACGCCATTACGCCAATCCTCTCGGTCCGCCTCGACTGCCTTAACTCCATCTCGCTCTAGCCGAAGCGACGAACGAAGGTTGTCGATCTCCTGAAACTTATTGGAAAGCCAGTTCTCCTGCTGGTCTTCGGTAAGCTGCTCTGGCATCCCGTGCTTCACTAACTGGACATAAAGCGTCATGACCACGGCCTCCATATCAGAATCGCAATCGCCGCGAAGCTCACGCCGAGCATCAGCTTGAAGCCTTCCGCTATAAACCACGAACGCTCGACAGGCTCCGCGTGAACGCACCGGTTCGCTAATTGGCAGTTGCACTTCATGCCAGTCTCCTTTCGTCGTCGTAGGAAACGTCGCACAGCCCCTTGTGCAACGTCGACTCGACTATGTCGTAGATGAATAGCCGGGCTTCCCGGTAACAGCCGCGGGGCTCGGCGTCGATGAGCGTCCAGAGCAAGTCTTCGAGCGTGTCGAAGTAGAAACGGAAGTCGAGCGTCTCGCCTTGGATCAATGGATGCGAGACCTGGGCTTCGACGGCGTACTCTGGAGCCGTGGGGTCGCCTGGCCGATAGGTGCAGGCGAACATCTGATAGGTTTCCATGCCGCTTCCTAGTGGCTGCGTTTGTAGATTCCTGCCGTCCGCGTGGTGCGGGACGGGTCGTAAGTTCAGAGGTGGCGCCCCGAGTCGAACGGGGATAACGAGTTCCTGTTTCGAGGGAGAACCCCCGGTTGCAACTGCTCGCCGTGCTGCCTGCGGTATGACCGCTTACACCACGCCACCTAAGTCGGGTTACTCTCTACCCGCGAAGTCACGCCGCTGACCTAGCGTTCGGTAGGGCTTGTTAGTGCCGCACGCTTGACACCCATAAACACCGTGCAGACGCTCGTTGCTCGCCCCGGTGAGGGGCGGGCGGGTTAGGCGTCTTCCTCTTCGTACTCACTGAACTCAGACTCTTCGATGGCCTCCGACACGCCGCAGTGAAGCTGATCGCACAAGTCCTCGATGCGATCCATTGCGTCGTCGAAGTCCTCGCCTTCCAGCTTGGCCGCCTTTTGCAAGGCGTAGTGGATGGCAATTGCGTCGTTCGCTAACTGCTTCAAGTCCATGTTTCATCCCTCCATTGCGAGCCGGCGGCTCTGGGTTAGGTGCGTTACTTAAGTGTGTCGACGACGGCGCAGAACACCGCGTCCTTGAGGCGTTGCATCGGCGGCAGTTGCTCAAACGGGACGAGACACGGGTGCGTCTTGGCCACAGCATCTTTGACGGCACCGTAGACCCAACCGTCCGAAATCTTGTCGGCCATCCAGGCGTCGTGTTGAGCGGACTCAGGAGCGTCCGGGTTGGCGACGCGGAAGTCGACGCCCTTGATTGCCGAGTCGCGCTGCCATTGCTCGGCGTCCCCCCAAGTCTTCTGGGTGAAGTCGCCGTCGAGAACGCAAATCTTTCGATTTAGTTCGTGGCAAATTCTGGCAATTTTTACAGCTTCATTAGCGAGCATTGTTTCATTTCTCCGTTGTTAGTTCCGCCCCACGCGCTCCAGCCGAGCGATGCGGGCTTTGATAATGTGGACGTACTCTCGGGCTTCCTTAAGCGTCTCTTCAATCTCGATACGCTCGCCCCCCCTGGTCCCGCTCAGTGAGGCGCCGATGTTCGTCAATTGCGTCACGGCGAGTGTCAGCTCGACGCGCAACTCGGGGATGCTCATCGTCGCTAGGGAGTCGGTTGCCATTGGTCGACCTCAGATTCCTTTATCGCCTCTGCATCCCAGCCCTTGATCTCATTGACCAAGCGGCGGTTGTAGTAGGCGTTGTCCAGTTTCCGCTTCTGAAACATCTGCCGACTCAGCGGCCAAGCCATCGTTTCGTGAATCTCTTTGTGGCACTTAACGCAGACCGCAAGGAACGTCTCGCGGTGGTAAACAGACTGGGCTCGGGAGCCACCACCCACCATTTCGTGCGTGTGCCTCGACTTCCGAACTTCGCAACACTGGCAGATCGGATATAGCTCCCGGTAATCCCGTCGCGGTCCATCGGTGTCGCTCCTTTCCTTGCGTTTACTTTTGCTCTGCTTAGGCATCCAGGTCGTCCGCGGTGGCATCGGCGTCTTGCGGTTTAGCCTGGATCGCTTCATTGGTTAAATTGCCCGCGCCGCCGGTTGCCGAATAGGTACATACGGTCCGGCGGACGCGGGCTCCCTGGCAAGGGTTCAAAATAGTTGGGGTTCGTACTCGCCTGGGGCGAAGTGGTCTAAATCTCCGTTTCCCCACTGGCCGCTCGGCGGGACTAGCGAACGGTGCGAGTCGTCGAGCTGATCGCTGCCCTTCATCGCAATCTTCGCGTCGATGGTCGCCAGCCGCTTTTCTTGGATGACGGCGAACATCTTGTCGAAGCGATCCAAGAACTTCAGCCACGCCTCTTCAAGCATTGCCGTGTAGTCGTCTCGCTTCACTTCCTTGATGAGCGATGGGCAACCGGCGCAGTAGGACGAAAACAGCCACGAGTCGTAGCCGGTAACGATCATGCCTCCGTGGCACTGGTTCTTGTGCTCATCAGGCAACACGTCGTCGTAGACCCAGTTGATTTGCGTCTTCGGCGCCGGGCACTTTAGCTCCAAGCCCATCTCACCCATCAAGCCGTCAGGCGAAGCGCCACGCTTTCCATCGTCGTGCAGGCAGAAGCCGACTTGCTGGATGTCTACGCCATAGGTGAACGCAATGAAGTCGCGATTCTCGGGCTCGTATTCGTTGCCGCGCCGCATATCGACTGTCGCACCCTCGAATCGCCACGGGTCGGGACCGCCGATTAGGATTTCGGATATCAGTTGAGCGGCGTATTTCTTCCAGCCGGCCGACAGCTCGCAACGCTTCGGCGTGAAAATGCTGTTAAGTTCGGAAGCCGTCGACACGCCACAACGGGCGTCTAGCCACTCAGGACTTCCCTGATCGCACATGAGAACTTTCATTGACCTGCCTTTCGCTTGAGCATCTCCATCGCGTTCGCGAACTTCGATGCGGGCAGGTCGCGAAGTTCGGCAATCTTGAACGCATTGCAAAACTTCGCCACGTCAGAACTGGTTGACGAAATCCATTCCTCCAAAGTAATGCGTTGCTCCTCGCTAATGACCGCGGCTCCGCGTCCGTTCCCGTCGTTGTCCTGGTCGGCGATTGTCAGATCCCAGATTCGGCACTCCATGTAACGCTGGGCGTATGAGAGCGACGAACCGAGAGCCTGGATCGGCGTCTTGTTCGTCGAACCCTTGATACCCTTGTCGTCCGGCGGCACGTCAAGGAAGAAGAACTCGCTGTGTCCGCCTTCGTGGGTAACAGTGCATGTTGCGCGGTAATGGCCCGCCATCGGCGAATCAGCAGAGCCGTGCGACAGGCTGAATCCGTGCTTCAAGTAGATGCTCTTGATCTTGTCCTGAATCGTTTCCAGCGTGGCGTATTTCGAACTAGTCTGACCGTTCATCCGGTTTCGGACGATAACTGGCATCTCGCGCTGGCACGCGACCATCGCAGCGGCATATTCATCCTTGGCGCGCTTGGCCTCGTAGCGCTCCTGCAAGTCCATGAGCTTGCCGAGCTGGTCGGCGTCGAGCCCCTTGTCGATGGCCTGCTGTAGCAGCACCAGCGGCGTTACGGTGGGCGTGTTCACAGTCGCAATCGCAGTCGAATCTGTCATTTGGTTTCCTTCAACGAGTCGATGTAGCACTTGCGGCATGGGAGGATTACGCGCCCGCCGCATGTCGGGCAGCGCCTCGCCATGCGTTCAATCACTAGCTGTGCGTGGAATTGGCCCCGCGTATCCTTCGCCGCGTACTTGGCGACCGTGCGCGTTGAGTGCGTGTTCTTTGCGGGCTTGTCGCTCATCGGTTAGGTTGCAGGGTGGTGTTATCAGGTAGCCCGCCACGAGCAGCAACGCGGCGGCAGGCTTGGTCCAGGCGAATGCACTCACGCCCCGCCCCCTTCCGCCGGCTCCAGCGCGACGTTGACGGGGACGAGAGCAGCCAACTGTCTTGCAAGGCCGCGGACTTCGTTCGTGACGTAGTTGATCTCCTTGTACGACGCGAACCACTCCTTGAATTCGATTTCCTGAAGGAAGTCCTGTGCGGTCGGGATGAAACGGCCGCGAAAGTCCTCTAAAACATGGTCCTCGCCAATCTGGCGAACTGATATCGTGCGACCCGCACTATTGGTGAAGGTCACTCCAAACACCTTTTCTAAAATCGTGCCAATAAACCACGAGTTGTGGGTCAATGCGCGGTGGCGGTTGTCTGCAATGGCTGCCTTCGACGAGTCCATGAGGTTGTGAATCTCGATGTAGTCTTCCGGCGTGCCACCCCAGCGACGTGCGCTAGACTCAGCGTGAACCCATGGTTTCATATGTCGCACCTAGTTCGGATGTTTAACGGGTGACAGTTACTAACTTCGCAAGTCCTCAAACATCGCTTTCGCGAACAGGTAACACGAATCCGCCGCTTCTTTCGCCATGAAGTCCGCGTACTTCTCACGCTTGATCCGGGCCGTGACGCGCGGGAATTCGATACTCACATAGTCGCCGTCAACCTCCGCAATCACGTCTGAGCAGTCGACCTTTAGCTCGGGGAAGTAGACCGCCTGGTTCTTGGCGACCGTGGCGATGAACCCGGCCGCGTCCGATTCGGCGTCGGAGGTTTGCTCGCGGTCGCGGAGGTCGAGCGGGTGGTTCGCGGAGGTCTGGCTCATTGGGGCTCCCTTGTGTCTGGCTTAAGGATGAACCACTTCGTCGTGCGGTAATCAAAATCCGCCTCGCCATGCAGCCCGGCCTGGTCAATGCCATGTTCCCGACGCTTTGGGCAGCGGTACTCTCCAGTTGGAACCCACCCGCTCGGAACGCGAAGTGTGACAACGACTCGGTGAGTGCTTATGGCTGGCTGTCCGGCAGAGCTTTGCATCGCTCACTCTCCAAGGGTTGGGGATGGGGTGGGGGTTACTTGCTCGCCGCAACGGTGACTGAGTTCTTTGCTTTTACTTTTTTTAGACGGCTGTCCGAACGCACCTGCGATGAGTCCCACATCTTGCCGACCTGCGATGAGCCACACATCTCGCCGACCTGCGATAAGCAACACATCTTGCCGACCTGCGATAAGCAACACATCTTGCCGACCTGCGATGAGCCCCACATCTCGCCGACCTGCGATGAGCCCCACATCTCGCCGACCTGCGATGAGTCCC
>Ga0075158_10001505_pt1 | contig 17514 bp, 14 predicted proteins | sample JI91814BDNA_FD_70968 | JGI IMG/M metagenome (GOLD analysis project Ga0075158, IMG submission 70968) | Wastewater effluent complex algal communities from Wisconsin, to seasonally profile nutrient transformation and Carbon sequestration -... | ecosystem: Engineered > WWTP > Effluent > Algae... | reverse complement strand
ATAATTTCCAACAAATGGTTGGAGAACGGATGCGGTGAGTTGAAACGTAAAGGTGATCCATCCAATTTGTGAAAAACTAAGGTTATAGTTTTGTTTAAGGAGGGGATAAAGCGATGGAATGGTGGATTGCAGCAAATCATTTAATAAATGCGCAAAACTAATGGAGAATAAAATGGCGTAAACCGTTTTCTGTACGATTTTTTTTTCAGTTACTGGTGCCGTGTCGGTAATCTGGTTTGACATAAAAACCCAAGCAAGTTAATTCATAATATTACACCTAATTTAGTTTAGAATTGATTTCTAAATAAACAAAATTTGCAACAAAATCAGTTTTTTGTTAACTCGAAGGCCGAGCCGATCAATTCAAACGATTTTTTTCTGAGTTCGCTGGAGTTTGCCATGGTGGATATAATTATTTCGTCGACATCAAAATCCTCTGCCAGTTGAATTAACTGTTTTTTTACAGATTCCGCGGTACCTGAAACTATACGGCCGCGGTTGTTATGGAGCCTTAAAAGTTCATCATCTGTAAATACATAATCCTGAATAAAACTATTGTCACCAAAATCGCCGAACTTTCCTTTTTCAAACTGTACGAGAACGTAATCCATGAACTTCCTCATTCTTTTGGCAATTTCATCTGTTTCACCACATAAAACAAATACCGAAACCAATACGCAAGGTGTTTTAAACTGGTCAGAAGGCTTAAAGTTTTTTCGATAAAATTCTGCTATTTCAGCACCCGCCATTCCATTAATGAACTTGGCTATTACGAGGCCCATGCCAAATTTGGATGCAATTGAGCCGCTACCGCCACTGGAACTTAATATCCACTGTTGAGGTATTGTTGTAGCCTGCGGTACCGCAAGCAATGGTCCGTGTGCTGTGACTGCTGTGTCTCTGAAAAAATGTTGGAGGTGCACGAGTTGTTGCAGGTAACTTTCTTCAGAAAAATTGTTGGAAGGGTTGAGTAGGGACGCGGTAATTCTATCACCACCAGGGGCACGGCCAATTCCAAGATCGATACGTTCAGGAAAAAGTGTTTCCAGCATTCTAAAATTTTCAGCTACTTTAAGCGCACTGTGGTTCGGTAATAGGATGCCTCCTGATCCTATACGGATTTTGTTGGTCTCGGAAGCAAGTTTTACCATTAATAGTTCGGGGCTTGACCCGGCAATGAAAGGAGAGTTATGGTGTTCTGAGATCCAGAATCTTGTATATCCATAATTTTCTGCGAGCTTGGCCGTAGTTATAGTTTCTTCAACAGCTTCCCTGGCTGTTTTGCCTTTTATCACGACTGATTGGTCTAGAATGCTCAGTTTGATTTTTTTCATGTTTAATGATTTACCCGCGGATATCCACGACAGAATTACTGCGGTTGTAAGACCTCTCTCGCCAAAGGCATATTAAGGAAGCGGCTGATGAAGCGAAAATGATAAACGCCATGGGTACAGAGCTGCCGTTAGCGAATTGACTCAGACTAAAAGCACTTAACGCGCTAAAACCCATTTGAAAAACCCCTGAAAGGGCAGCGGCCATGCCTGCGTTTTTAGAGAAAGGGTGTAAGGCCAGGGCCGAGGCGTTTGGAAAAACAAAACCCGTAAGAAATAACTGCAGAGAAATGCATGTGAGCAGGACAGGGAAAGATTCCAATTTGCTCAGGCTGGCGGTCAACAGTAAAAAAGCGGTAATAAACAGGCCAACACCAGCCGCCCCTGTTATCCACGCACTGGATTTCCACCATAATAACAGGCGGTTTAACTGACTCCCAAGAATAAGACAAGCGGCGTTAAATCCAAATACCAAGCCATATTCCCGTTCATTCAAATGGAGTAAATTCATGAAAATAAATGGTGAACCGGTTATATAAGCGAAGAGGGTGGCCGATGTAAACGCCAAAATTAATGTGTAGGATACAAAATTTTTGTTTTTTATCACCGAAGCGTATTCCGATAGGATCTTAATGGGATTTAAAGAAATAGAAGGGTCGGCTCCTTTGCTTTCAGGTAGAAAAAAGAGGCTTAATAAAATCAGAAAAACTCCAATACTGGCCAGTGTGAAAAAAATTGCCTGCCAGTTAAAGGCCATCACAATAAAACTGCCAACCGTAGGGGCAATGATAGGGGCTACCCCCATTATCAACATCAACATTGAAAAAACTTTAGCGCTTTCGTTAAGTGGAAACAGGTCGCGGACTGCTGCTCTGCTGGCCACCATGGCAGCGCAACCGCCAAGTGCCTGTAAAAACCGGAACCACGCCAGTTCATCCAAGCCGGAAGAATAACTGCAGCCAATTGCTGCCGCAACGTAGATACCTAAGCCTGCGATAAGTGGTTTTTTCCTGCCAAAACGGTCCATCAGCGGTCCATAAAACAATTGGCCAAGGCAAATACCAATAAAGAAAGCCGCCAGGGAAATGCCCACCTGATCAACGGAACAATTTAAACCCTTTGCAATTGCGGGGAATCCGGGCAGATACATGTCCACACTAAAAGGAATCAATGCGGTAAGCATCCCCAGAATAAAAATAATGAAATAGTACCTTCGTTTAGTGCTTAAATCCATAGGTATTTGGTCGGGTTGATGGACCGGCGGGTTAAACTTTGTTTTCGCGGATTGTTTTAAGCCCCTTCGCCCAGCGAAGTAACTCATTCAACATTTTGTCCGCTGCCTTTTTCGTTATTTCGTTGGGAATAAATTCCCCTTGATCATTGATAAATTGTGTAAAGAAAGGGATATTCACAGCATCTGAAACAGGTACCATTCTTAAAGTTGCCAGATCACTCTTTAAGCTGTTGGCGGCACGGGTACCCGCCGATACGCCACCGTAGCTCACTATGCCTGCAGCTTTGTAACCCCATTCGTGCACCAAGTATTCAAGGGCGTTTCTCAGTGGAGCCGGGTAACCATAGTCATATTCGGCTGTAACAAAAATAAAGATCTCAGCTTCATCGATTTCAGCGCTCCATTTTTTTGTATGATCCAGTTCGTATTTTTTAAGGGTTGGATGGTTAACCTCATTCATAAGGGGTAGATTAATTTCACCCAGGTCTATAATCTCAACATGAAACAGACTATTTTTTTTTGCTACACCGGCTATCCACTCTGCAATGATTGGTCCTTTACGACCGGGCCTTACGGTGGAAGAAATTATTTTTAAATTGTACATGCTTATGGATTGTTTTTTTAGTTTAATAACGTAGTTTTTGCTTAACATTGTTCCTCCACATCGCAACTCTCGCCATTTGGTTCGGTTGCCGATGGAATTTCAGAATCGGTGAAAGCCTTTTCCATGGCTTGTAAAAATACCTCACTGGGTTGCGCGCCAGATATCGCATATTTACGATCAATAACAAAAAAAGGAACTCCCCTCACGCCAATTTGTTGCGCCTCAAGGATGTCAGCTTCAACGTCATTTACATACTTATTTCCTTCAAACAAGTCTTTTAGTTCTGAATCGCCCAGTCCAATTTTTTTCCCCAAAGCGATAAGCGTGTCGGTGTCACCCACGTTTTTACCTTCAGTAAAATAAGCTGAAAAAAGGGTTTCTTCTGCGTTATCCTGCAGGCCGGATTTAGCTGCCAGGTGTATCAAACGGTGTGCCTTTAGTGTATTGGCGGGGATCGCTTTTTCAAGATTAAATTCCAGGCCCGATTCTTTGGCCATACTAGTCACATGCTGGTTCGCGCTTCTGGCGTATTCCTCAGTCCAGCCTTTGTGTCTTGCCAGGTATTTATTAAGGGTATCTCCTTCGGTGTATTCCATTTCCGGATTTAACTGAAAACTTTTCCAGACGATTTCTAACTGGTTTTTCTGATTGAATTTTTCGAGGGCGGCTTCAAATTTTCTCTTGCCAATATAACAAAATGGACACATGACATCACTCCATATTTCGATTTTCATAACACTACTTGTTTTTAATTGTACTATTTATTTTCTATGTTCTTAATAAAACCTTTAATAAAGTCGGTTAAAACAATTTTGTCCAGTTTTTCCTGACTCATGCCGACGCGTGAAGTCGGGGGGGTAATGTCACTCACGCAAATAAGCCCATGGACAGCGGACCAGAAGGCGTGAAGTTTCAATACGGGATTAACTTTTTTATTCCCTGCCTTGTCCGCTACATCCATAATGGTTGATTTAATGACCTGTGTGAAGTTCATAAGTTCCGGAGTTTTCTTAATGCAATCGCAACTGGGCATACCTAAGCCAAACATCAGTTGGTAATACGCTTTGTTTTTTTTTGCGAAATTCCAGTAGGCGGATGCTATAGCTTCCATCTGCGTTGCGGGTTTTTTGTTTTTTTTTCTGGCTTTTTGAAGTTCTTCACTTAACAGCTGGTATCCGTTTTTAGTAAATTCCGCCAGAATGTATTCTTTGCTTTCAAAATGATCGTAAATAACAGGAACGCTATATTCGATCGCATCCGCTATTTTCCGGATAGATAATGTTTGCCACCCCTCTTCGGTTACAATTTTCCAAGCCGATTGTAAGATGTTTGCCCGTACTTCATTTTTCTGCCTCTCTCTGCGTTCGGTAATACCCATTTTATCGCTATTATTTTTCCTAACAGTGTTAGCAAAATTACGAATTTTCAGCCGGATGAAAATGGACTTCCCTAAAAATTTGTTAAACGGGGCATTTATTACACGTTTGCACTACTTGCTGGGATTTTCCGGGTACCTCAAAATAACTATCACCTGTGATCCGCAGTTGTTCTTTTGTTGCTGTGCTGCTATTGTGCAAAAAATAAACCCAAATTGGAGTGCTTTACCTAGCCGGGAGGATGAGCCAGTTAAAAAAAATGTGTTTTTTTGAAAATCCTTGAGGTGAAATTTGCCGTATATGCATTTAATTAGGGAGAAAATTTAACGGTAGTAGCCAAAACGAAGTCGTTATCTGATTGCGGAAATTACTTACTTAATAGAAGTATGCTAAACAAAAATGCGCGGGATGCAACTATTGTGCGTTAGATGTGGTGCGGGTTTTGGCAACATTTTTGTAGAACGGTTATACGGTTGTTTCTACAGAAGGTTACACATTTTTAAATTGTATAATTTGAAATTTAATTATTACTTAGACCTATGAAAAATTACGATTTATGGACCCGATTTTAAATAACGTTTTCTTTTACATTTTAGTAGTAGACGATGACAGAGATGATCAATATTTTCTGAGGCAGGCAATAAATGAGGTTATTCCGCAAGCCATAGTTGAATCTCTTTATGATGGGTCGGAAGCAATAACTTACCTTGACAAATGCACGGCCTTACCTAACTTAATTTTTTTAGATCTTAATATGACAAAGCTGTCAGGGAAAAGTACGATTGTAACAATACGGAAAAATGAGAGTTTAACTGGTGTTCCTGTTATCATACTTACTACCAGCAAAAATGAGAGAGAGAAGGAGGAGTTAATGTTGTTGGGCGCAAATGAGTTTTATTCTAAACCTGATCATCCAAAAGAACTTGTCAAAATAGTGGAGGAGGTGAAAGCGAAATACCTCGAATAACCTTTATTGAATTTACATAAATTTATTGTAGATTAGTGTTGCATGTCAGGCAATCACTTCTTAACGATCGGTCATCGTGGTGCACGCGGCCTTTATCCTGAAAATACCATTTCCTCTTTTTTTGAAGCGGTACGTCTTGGTGTTAACAGCCTCGAAATGGATGTAGTTGTTTCAAAAGACAAAAAGGTGGTGGTGTCGCATGAGCCCTGGATGAACAAGGCTTTTTGCATTACCCCCGACGGGTTACCCGTTCAGCCGCACACCAGGAGAAAATTCAATTTTTATAAAATGAGTTATGAGGAGATACGACAGTTCGATTGTGGAAAGAGAGGAAATCCGCAGTTTCCGCATCAAAAGGCAGTTCCTGAATATAAACCACTTCTCTCCGAAGTAATTGAAAAAGTCAATGCATTGGTTCAACGAAATTCCGGATCTTACCCCGGATTTTTAATTGAAATAAAAAGCGAACCCGAGGAAGATAATTTTTTTAATCCGGAGCCAGCGGAGTTCGTGAAACTGGTTTATGATGTTATAAAGAAACAGCAAGTTAGCCACCAGGTGTGCATTCAGTCTTTCGACACCCGTATTCTTAACGAAATGCACGATCTGGATCCAACCATCAGCCTGGCACTCCTGGTTGAAAATTGGGAATCGTTGGAATATAACCTGGAGTTACTTAATTTTTTGCCTGCTACTTATAGTCCGGAGTATTCGCTTGTTGAACCTACTTTGGTGAGTGAGGTTCATGCGATGAATATGCGTTTGATTCCATGGACGGTGAATGAACTTGACGATATGAGACGTTTGTTAGAAATGGGGGTGGATGGTATTATTACGGATTATCCCGATAGAGCCCTTCAACTTAGAAAAAGCAGGATGAAAGAATGAAAACGCCATTTTCAGCTCAGAATAGATCAGTATACGTAAACGAATTGGTTACCGGTTCTTTTGACCTATTGGTAATTGGCGGTGGAATAACTGGTGCCGGTATTGCGTTGGACGCTGCTGCCAGAGGACTGAGGGTTGCATTGGTGGAAATGCAGGACTTTTCATCTGGAACTTCCAGCCGGTCTACGAAACTCATACATGGGGGCTTACGGTATTTGAAACAACTGGAATTTGGATTGGTGGCTGAAGTGGGTAAGGAACGTAAAATAATTCACCGTCTTGCACCGCACCTCACTCAACCGGAGCCCATGCTTTTGCCAATCATGAAAGGTGACGCTCTCGGGAAATTTTCTGCCCGGTTGGGTATGTTGGTGTATGAACAGCTCGCTGGAGTGAAACATTCTGAAAGGAATAAAAACTTAACCGTTATGGCCGCGAAGCTGCAGGAACCGCTGCTTAAAAAAGAGGGGCTAAAAGGCGGTATTTTGTTTTACGAGTACAGGACGGATGATGCGCGACTTACACTGGAAGTAATGAAGCAGGCCGTTCATCACGGTGCGGTCGCATTGAATTATCTTAAAGTGACGGGTTTTAAATATGATGGAGGCGCGATAAGCGGGGTAACTGCAACCGATTTAGCAGAGGGTAAGGAAATAGAAATTGCGGCGAAATACATAGTAAACGCTTCAGGTCCATGGGTAGATACCATTTCAGGTCTGGATAAACAGCAGGATTCTAAATTGAAAATTACAAAAGGGGTTCATCTTGTTTTTGATCATATAAAAGTCCCGGTGCGTCAGTCCATTTATTTTGAAGCGCCGGATAAACGTATGTTATTTGTAATTCCCCGCAATGGGAAAACGTATGTGGGCACAACCGACACTTTTTACAATGGCGATCTGGTAGAGCCTCTGATAACCATTGAGGATAGGGATTATCTGTTATATTGCCTCAATAATTATTTTACATTAACCCTTGGTCCGTCGGATATTGAGTCAGGTTGGGCGGGATTACGCCCCTTAATTAATAAACCAGGGAAAAAGGCGGGTGAAATATCACGTAAGGATGAAATTTTTATCTCTCCAACGGGCCTTATAACGATCGCGGGAGGTAAGTTAACCGGTTACCGAAAAATGGCGGAGCGTGTGATGAAATTGGTTTCTGATAACATCAGGGTGAGGGAAGGGAAAATACTACCACCTTGTACTACCGATAATATCTATTTATCAGGAGGTAAATTGAATCGGAACTTTGAGGATTTTGTAAAAGATAAAATTACCGAAGGGATAAAACTCGGGTTTATGCACAACGAAATTATCGAGTTGGTTTATAGGTACGGTTCCGACGTGGATACAATTTATGCGATTTTCAAAAAGTTAGATTCCATTGAAATCCAGCGTGAGGCCGGAGACCTTCCGAAATTAATATGCGCTCAGTTGTTATATGCCGTCGATTACGAAATGTGCTGCACACCTTCTGATTTCCTTGTGCGAAGAACAGGTTGGTTGTATTTTAATATTCAATTGGTGGAAAAGTGGCACGCGCGTATTGCGGATGTATTAAAAACGATTTTACAGTGGGAGCCAGATGCCCTGGAGAAGTATAACAATGAACTGGAGTCATCTTTAAATAGGATCCGGTTACTACGAAGGTGAGTAGTTGCACTCTGTCAATCCTCTGTTGATCAAACCCGTAGTCAAAAAATCAAAGGCCTTAATTCATGAGATGCTATTATTCCATTCGTTAACCATCCAGTAGGGATCTTCTTTAAATTTTCTCCAATCATCCATTAATTCTCGTTGTAATTTCTCAATAGCTTCCTTGGTAGCAGAGTCATAGGCGTCGTAATCGCTTTTGTATTTGCTGCGTTTTAGCGTTTTTTCGATGTATTCTAATAAATTATAACATGAAGTAAACTGTCCACAGGCAATTAGTGTGTTTAACATGTTTTTATCGCCCTCCAGTTCCTCATTGGTAAACCACAGTGTAGTCTTCATAGTGTTGGCCTTTGCCGCTGTCCGCATCATTTCATCTCCGGGTTCCAGCAACTCGCTATTAAAGTAAAAGTATTTTCCACTTCTTTTTTGAACCTCATGCGCTGTTAATTTTTTTGCGGCATTCACCACAACTCTTGTTTTCCAGGTTCCGTCACCGAATATGCGCTCGAAACTAAACCATCTCATTTGTTTCAAAAACACGTTGGTCACTAATTTCATACCCGATTCCCTTCGGCGAAGCACCATGTTGTAGAGTGTGGTAAATTTTAACCGATCGAAGTGCAGTAGTCGTTTTACAACGTACTCCGGAACCCCCATTTTTCTCGTGAGTCCTGTAAGGCCTTTTGAAAAGATGAGCAGTAATAATGCGGTTAGCCCGTTCAACGTTCCAAAGATAGAAAGCAAAATAATATTTATGTGCGTGGTGATAAAAAAAGCAGACAGAATGCAGGCTACCCCGACTACTGCGCAGGTAATACCAATGTTACGCAGGCTGTCAAAATTCATTTTACCAATCCATTTCATTTTGTCGCTAAACGAAACAATTTCCTCCTCACCAGCCGGTGGCGATACGTCAGAAATAATATAAAGGTCCACTACCTTGTCATCGTCCGAACAAAGGTGTTTTAAATTTTCAGGATAATGCTGCATGCGTTCCTCTGCCATGATAACCGCGTCAATTCCCTGGTTGTCATCAATGGACCCGTCCATTAAGACAATGGGATAATTTATTTTGTCGCCATCAAAGGTGTATTTTGGAAGCAGGGCGTCGTTTTTCAACTTGTCTGCCTCTTTATAAATAAAATCGTCGGGGAAGTTGATGGGTTCAAAACCAAATGGAAAACAGGATGAGGCAGCCAGAATATCCGCTAACCGGATCTCTTTTGCTACCTCCAGCGGAATGTGCACTTTTTCATTTCCAATATGTTCGTCCCTTACTCCACCAACTTTTAATTTCGTTTTTTCTGTTTTTTGAAAACGAAATGGCAGGGCAAAGTTAAACTCTGTGGCGCTGAAACAAATTTCTTTTACGTGTATGGGACGGGTTTCATCCCACAGTAAACCCAAATTCTCCGATTCAAAGTCTTTATGGTAGGTGAAAGCAAATGAATTAATAAGACTTCGTTGCAGTCCATACTTCCAGTTCACATCGTCTGAAAGAAATTGCAGGGATTCAGAAACGAGGTCGTACCGCGACATGAAGTTGTACAGGCTTTTGTAACAATCATTAATTGTTCCTCCCTTTTTTATGGTGGTAACATATTTTATTCCAACAAAACTCCCTGCCGATATGGTAGAGAGAATACGGGTACGTTCAAGCAATGTTGTTCCCAGCCATTTTTTGGTAGACAGGTAGGTGATGAACCCGAGATGGAACGACGTGGCCCTGAAGCCGCCACCTGATAACGAAATGGCAATGTTGGCAAAAGGCGATTTCGGAAGTCGGTCTTTTCTTTTTACAAATAAAGATTTTTCGGATCCTTGTTCCATAAAGTGGGTGTGTGATTGTTTAGTTAAAATCGAATCCGGTAGCTGATTTTCACTCAACAATAAATACTAAATTAAACATTTTCTGAAGATTTAAAATAAAATATTCATATGGGTTATCCCCTTCAGGAGTTTAATTAAAAATAAAGCTCTTTAAATCTATTTTTTGGAATGCTGAGAATTCTTTGCTCTTCAGCGTTTGTCTAACCCCGTTCAACATGACGGATACATTAATCCAGGACGGGTAACTAAGGGAACTTCAGTCCTGGATACTGAATAATTTTAACCGGGGCAATTTCGGTGCCGAAGGTGGTATTAATCGCTTTTATAAACTCGTTGGCAATGATGGACTGCCCAAATGCATTGGGGTGCAATCCATCCAACGAAAAAACGCCTCTCCGATTATAATCGAGCGTATAACTAACGGGATTATAAAAACGGTCTGGTCGTGCTGTCATCACCAGTGAATGAATGTCTACGAAAGCGAGTTTTTTTTCTATCGCAAGAGATTGAATAACGTGATTGTAACCAGTAATCGCCTCCTGCACTTTTTTTAGTTCGGCCAGCGTTAAAACATATTTTTTTGGAAGTGGTTGTTTTGCTGTAACAAAATCCATTTTAGCGGAATCAAGCAGGATATCCATTAAAACAAGTTCTCCCATTTCCAACTGTCTTATCCCCTTAACGGGATCGTCGACCAAAAAAGGGTTTCTGCCTTCTGAAAAACGAATGGCAGTGTTTTTAAACGTTTCATTCAAAGCGGAGGTTTGTGAATAATTAAGCAGTACTCCATTGTATGGAATGCAGGTAAAGTAGGGAATAAATTCAATAGAGGGTAAACTGGCGATGACCCCTTTGGCCCCGTTGTTTGTTAATGTGGATACAATTTTTACCAGACTCTCTTTGAAACCTATTCCCGGGGCCCCGTTAAGAGGGGTAATGGGGTTTAACGTTCCGCCTGACAGCGCATACGCCAGCGCGTCATTATTGCCAATAAATAAAGAAAAAAATGTTGGCCTCATAAGCACAACATCGGATAACATGGACGCTGTAATCGGATTGGATGCCATGCGGGTAAAAAACGGGTTATAATTTCCTGATCCGTGTTCCGGATTTCCGAACCCCGGAGCCAGTAAGGTGGTTACTTTCGCCCCCGGAACCCCCATGTTATTAAATGGCCCCTGTGTGTTATAAATATTGTTACTCAGCGCCTCCAAATCTCCCTGGGCGGAAAAATAATCCAGTACGTAATTCTTCAATACATCGTCGCCACGTTTCAAGCTAAGTCTTGCATTTCCCAAGGGGTCAACTCCCACTGAATTTTCAGGCATAAGGGGTTGCCTGAAGTTACCGCAGCCAATATGCTTTAGCTGCCCCGCAAGAATATTGGCGTAAGAAAATGTTTGGCCTGTAAAATATAAAGCGCCATCAGCGTAACCCGAAGTGATGGAATCTCCCAAAGCTACAAAACAACTTACATCCAAATGCGCGTGTGAATTCATTCGTGTTTGCTTAAAGATAGTTTAAAAAATATCTTTTTAAAACAATGGAACTATCCTTTTTTGATCTCGTCGAGTTTGGCGGCATATTCTTGTTTTATTTCAGCAATAATTTGTTCACACGGCAAGATAGAGGTGATTAGTTCCGCTGATTTACCCGCGCACCAAAGCGTGAGATAATTGTTTGGTAAAATGGATTTTTCGAGTTTTTTCATTCCCCTGATCTGTATCAGCATTTTGAACCATTTTTTTGTGCGTTTATTGTTGCTCAGCCATTTTTCGAACCAGGATTGGGTGTAACCCATTTTTTTCGCGGTAGGAGTATCAATAATGGTTGCAGGGGTACCCGACAGTTTTGTGGTCATTACGATGTCGTCCATCCCGGCTTTTAGAACGGCGTTTTTGTAATCGTCGTTTACAGAAGCCTCTTTGCTGGCAATAAAACGTGTGCCAATTGAAACTCCGGCCGCCCCGAGAATTTGTAACGAAAGGATACCTGCGCCGCTGGTTATACCTCCCGCGGCTACTACAGGTTTGTCAGGAAAATGTGTAATCAACGCCGGTACCAAAACTTGCAACGGATTTGGGCCGGCGTGTCCGCCTGCTCCCTGCCCCACAGCAATAAAGCCGTCGCAACCCACGTCAAAACATTTTTGAGCATGTGTCAGATTGGTAACGTCACAAAAAACTTTTCCACCATAGGCGTGGGCCAGGTCAATTACTTCTTTTGGATTGCCCAGTGAAGTAATGAAAAAGGGCACTTTTTTTTCAATACAAATTTTCAAGTGTTTTGCGGAAAGGGGGTTTGATTTCTGAACAATGATGTTTACCCCATAGCTTCCTTGCGGATACTCGTGGCGGAATTTTTCAAGTTCGTCTAAAATACTTTCCAGTTCGCCTTCCTTTCGGTAATTAAGGGTTGGAAAAGTTGCCATGATCCCGGAACGAATTCCCGCTTTTATCATGTCGATGTTACTTACCAGGAACATTGGCGCCATAATAATTGGAAACTCAATATGGAGCAAAGAATTTAGTTTGGTATTAAAATTCATGGCTATTTTTTTTGAATTATTACAAATATACATTATTTTTATGCATGCATAATACTTTAAAGGGGTCATAAATGAACGTATAATATAACTTAAAAATAACGCCTATGGAAGATTTTCGCTTGTTTGACCTGCTTCATAACCTGAAGCAGAAACCACTAAAAGAAGACGCTTTAGCTGCAAAAGAGAACGGCAAATGGCACAAATACAGTACTCAGGAATACATTGATACTGTCAATTTTTTAAGTTACGCATTCATCCATGTCGGGATCCTGCCGGGAGATAAAATTGGACTCATTGCCAATAATCGTCCTGAGTGGAATTTTGTAGATTATGCCTGCCTGCAAACTGGCGCTATCAGTACACCACTCTATCCAACCATTAGTGACAATGATCTAAAGCACGTAATAAAGGATGCGGGGGTTAAGTATTTCTTTGTGGCCAATGAGGCTCTCTATAAGAAAATTAAAGACGCTTCTGAAAACTCAACCGTAAAGGAAATTTTCAGTTTCGATCCGGTTGCCGGCGTTCGCTCCTTGAAAGAACTTATTGAAATCGGGAAAAGAGACCCGCAGGAAAAAAAACTGGAAGAACTAAAATCGGCTATCAGGCCAAAAGACCTGGCAACCATCATTTATACTTCCGGTACCACCGGCAATCCAAAAGGGGTTATGCTCTCTCATTGGAATTTTATCAGCAATGTTCAGGCTACTAAAGATTTGTGCCCATTTGGAGACGATTGGCGCGCATTAAGTTTTTTGCCACTAAATCACGTGTATGAACGTATGCTCTCGTATTTGTATGTTAGTAAAACGGTTTCGGTTTATTACGCAGAAAGCCTGGATACTATTGGAGACAACCTGAAAGAAGTCAAGCCACATATTTTTGTAACAGTACCAAGGTTGTTGGAAAAAGTGTACGAGAAAATTGTCAGCACTGGCGCCAAGCTAACTGGTATTAAAAAAATGCTTTTCTTCTGGGCCTTAAACCTAGGCCTGCGTTATGAGCAACATGGGAAAAATGGCCTTTGGTATGAGTTTCAGTTAAAGATTGCCAACAAATTAATTTTTAGTAAATGGCGTGAAGCTCTTGGCGGAAACATCGTGGGAATTGTTTCTGGTGGCTCAGCTTTGCAGCCCCGTTTAGCACGGATATTTCATTCGGCTAGGATTAAAGTGTTAGAAGGTTATGGTCTGACTGAAACCTCGCCGGTAATTGCAGTAAACAATTACGATGATAGCAAAATCAAAATTGGCACCGTAGGTCCAGTCATCAACAACGTACAACTCAAATTTGGCGAGGATGGTGAAATTTGTGTAAAGGGCCCAAATGTGATGATGGGTTATTATAACCATCCTGAATTAACCCGGGAAACAATAGATGATGATGGCTGGCTTCACACCGGCGACATTGGTCAGATGGAAGATGGCAAATTTCTCAGAATTACCGATCGGAAGAAAGAAATGTTTAAGACTTCCGGCGGTAAATACATCACGCCACAAATAATCGAAAATAGATTAAAAGAAAGTCGTTTTATAGAGCAGGCAATGGTGGTGGGCGAAAACGAAAAATTCCCGGCTGCCTTTATAGTTCCGGCATTTATATTCCTGAAAGAATGGTGCGCAAAACATGATATCCCCTTTACCTCAAATGCTGAGATTGTAAAAAATCAACGGGTCATTGACCGCGTAATGAAAGAAGTGGAAACCATGAATAAATCACTGGCACATTACGAGCAACTAAAAAAAATTGAGCTATTACCGAAGGAATGGAGTATCGAAGGTGGCGAAATGACCCCAAAACTCTCGTTAAAAAGGAAAATAATTATGGCTAATTACAAAGCGGCTTACGATAAAATTTACCAGCCTTCCACGATTTAAAGTAGTTTTTAACATTTAATATTATGCATGCATAATATTTTTAATGTAAATTTGTTTCAGGCCATGATTAAAAAGCATACAGAAACAGTTGACTCAAAACTAAAAACTGCCTGGCAGGTGGTGAGCCGTATGTATAATGCGGAGGCCGCGTTGCACGATGCTACCATAGCAATGGCCCATTTCCTTTTGAACGTGGATAGTCACGATGGATCTTATGCTACGGACATTGCCCCTTTACTTGGCATGGAAAGTACATCGCTCTCTAGAATCATTCAATCGCTCGAAGCCAAAAAGTTTATTATTCGTGTGCCGGATAAATCGGATGGAAGACGAATGAAAATTGTACTTACTAAAAGTGGAAAAACACAAAAAGAACTTGCAAAAAATACAGTGCGAAACTTTAACCATTTGCTGGAAATAAAAATTGGCAAAGCGCGGATTACTGACTTTTTTAAGGTAATAGACGAAATCACAGAGCTGGCTGAAGAGAGATACAAATTGATTAAACAATAAACATCGGTGTAAGCAGCTGCAAAACCCTGCTTCACTATAAAAAAACAGGATATGAAAAGACTAATTCAAAAAGTGGCGGTACTTGGCTCTGGTGTTATGGGGAGCCGCATCGCTTGTCATTTTGCTAACATCGGCTGTGAAGTCTTATTATTAGACATTGTTCCTAAAGAACCCAACGACGCAGAAAAAGCCAAAAAGTTGACGCTTGATAGCAAGGCGGTACGTAACCGCATTGTAAATGAGGCTTTACAATTCGCTCTAAAATCGAATCCCTCTCCTGTTTATAAAAAGGAATTTGCTGCCCGCATTGTTACCGGAAACTTTGAAGATGATATGCAAAAAATTGGCGACTGCGACTGGGTGATAGAAGTTGTTGTTGAAAATCTGGAAATAAAGAAGAAGGTGTACGATCAGGTGGAAAAATTCAGGAAACAAGGAACCTTGATTACGTCCAATACATCCGGTATCCCCATTCATCTGATGGCTGAAGGAAGGACTGAGGATTTTAGAAATCATTTTTGTGGGACCCACTTTTTTAACCCTCCCCGCTATTTGAAATTATTGGAGATTATACCAACGCCTTACACGCAGTCGCAGGTGGTTTCTTTTTTAATGGAATACGGTGAAAAATTCCTCGGAAAAACTACAGTGTTGGCGAAAGATACGCCGGCTTTTATAGCTAATCGTGTGGGGGTTTACGGTATCATGTCACTCCTGCATCTGGTTGAAAAAATGGGATTAACCATTGAAGAGGTTGATAAACTAACGGGTCCCGTATTGGGAAGGCCAAAATCGGCTACTTTCCGCACAAGCGATGTGGTTGGGTTAGATACCATGATCAATGTGGCCAATGGTCTTAAGAAAGGTGTTCCCCATGATGAAGCAAATGATTTATTTGCCTTGCCGGAATACCTTAAAAAGATGGCTGAAAACAAATGGTTAGGAGATAAAACCGGGCAGGGATTTTACAAAAAGACAAAAGGGAAGGATGGTAAAACAGAAATTCTTGTTCTCGACTTAAAAACCCTTGAATACAAACCACAGCAAAAAGTAAAATTTGCTACGCTTGAATTAACAAAACCAATTGATAACTTAAGAGAAAGAGTAAAAGTGTTAGTATCCGGAAAAGATAAAGCCGGCGATTTTTATCGCGCGACTTTCTCTGGTTTATTCCAGTACGTATCTAACCGGATTCCAGAAATCGCCGATGAAGTTTATCGCATAGACGACGCTTTAAAAGCTGGTTTTGGATGGGAACTAGGCCCATTTGAGTATTGGGATGCAGTGGGAGTAGATAGTGGCGTAAAAATGATGGAAGCTGCTGGCAACAAGCCAGCACAGTGGATATACGATTTTTTAAAGTCCGGCAATACCTCATTTTATAAAATCGAAGATAACCGACGTCTTTTTTACGACGTTAACTCTAAGGACTACAAAGTAATTCCTGGTACGGAAGAATTTATTTCGCTGGATACTATTCGCGCTTCAAAAACAGTATGGAAGAATAGCGGCGTTACAATTACTAATTTGGGCGACGGGATATTAAATGCTGAGTTTCATACTAAAATGAATACCATTGGAGGAGAGATACTTGCCGGACTGAACAAAGCCGTTGAAATAGCTGAAAAAGATTACAAAGGTTTAGTCATCAGCAATGAAGGACCTAATTTTTCTGCAGGTGCCAATGTGGGAATGATTTTTATGATGGCTGCTGAACAAGGATGGGATGAATTAAATATGGCGGTAAAACAATTTCAAAATACTACCATGCGCCTGCGTTACTCTTCCATCCCTGTTGTGGCCGCTCCACACAATTTAACACTTGGTGGCGGATGTGAAATTTGTTTACACGCTGATAAAGTTGTGGCGCATGCCGAAACGTATATAGGTTTGGTAGAGTTTGGTGTTGGTGTAATTCCGGGTGGAGGTGGCACCAAAGAATTTGCGGTTCGTCTTTCCGATTCCTTGCATGAGGGAGATGTAGAGTTGAATCTGTTTCGCGAGAAATTTTTAACCATTGGTCAAGCCAAAGTTTCCACGTCGGCTTACGAGGCCTTTGATCTTGGGATTTTCCGTAAAGGAATCGATAAAGTGGTGGTATCGCGAGCCCGCCAACTGGCTGTAGCAAAAGCCGAATGTTTGTTAATGGCGGAAGAAGGGTACACAAAACCAGTTCCGAGAAAAGACGTTCGCGTGCTGGGTAACCAGGCCCTTGGTCTTGTTTATGTGGGTGCTAATTCCATGTACAGCGGTAATTATATGAGTGAACATGATCTCAAGATTTCCGAGAAACTTGGTTATGTGATTGCCGGTGGAAATTTATCACAACCAACGCTTGTCACCGAGCAATATTTACTGGATCTGGAACGGGAGGCATTTGTCCAGTTATGTGCCGAACGGAAAACCATGGAGCGGTTACACAGCATCATAAATGGAGGAAAAGTTCTCAGGAACTAAACCGGCAACGGTAAGATTGAAATTCAAAAAAATAGTAACATTTAAATACTAAGAAATGAAAGCATACATTGTAGCAGGCTTCAGAAGTGCAGTAGGAAAGGCCACCCGCGGGGGATTTCGGTTTACGCGTCCCGACGATTTGGCGGCGGATGTAATTAAACATTTGGTGGCGTCGCTTCCGCAAATCGATCACACACGTATTGACGACGTGATGGTTGGTAATGCCATGCC